>Ga0302326_10018105_pt1 | contig 14621 bp, 15 predicted proteins | sample Palsa_T0_3_FD_202264 | JGI IMG/M metagenome (GOLD analysis project Ga0302326, IMG submission 202264) | Peat permafrost microbial communities from Stordalen Mire near Abisko, Sweden - Palsa_T0_3 | ecosystem: Environmental > Terrestrial > Soil > Palsa > Peat permafrost | place: Sweden: Abisko... | reverse complement strand
GGAGGCGGAGGCCGACAACTCGCGCCGCATTGAGCGGGAGGCCGAGTCCCTGGACCTGGCCGGGCATCAGCCGAGATCGGGTGAGGACGTGTCGCTGCGGATGGTGATGGTGCACGTGCTCCTGGAGTACGGCCGCCATAACGGGCACGCGGACCTCCTGCGCGAGGGCGTCGACGGGACCGTGGGCGCCTGAGCGGCCTAGGCGGGGCTGGCGACGGGGAGGCCGGCCACCTCGGCGGCGTCGAGCAGCGGGCGGTCGTAGCAGACGAACGCGGTCAGGTCGCGCTTGATGGTCAGCGCGGACACCAGGTGGATGGCGGCGGTGGTGCCGAGGCTGGCCGGCGCCTGGGTGGCCGCGTTGTCGAGCAGATCGTGGGTGAGCGAGACCACCGAGACGCGGCGGATGATGCGCTGGGCACGGGGCAGCGCGCCCGGCTCGGAGCGCCAGATCGCGCGCAGCACCTCGGCCCGGTGCAGGGTGCTTGAGACGATGGCCTGGCCCTGGCGCTGCCCGAGGTAGCTGACGAGCGCACCGGACTCGGGCTCGGCCAGGGCGAGCTTGACCAGCGCGGAGGAGTCAAGGTAGATCACTGCGATCCCGTCCCTTCGGCGCCGCCCCGCTCGCCGTCGCGCAACTGCCCGAGCGCCCCGCTCGCGGTGGTCTCGCCGGAGCCGCCCGTGTAGGGCTCGATCTCCAGCACGCTGCCCTCGTCCTCGGCGCGCTCGATGACCCCCTTGGCGACCCAGCGCTCGAGCGGGCTGTCCGGGTCGCGGACCGGCACCATCTGGGCGACCAGTCGCCCTCGGTTGGTGATGTCCACCGTGTAGCCGCGCTCCACCAGGTCGACGTAGACGCTGGCGTGCTGGCGCAGCTCACGGATGCCGATCCGCTGTGATGGCAGGTTGCTTGTCGCGTGGTGCACCGGGTCGCCTGAGTACCCGAGATCCGGGTTGAGCGGCTTACCCCGGCGCCGATCGCCCTTCTGTGGCATGGACGAACGGTAGCACATCAAATGCTACACCGGCGAGCATTCGGCGCAACATGTTGCCAACACGCCCGCGCGGGGTCGAACGTGAGGCGCAGATCACGTCAATTCTTGAGGCAAAATAGAAGCATGCAGCAGCCGCGGGACTTCTCCATGTACGGTGCCGTCGACCTCGGGGCCCGCCAGGCCGCCGCCCAGCGCAGGCAGCAGGCGGCGGCGCGCGCCGCCAGCGCGGCCTCCGGTGACGACGCGCCCGACGCGGGCGCCGGGCAGGCGTCGGCGTCCGTCTTCGAGGTGACGGAAGAGACCTTCAACGACGACGTCGTCTACCGGTCACGGACGACGCCGGTGATCATCGACCTGTGGGCCGAGTGGTGCGGCCCGTGCAAGCAGCTCAGCCCGGTCCTCGAGAAGCTCGCCAACGAGGCCAACGGCGCCTGGGTGCTGGCCAAGGTCGACGTCGACGCGAACCCCCGGCTCGCCCAGGCCTTCCAGGCGCAGTCCATCCCGATGGTGGTCGCGATCATCGGCGGCCAGATGGTGGACGCGTTCCTCGGCGCGATGCCCGAGGCGCAGGTCAAGCAGTGGCTCACCCAGGTGCTCTCGGTGGCCGAGCAACTCGGCGTCCAGACCGGGGCGGCCCCGGCCGCCGAGGACGGCGGCGACGAGGCCGTCGACGACCTGCCGCCCGCGCTCGCGGCGGCCAGGGACGCGATGGAGGAGGGCGACCTGGACGCGGCCGCCCGGGCGCTGGAGAAGGCGCTGGCCGACACCCCGGCCGACCCGCTCGCCAAGAGCTGGCTCGCCCAGGTGAACCTGATCAGGCGGGCGTCGTCCTACGATCCGGCGACCGTGAGCCGTGCGGCCGCGGCCTCCCCCGATGACATCGACGCGCAGCTGCGGATGGCCGACATCCAGATGGCGAGCGGGGACGCCGAGGAGGCGTTCGACCGGGTGCTCGGCGTCATCAAGCGCACCTCGGGCGAGGAGCGGAACACCGCCCGCCTGCACCTGCTCGACCTGTTCGAGATCCTTCCGCCCAACGACGACCGCGTAAAGAAGGCCCGCACCCAGCTGACCCTCCTGTTGTTCTAGGCGGGCGACTGTTCTAGGCGGGCGACTGTTCTGGGCGGGCGACTGTTCTAGGAGGGCGACGGGTACCGGAGCTTGGCCGGGTCCGGGTCGGCCAGCGCCTCGAGCGCGGGCAGCGCGTCCGCCAGCGCGGTGCGCTGCTGCGGGGTAAGGAGCATCACGCGCTGGGTCAGCAGGGCGGAATTCTCCGCCCGCAGCCGCTCCATCGTCTCGTGCCCCTCCCGAGTGATCGCCAGCGTCGAGGCGCGGGCGTCCTTCGGGTCGGCGTCGCGGCGGACGTAGCCGAGCTCCTCGAGCACGGCCACCAGCCGGGTCAGCGTGGACGGGGCGATCCCCTCGGCGGCGGCCAGGTCGCCCAGCCGAAGCGGGCCGGACTGCTCGACGGTGGCGAGCGCGGCCAGCTGGGTCGGCGTCAGGCCGGCCATCTCATGGCGGCGCAGTCGCCGGGCTAGCCGAGCGAGGGCAACACGCAGCCGTGTTACATCGATCACGCCGTTTTCCGCGCCTATCACGCTCGCGTCGGCGGTCGACGGGATTACTGTTGTTTCCCGCGCCATGCAAGAAGATTACGCGGTGACGCGCATACCTCGTACTGTGGGTTCTTGGGGCTCCTGGACAGTGTCGTCCCCGGAAGGCGGAAACTGCCATGACCATGGCGCCGAGCGTGTCGTATTCAATCACGGCACGCCTTGAAGTTGCCTCGCACGGTCGCGCGGTCAGTGAAATCACCCGGACCGTGGAGCAGGCCGGCGGCCTCGTCACCGCCATCGACGTCAACTCCGGTACCCGGGGCAAGCTGCGGGTGGACGTCACCTGCGCCGCGACCGACACCGCGCACGCCGAGGCGCTGGTCGCGGCGATGGCCGCGATCCCCGGGGTGACGGTGCACAAGGTCAGCGACCGGACCTTCCTGCTGCATCTCGGGGGCAAGATCGAGATGCGGTCCAAGGTCCCGCTGCGCAACCGCGACGACCTGTCCATGGCGTACACGCCGGGCGTGGCGCGGGTAAGCCTCGCGCTGGCGGCCAAGCCGGAAGACGCGAGGCGCCTCACCATCAAGCGCAACAGCGTCGCCGTCGTGACCGACGGGTCCGCCGTGCTCGGCCTGGGCAACGTCGGCCCGTACGCGGCGCTGCCGGTCATGGAGGGCAAGGCCGCGCTGTTCAAGCGGTTCGCGAACATCGACGCGTGGCCGATCTGCCTCGACACCCAGGACACCGACCAGATCGTCGCCACGGTGGCGGCCATCGCCCCCGGGTTCGGCGGTATCAACCTGGAGGACATCTCGGCGCCGCGCTGCTTCGAGGTGGAGCGGCGGCTGCGCGCGATGCTCGACATCCCGGTGTTCCACGATGACCAGCACGGGACCGCGATCGTCGTGCTGGCCGCGCTCACCAACGCGCTGCGGGTGGTAGGCAAGGAACTGCCCGACGTCAAGATCGTCATGGCGGGCGCGGGCGCGGCCGGCACCGCGGTGCTCAAGCTGCTGCTCATCGCCGGGGCCAGGAACGTGATCTCCTGCGATATCGCGGGCGCGGTCTACCGGGGCCGGCCGGGGCTGAACGAGAGCCTGGGCTGGATCGCCGAGCACACCAACGCCCAGGGCTACGCGGGCGACCTGAAGGGCGCGGTGGTCGACGCCGACGTGTTCATCGGCGTGTCCGCGCCCAACGTGCTGGCGGGCGAGGACGTCAAGACCATGCACCCGGGCGCGATCGTGTTCGCGCTCGCCAACCCCGATCCTGAGGTGGACCCGGACGAGGCGGGCGAGTACGCGGCGGTGGTGGCCACCGGCCGCAGCGACTACCCGAACCAGATCAACAACGTGCTCGCGTTCCCCGGCGTGTTCCGCGGCCTGCTCGACGCGCAGTCCACCACGATCACCGACGCCATGCTGGTGGCGGCCGCCCGGGCGCTGGCCGACGTGGTCCCGGCCGAGGAACTCGGCCCCGACTACATCATTCCCTCGGTGTTCCACCCCGACGTCGCCTCCGGGGTCGCGGCCGCGGTCCGCGAAGCGGCTGGTGCCTGAACCGGATCTACGTGGTTACATGGACCGCATGGGTTCGGATCCGAAGGCTGGTCGGCTGCTCGTCGCGACTCCGCTGCTCGGGGATCCGAACTTCCGGCGCGCGGTGGTGCTCATCGTGGAGCACGAGGCCGTCGAGGGGACCCTCGGCGTCGTGCTCAACCGGCCGACCTCGGTCGGCGTCGGGCAGGTGCTTGAGGAGTGGACGGAGCTGACCACCGAGCCGTCGGTGGTCTTCCGCGGCGGCCCGGTGGCGCCGAACAGCGCCCTCGCGCTGGCGATGGTCCCGGGCAAGGACGAGCCGATCGGCTGGCGTCCGCTCGACGGCGCCCCCGCCCTCGCCCGGCTCGGCCTGCTCGACCTGGACACGCCGCCCCGGCTGCTCGCCCCGGCCATCACCAGCCTGCGCGTCTACGTCGGCTACGCCGGCTGGTCCCCCGGCCAGCTTGACGCCGAGATCAGGGAGGGCGCGTGGTACGTGCTCGCCGCCCAGCCGGGCGACGTCTTCGCCCCCGAGCCCGACCACCTCTGGCGTAACGTGCTGCGCCGCCAGGAGGGTGACCTGGCGTTCGTCGCCACGTATCCCGACGACCCGGCGATGAACTTAGCCTGGAGGGTAAACTCATCTTCGTGAGCACCGAAGTAATGCCTGACAGCGACCTGAAGGTCCATGAGGACCGCAAGGTCGATACCTCGCATGGCGATCACGAGCGGTTCGCGCACTACGTCGACAAGAACGACATGATGAACGCGACCGTGTTCGGCACGCCGATCAAGGCGCTGTGCGGCAAGGTCTGGGTGCCGAGCCGGGACCCCAAGAAATACCCGGTCTGCCCGGAGTGCAAGGAAATTTACGAGTCGCTGCCGCCAGGCGACGACGGCGACGGCGACGGCGCTGCGGAGTAGTGGGCGAACCAGAGTCAGCCGGGCCCGTTCTCGAAAAATCTCTTCCATCGCTTCGCGGCTGGCAGCAGGCTGCTTACGCAGAGTATTTTCGTACCACTAAGCGTGATTTTCTGCTGGTGGCGACCCCCGGCGCCGGTAAGACGACCTGGGCCTTGACGGTCGCGGGGGCGCTGCTCGCGCAGCGCGAGATCGTGGGCATCACGATCGTGACCCCGACCGAGCACCTCAAGTACCAGTGGGCGGCGGCCGCGCAGCGGCTCGGGATCGCCATCGACCCGTCCTACCGGAACGCGCAGGGCAAGGCGGGGGCTGACTTCCAGGGCGTCGCGGTCACCTACGCGCAGGTCGCGGCCCACCCCGCGCTGCACCGGGCGCGCACCGAGAGCCGTCGCACGCTGGTCATCTTCGACGAGGTCCACCACGCGGGCGACGCGCTCTCCTGGGGTGAGGCGGTCAGGGAGGCGTTCGAGCCCGCGCGGCGGCGGCTCGCGCTGACCGGGACGCCGTTCAGGTCGGACGCGAACCCCATCCCTTTCGTGACCTACGTCCCCGAGGCGGACGGGTCCAAGCGGTCCGCCTCCGACTACGTGTACGGGTACGGGCCCGCGCTGGCGGACGGCGTGGTGCGGCCGGTGATCTTCCTCGCGTACTCGGGCGAGATGCACTGGCGGACGCGGGCGGGCGACGAGATCACGGCGACGCTCGGCACCCCGATGACCAAGGACCAGATCGCGCAGGCGTGGCGGACCGCGCTCGACCCCTCGGGCGAGTGGATCACCCGGGTGCTCGAGGCCGCCGACAAGCGGCTGACCGAGGTCAGGCGGGCCATGCCGGACGCGGCCGGCCTGGTGATCGCGGGCGACCATGAGACCGCGCGGGCGTACGCGGGCCTGCTGCGGCGGATCAGCGGCGAGCGGCCGGTCGTGGTGCTGTCGGACGACCCGACCGCGTCCAGGAAGATCTCCGCGTTCGCGGGCTCGACCGCGCGCTGGATGGTCGCGGTGCGGATGGTCTCCGAGGGCGTGGACGTGCCCCGGCTGGCCGTCGGCGTCTACGCGACCTCCGTGTCCACCGCGCTCTTCTTCGCCCAGGCGGTCGGGCGGTTCGTCCGGGTGCGGCAGCGCGGCGAGACCGCGTCGGTGTTCGTGCCCTCGGTCCCCGTCCTGCTCGCGTTCGCGGCCGAGCTCGAGGCCGAGCGCGACCACGTGGTCCGGGTGCTCGACCGGGATCCGGAGGCGGAGCTTGAGGAGGCGCAGCGGGAGCGGAAGACGCCGGACGACTTCGAGGTCTTCGGCCACCGCTTCGAGGCGCTGACGGCGTCGGCCACGTTCGACCGGGTGCTGTTCGACGGCGGCGAGTTCGGCACCGCGACCGACGCGGGGTCGCCCGAGGAGGAGGACTACCTGGGGCTGCCCGGCCTCCTCGATCCCGATCAAGTCTCCACGCTGCTGCGCAAGCGCCAGGCGGCGCAGCTGGCGACGCGGTCGCAGCTGCAGGCGCCGGAGGCGCCGGCCACGGCCACAGCAACCACCACGGCAACAGCAACGGCGACCCCGACGGTGAGCCGGGAGCAGCTCGCGGCGCTCCGCAAGGAGCTCAACGGGCTGGTCGGCGCCTGGAGTCACCGAACCGGCCAGCCGCACGGCGTCATCCACAACGAGCTCCGCAGCGCCTGCGGCGGCCCGGCCCTCCCGCAGGCCACGGCCGAGCAGATCAAGGCCCGGATCGAGAAGATCCGCCAGTGGGCCCTCAGGCGGGTCTGATCTCGACCCCGGCGCCGCGCAGGGACTCGATCGCCTCGGACGTTGACCCCGGCGCGACCCCGGTGGTCAGGCCGAGCAGGACGCGCGTGGAGAAGCCGTTCGCGGCCGCGTCGACGGCGGTGGCGCGGACGCAGTAGTCGGTGGCGATCCCGGCCACGTCGACCTGCTGCACGTCGTGGTCGCGGAGCCAGTCGGCCAGCGGCGTCCCGTCGTCGTCGGCGCCCTCGAACCCGCTGTAGGCGGCGGCGTGCGCGCCCTTGCGGAAGATCGCCTCGACCTGCGTCGTGTCCAGCTCGGGGTGGAACTCCGACCCGGTTGACCCGGCCACGCAGTGCGCGGGCCAGGACGTGCGGTAGTCCGGCTTGGCGGCGAAGTGGGCGCCCGGGTCGATGTGGTAGTCCTTGGTCGCCACGATGTGGTCGTAGCCGTGGCCGGGCCGGGCCAGCAGCGCGGTGATGCCGCGGGCGACCGCGGCCCCGCCCGCAACGGCCAGCGAGCCGCCCTCGCAGAAGTCGTTCTGCACGTCAACGATGATGAGCGCGCGCATGGCCATACCGTACCCGGAAAATCGCTACAACCGATGGGCGCGCACCGGCGTCTGTAGGGGGGACCGGGAAAACGGCCCGCCGCAACTGTGCGAAGGTGTGGTAACCAGAAGTGGTAAGCAGTTGCGTACTCCAGACGGGAGGCCCGGTGGGCACGGACGCGGGCGCGGAGACGGGCCCCTACACCTTCGTCTCCTCGGGCACGTCGGCCCGCGGAGCCCTCGCCGAGCAGCTGTTCGCGACCAACTACCCGAAGCTGGCCGGCTGGGTCAGGCGGCTGGTCGATGACGACGACACCGCCCACGAGATCGCTTCCGAGGCGTTCGTCCGGCTGCTGTCCAGGTGGACCAGCATCGACAAGCTCGACAACCCGCAGAGTTACCTCTTTATGATCGCCACCAACCTGGTCAGGGACCACTGGCGCAAGGCCGAGCGCGAGCGCCGGGCCATGCGCAACGTCACCGCGGGCAGCGACCCGGAACCTTCGACCAACCCGGCCCAGGACGTGGACGTGCGCGAGCTCATCGCCGCGCTGCCCGCGAAGCTGCGCGACCCGTTCCTGCTCCACTACTATGCCGGGTTCGGCCTCAAGGAGATATCAGCGCTGCTCAAGCGGCCTGAGGGAACAATCAAGGCGGACCTGTACCATGCTCGGGCGAAGCTTAAGGAAGCGATCGCCGAACGCGACGACGGCCAGGGCGGCCAGGCCGGCCGAGGCGACAACGGAAGGGGGGGTGGCAGGAACAATGCGCGCTGACGACGACCGCGACCCGCTCGACAGCTGGCTGAACCAGCAGGTCCAGCCGCTGCCGCCGCCCCCGGGGACGTTCGAGCTGATCACCCGCCGGGCGCGCGGCCGCAAGCTGCGCAAGCTGGCGGTGACGGTGGTGGCGGCCGCCGCGGTGGCGGCGGCGGTGGTCATCGCCGTCCCGGTCGGGCTCCACCTGAACCTGAGCCCGACCCAGATCAACGGCAAGAGCGTGGCGGACGGCGAATCTCCGACCCCCACGCAGAACCAGTCGATCAGCGGGTACGCGAGCGGCATCAAGTCCCCCAGTCCGTCCCCCGCCGTGACCCACCCGGTGACCGAGCCGTCCGGCCCGGTGCCCAGGAACTTCCAGCCGTCCTCGGTCACGTTCGTCAGCAACAGCACCGGCTGGGTGATCGGCCAGGCCGGCACCCCGGGACAGTGCGACAACGTTAACCCCGACGTGTGCACGTCGATCGCGCGGACCGACAACGCCGGCGCCAGCTGGCAGGGCGGCCCCGCCCCCGACACCACCGGCCCGAGCGGTGCGACCGGGGTCAGCGGCATTAGGTTCCTCAACTCAACCTACGGCTGGGCCTTCGGCCCCGAGCTGTGGGCCACCCAAGACGAGGGGAGCAGCTGGACCCAGGTCGACACCGAGGGGGCGCGGGTCACCGACCTCGAGGCGTCCGACGGCCGCGCCTACGCGCTGTTCGCCACCTGCAGCACCCCGCAGAACGTCTCCGCGCCCGGCTTCGCCGCCGACTGCACCAGCTACACGCTGATGACGGCCGCCGCCGGCAGCAGCGACTGGACCGCGGTGGGCGGGGAGACCAGCGGGCTCGCGAACGCCGGCCAGGCCACGTCGGCGGTGCTCGAGCTCACCGGCAGCAACGGGTACCTGCTGGCACCGGACGGAACGCTCTACTCGGGTCCCATCGGCGGCACCTGGTCGCGGGTGGGCACCGCGCCCTGCCAGCCGGGCACGGCCCAGGCCAACGGGCTTCCCCAGACCGCGCAGCTCGCGCTGGCCGACTCGACCCAGCTGACGATCGCCTGCAACCAGGCGTCGTCCGCCACCCCGCCGACGGTGTACGGGTCCGACGACAGCGGCGCGCTCTGGACCCAGCTGCCGGCCGGCCAGTGGTCGGACTTCAGCAACCTCAGCGGCTTCGGCCGCGCGACCTCGCTGGCGGCGGCGCCGAACGGCAACCTCACGCTGGCCACCACGACCGGGATCTACGTCCTGTCGACCGAGACCGGGCGCTGGACGGCCAGCAACGCCACCGGCGGGCAGGCCCCGGCGGGCGGCTTCAGCTACGTCGGCATGACCACCGACGAGCAGGGCATCGCGCTGCCGGCCGACACGTCGCTGCACGAGATCTGGATGACGTTCGACGGCGGCGCCACGTGGAAACCGGCGACGTCCATTTCGCCCAGCAGCTAACCGTCGGCGGCCGCACAATTGCCGCCAGAAATCGTTGTTCGTAAATGAGTTATTACTATAGTATTTCGGGGTGATTCGCCGCTTCGCTCTTTTGGCCGTGCTCGGACTAATTCCCGCGGCTCTCTATTCCGCCGCGCCCGCGAACGCCGCCAGCGCCGCCGGTTTCACCGCCGCCGACCAGTTCGGCGTGTTCTCCGCGGGCAGCCCGACCGCTCACGTCGGGGACCTGACCGTGGTCCTCGGCTCCAGCACGACGATCACCGCCGTGACCGCGCACCTGGTCGCCAGCGGCACCTCCGACGACGCGCTCGACCCGGTGCTGACCGAGACCGGCTCGGCCCCGTACGGCTCGTCGGAAACCCAGTCCACCTGGTCGGTGCCGAGCGCGATCACCGAGAGCGAGCTGCCGCTCGGCGTCTACGCCATCAGCGTGGACGTCACCTTCGCCGATCAGACCACCCAGAGCGGGCAGGACATCGGGACGCTCGACTTCCTCAACCAGCCGCAGCTCACGCTGACGGCCGACCACACCGACGTCGGCTACGACTACAGCCCGACGATCAACCTGACCGGGACCGCCGCGATCCTGGCCCCGGACGGCACGACCACCCCGTACACCGACGGCGCGCTCGCGCTCACGACCGACTTCGGGGCCGGCCAGACGCTGACGACGGACGCCAGCGGCGACTTCACCGCCCAGCTGTCGACCCAAACCGGAGGCTGGGTCGACGTCACCCTGGCCGCCGCCAGCGGCCAGGCGGGCGGCACCGCCACCGTGGCCCTGACCCAGGTCATCGACCCGGTGAAGCTGTCGGCCAAGCTGAGCGCGGGCACCATCAGGTACGGCTCGGGCGCCGGGGAGACGGTGACCGGCACCCTCAGCTACCTCCCCGAGGACCAGGGAACCGCGTACAAGCCGCTCGCGGGCCAGCCGGTCACCATCGGCAACCCCGACTCGAGCGACCCCGGCACCGTGATCGCCAGCGGGACCACCAACGCCGAGGGCGACTTCAGCATCACGCTGTCGGCCGCGGTGGTCGCCGCCTCGGGCACGTGGACGGTGAGCGCCGGCCGGTCGGCCGGCGACAACCTGTTCGGCCCGGCCGTGACCACGCTCATGGTGACCGTCGACATCCCGACCGTGATCACGAACTTCCACGTGACGCTGAGCCAGTACTGGGAGCTGAGCTTCAGCGGCTGCCTGAACCAGCCGCAGGACTCGCCCAACGGGCGGATAACGCCCGCCGCCTACGTCGCCTTCCAGTACGCGTCCAGCCCCAACGGCCCCTGGCGCACGCTGGTCAAGAACGTGCCGCAGAGCGGCATGACCTGCGGCAAGGGCGGCGTCTTGTACGCGGGGACGGCGGAAGCGCCGGTGAACTACGCCTACTACCGGCTCTCCTACCCCGGCGCCAAGCCCTACGTCGGCCAGGCCTACCTCGGCTCGGCCAGCACGCCCACGCTGGCCTGGAAGTACGCCGATCGCGTGATCGGCCTCAGCGTCTCGCCGGACGTCGTCGGCGGCAACGGCCGCCTCACGGTCAAGGGCCAGCTGCAGTACTACGCCGACTACAAGTGGCACGACTACGCGAACCAGACCATGTACATCATCTTCCGCCAGAAGGGCAGCGGCACCTGGTACTGGATCGTCAAGGCGAAGACGAACTCCAGCGGTCACTTCAGCGCCACCCTCGACGACTCGGTCGGCTCCGCCACCTGGTCGGCGGAGTTCGAGGGCAATTCGACTCACCTCGCCACCGCGCCGCCCGGGGTGTACGTGCGGGTGCGCGGGTGACGCGGAGCCACGCGTGCGTTCGGGCTAAAAAGATTTGAAAATACCGGCGCTGGCCAGCAGTTCCTCGGCCGCCTCGGCCGGGCCGACCGCGCCCTCGGCGACGCGGGCGGCGAGGGTGTCGGGGACGGCCAGCCGCCGCGCGACCTGGCCGAGGGCCAGCGCGGCGACCTCGTCGCGGGCCCGCGCCAGCCGCCGCCGGGCCCGCTCGCCGCTGGCGTCGAGCCACGCCTGGTGCCGGTCGAGCTGGCGCAGCAGCTCGTCGATCCCCTCGCCGGCGGTGGCGACGGTGGTCACCACCGGCGGCTTCCAGGCCGCGGCGGACAGCGCCACCATCGCCCGCAGGTCGCGCACGGCGGCCTGGGTGTCCGGCCGGTCGGCCTTGTTCACCACGAGCACGTCGGCGATCTCGAGCACGCCCGCCTTGGCCGCCTGGATGGAGTCGCCCATGCCCGGCACGACCAGCACCACCGTGCTGTCGGCGGCCGACGCGATCTCCACCTCGGCCTGCCCGACGCCGACCGTCTCGACCAGGATCACCTGATACCCGGCCGCCTGCAGGACCCGCATGACCGCGGGCGCCGCCGCCGCCAGCCCGCCGAGCTGCCCGCGCGACCCCATCGAGCGGATGAACACGCCGGGGTCGGTCGCGTGGCCCTGCATCCTGATGCGGTCGCCCAGCAGCGCGCCGCCGGAGAACGGCGAGGTCGGGTCGATCGCGAGCACCGCCACGGTCGCGCCGCGCGCCCGCAGCGCGGCCACCAGCGCGTTGGTGACGGTGGACTTGCCCGCCCCCGGCGCGCCGGTGAGGCCGATCACGCGCGCCGCTGTCGCTGGGGGTTTCAAGGCCTTTTGGACCGAACGGACGCGTGGGTCCCCGTTCTCCGCCCACGAGATCACCCGGGCGAGGGCGCGCTTGTCGCCCGCCCGGATGGTGTCCGCCAGCTCGTCTGTCGTCAGCGCGGCACTCGCAGCAGCAGGGCCGAGCCCTGGCCGCCGCCGCCGCAGAGCGCGGCCGCGCCGAGCCCGCCACCGCGGCGGCGCAGCTCGTAGGCGAGGGTGAGCGCGATCCGGGTGCCGGACGCGCCCAGCGGGTGGCCGACCGCGATCGCGCCCCCATTCACGTTCACGATGTCGGGCGAGACGCCGAGCGCGTCCATCGAGGCCACGCCGACGGCGGCGAACGCCTCGTTGATCTCGATCAGGTCCAGGTCCTCGGTGGTCAGGCCGGCCTTGGCCAGCGCCCGGCTGATCGCGTTCGACGGCTGGAAGTGCAGGCCGCTGTCCGGGCCGGCCACGGTGCCGAACGGGCCGACCTCGGCCAGGATGGTCGCGCCGAGCTGCTCCGCCCGCTGCCTGGACGTCACCACGACGGCGGCGGCGCCGTCGGAGATCTGCGAGGCGGTGCCCGCGGTGATCGTGCCCTCGGGGCCGAAGGCGGGCCGGAGCCGCGCCAGCGACTCGACCGTGGTGTCGCCGCGGATGCCCTCGTCCTCTGCGAAGAGGATCGTTTCCTTCTTGGACCTGACCTCGACCCCGACGATCTCCTCCGCCAGCAGGCCGTCCTTGGCCGCGCGGGCGGCGCGCTGCTGCGAGCGGGCGGCGAACTCGTCCTGCCGCTCGCGGGAGATGCCGAGCCTGGCGTTGCCCAGGTCGGTCGACTCGCCCATCGAGAGCCCGCTGAAGACGTCGGTCAGGCCGTCGTAGGCCATCGAGTCGAACAGCTCGACCGGGCCGTACTTATAGCCCTGGCGGGAGCCCTTGAGCACGTGCGGCGCGTTGGTCATCGACTCCATCCCGCCCGCCACGATGACGTCGAACTCGCCCAGCCTGATCAGGTCGGCCGCCTGCGCGATCGCGTCAAGGCCGGACAGGCAGACCTTGTTGACCGTGGTCGCGGGGGTGGTCATCGGGATGCCGGCGTTGACCGCCGCCTGCCGGGCGGTGATCTGGCCGGCGCCGGCCTGGAGCACGTGGCCCATGATCACGTACTCGACGCTGTCCGGCGCCACCCCGGCCCGGTCAAGCGCGCCCTCGATGGCGAAGCCGCCGAGCTCGGCCGCGCTGAAGGTGGCCAGAGATCCGAGCAGCCGCCCGATGCCGGTCCGTGCTCCGCCTATGATCACTGGGTCACGGTCGCCCATCCGGGGCCTCCTCAAATCATGCCTATCCCGTCTATATGCCACGATACCTAGCATGCTGCTGAGAATCGATCACGTGGGGATCGCCTGCCGCTCGCTCGAAGACGCGATTGAACGCTACGTAAGCGTCTTCGGCTTCGCCGTGGTCAGCGAGGAGACCAACGCCGAGCAGGGGGTGCGCGAAGCCATGCTCGCGACCGACTCGGGCGACTCGTACGTGCAGCTCCTTGAGCCGCTCGGGGACGAGACCCCGGTCGGCCGGTTCATCGCCCGGCGGGGCGAGGGGCTGCACCATGTCGGGTACTCGGTGACGGATGTCACAGCGGCGCTGGCGGAGATCGGCGGGACCGGGGTGCGGCTGATAGACTCCCGGCCGCGGCACGGGTCGATGGGCGCCTCGATCGCGTTCCTCCACCCCGGCGATCTCGGCGGCGTGCTGACAGAACTCGTGCAGCCGCCGGGCTTGCATGAAATGTAACGTTCCGGACGGGGACAAGCGGTGCATGTGGGGCGTGTGACCTTTAGACTTCCTAGCAGGCGACCATACTAAGTCACCCCTGGGATTCTGCCGGCGCAGAACGCCGATCTACCCACAGACCTGGCGGAGGCGGAGTAAATTGCCTCTTATTGGCGAAGGCACGCCCGCAACCCGGCCTCGCCCGTCCCCGTCTAGCTTGGATTAGGCCCACATGCAATCGGACATTGACGCTCAGCTTACTAACTTCTTCGAAGAGACCCCACCGCGCGACTTCGCCAAGGTGATGCGCGGCTACGATCCGCACCAGGTTGACGAGCACATCCGTTCGCTCGCCAGCGAGGTCCGCCGGCACCAGGAAGAGGCGCTCGGCGCGCGCCGCGATCTGCAGGACGCGCAGCGCCAGATCCAGGAGCAGGAGCGGCCCACCTACTCGGGTCTCGGCGCCCGCATCGAGCAGCTGCTGCGGCTGGCCGAGGAGCAGGCGACCGAGCTCGTCCAGGCCGCGCGCTCCGAGGCCAACGAGATCAAGGCCGCCGCCAAGGTTGACGGCGCCGAACTGCGGGCCGCGGCCGAGAACGAGGCCGCCGAGCTGCGGGCCAACGCCAAGCGCGAGACCGACGACGTGCGCGGCGCGGCCGAGCGCGAGGCCGACTCGATCCGCACCACCGCCCGGCGCGAGGCCGACGAACTGACC
>Ga0302326_10018104_pt1 | contig 14622 bp, 10 predicted proteins | sample Palsa_T0_3_FD_202264 | JGI IMG/M metagenome (GOLD analysis project Ga0302326, IMG submission 202264) | Peat permafrost microbial communities from Stordalen Mire near Abisko, Sweden - Palsa_T0_3 | ecosystem: Environmental > Terrestrial > Soil > Palsa > Peat permafrost | place: Sweden: Abisko... | reverse complement strand
GCATCTTTGATGTTTTTCGTTTGGGAACTCCCATAATTAGCTATTCTGTCGTTTTGACTTTCAACTTGTCCAGCGCCTCCCAAGCGTCCACAGCCGCTTTGCGCTCCGTTTGCTCCGCTTTCTCGGAAGCGCTCTTCCATTCTCCCGCGCCGCGGCAAATTTTTTCTCTCCAATCACACCGTGGATGCGCCGGTAAGCAAAGGAGAATATCTTCCCGGATGTAGGGAGTCAAGTCAACGGTTTCAGCGCCGGTCAGTTCGACCTGGACGGCGAAGTCATCCACACAGATCGGAAATTTGAAAGTCTCCAGACAGCGGACGCAGCACAACTCCACCTCTGTCTCGAGCGTTCCGCCTGCAAAAAGGCCATCCCCGGAAATCCCGGCCTCCAGCGAATAATGGATCGGCCCCGCCGGCCCGATGCCAGGTTCCCGGATATCGAGCAAATCCCTCTCTTCAATACCTTCGAGATGAAGTCCCTCAACGGGAATCTGTCTTAAATGTATCTTCATGGCTGCCCTCCGTCCGCGGGGAAAACCGTTCCCTCAAAGCCTTCGCCACAGAACTTGGCACAAAAGCATCCACTCTTCCACCCAAACGGGCGATCTCCTTCACGATCCTGGAACTCAAATAGGTGAAATCCTCCTTCGGCATGAGAAAAATTGTCTCGATCGAGGCATCCAGCTTCCGATTCATGAGCGCCATCTGAAACTCAAATTCAAAGTCCGACACGGCGCGCAATCCGCGGATGACCGCGTCGGCGTTCCGCTCCCGGGCGAAATCCACCAGCAGCGTGTCAAAGCGCACGATGGTCACCTTCGGAATGTCTCCCGCCGTCTGCCTCAGAAAATCGAGCCGCTCTTCAATCGTGAAGAGGGCCTTCTTTGCCTCGTTGAAGGCGACGGCCACCACGACCTCGTCGCAGAGCCGCACGGCGCGCTGGATGACATCCAGGTGCCCGAATGTCACCGGATCGAAGCTGCCCGGATAGATGGCGCGTTTCACGTCCCCACTGTGCAGGAAGCCGGCCGGTTTATGAAGCAGATTCCGCTCCCTCCCCGATCAGACATCAGCGCCCACGCCGGCGGTAATCCACTCGATCCGAGTGGATGACATTTTGGCCTGGGGGATGATAACCGTCGGGGGACGGGATTAATGGCCAGTATAGGAGATGCGCCACAGAGTGCCGTTGCCGTCCTCGGTCACGAGCAGCGCGCCGTCATGGGCGACGGCCACACCCACGGGCCTGCCCCAAACTCTGCGAGCGTCCACCACAAACCCGGTGAGAAAGTCGTCGTACTCGCCGGTTGGAACGCCGTGATCAAGGCGCACGCGCACGACCTTGTAGCCGGTGCGGTTGGTTCGGTTCCAGGAGCCGTGGAAGGCCGCGAAAGCGTCTCCGCGATACTCCGCGGGAAATGCCGATACACCGTTCGCAGCCGTATAAAAGACCATCTCCAGCGGCGCCGAGTGCGACTGCAACAACACATCGGGGACTATTGCCTGACCGGCGAGATCCGGACGCTCGCCTGCGTGGCGAGGATCTTCGTGGTTGCCCAGGTAATACCAAGGCCAGCCGTAAAATCCGCCCTCTTTCACGCGGGTGATATAATCCGGCACCAAATCGTCACCCAGGGCGTCGCGCTCGTTTGTTGAAGCCCACAAGTCGCCCGTCTCCTCGTCCACGGCCAATCCCGCACCATTGCGAATGCCAGTCGCAAAGGTGTGGAGCGGCTCATGGCCTTCGGGGTCCGTCACCAGAATGTCGGCGCGATTCGTTTCCGAATCCCATGCCGCACCCCGTCCATGTTCCGCTTCCCAAAGCTTTACGTCGTTGAGATCTTTTTTACTCATGCCTTCGGCGACGTTTGATCCGGAACCGACCTGGATGAACATGCGCTTGCCATCCCGGGAAAAAACCACGTCGCGCGTGCTGTGCCCACCGTGGCTTTCAGTCAGGCGTGGCACGATGACCTGGGCCGGGCCGCGCGCCATGAGGTCGCCATTGTGATAGGCGAAGCGAACAACCGAGTTGTTGTTCGCCACGTAAATCCACCGCGGATCATCTCCCGACGGATAGAAAGCGATGCCAAACGGCCGGTCGAGGCCATCCGCAAAAATTTGGTTTTCAGAGGGAGCATCCGCTCCGTCAACGGCACGCAACACCCGAACCCGATTCTGGCTTGTCTCCGAGACGAAAATGTCCCCGTTGGGCGCGACGCGTACCACGCGGGGATTCAATAGACCGGCGGCAAACAGCCGGACGGTAAATCCCGGTAGAACCGACAATGCGGCATCTGCAGGCTGCTTCACCACCTGCGGGCCGTTCCCGGACGAAGAGGTGCTGTACGGTGGAGGCAAATCCGCCAGCGTGAAGTGATGTTTGACGCCCGGGGCGGCATGATGCCAATCGCCAGGGTCCGTTCCAGGCGAAGAAGCGGGTATCGGCGCCTGTTGAGCGGTTGGGGAAACGCCGGCGGGAACTTTCAAAGTCGCCAGGTAGGCAATCACATCCAGGCGATCCGCGGCTTTGGGAACGGAAATCACCATGGCGGTGCCTGGAACGGCCGTCATCGGATTTGCGAGGAAACGGTTCAAGGTGGGTGCATCCCAGGTTAGCCCCGACGCGGCAAGGGCCTTCGTGTAGTTGAAGCTTAAGCCAGAAGCAGCGCGCCGGCCAAGAATGTCCACGAGGCTCGGTCCTTGTCGCACCATCACTCCGTTTCCGGGTCCCAAGCTGTCGGCGTGACAAATGGCGCAGCTTTGCTGAAAGAAGATCTTTCCCTGTCTGGAATCTCCAGCCTGCGGGGCCTGGGCCGTGGCCTCGCTCCTTGCGTCGAAAACGGAAAGGAACAGGAAGCTTTGGAGCAAAGCGCGAGCGAATGATCTTACAAATAGCATCGTCTGTTTGCTTTGAATTCAACCCACGACACGGTATCGACAACAAGGTTGTGAAAAGGAAGCCTGGGCTAATTTTTCCCCGCAAACCAAAAAGGTCAAGCGGCCTGAGCGATCATTTTATCGTTCGCTTTCGCTCTGGCTCAATCGCCCATTCGCATCCGCGATTACCTCAAGAAGAACCCGAAGGTCTCTTGAAAGTGGGGCCGGGGACTATGGCGTCCCGAAGGATGACGCGCAAGCCCTCGCGTGGTAACGGTACGCCGTAGCGCGTGGTCTTGCCAAATCACAGGACGAAGCAGACACGCTTACGGGGACGATGCCCGCCGCGGAAGTGGTGAGCAGGCAGTTTGTCCGCCGTGGGTTTGACACCTTCCTGGCTTTTCGATAAGTCTCCAAGACGTTTAGTTTTGAAGGCGCAAACGATGGAAGTAGTTCCCCCCTTGCCAAGTCGAAGGAATGCCCCGCTCGCTTCTTTTCTGATGGCAGCAGTGGGCCTGCTGCTGATGGGTGGGAAGCTTCTGGCTTTTGACGCCGTGGGCACCATCGAGAGAATCGATGTGGAAAGAGGTGTCCTTCAAATCCAGGCGAACGGGCAGGACCATATCGTGACCATTGCCAAAGACGTCAGGGTCACGGGGACTGACGGTCAACCGCTGGCGGACGGCTTGAGATCCAAGGAACTCAAGAACGGCGTCGAGGTGACGGTCACCGTCATTAGGGGGGACATGGGACCCATCATTGAGGCGATTCAAATCGGCAACCGCGGAGCCGTCAGCAATGCGGCATACAACAGCAGGTCCTCGGTCGGCCTGAAGCCGCTCACTGAGATGACAGCGGAAGACCGATACAAGGGACAGGACGGCGGCCTCTACGGTGCTGGCAGGAACGAGCCACCGGCCGCTCTTCTGGCGGCGGCCAGGAAGCAGACGCAGAGAATCGCTCCCCTCGATGCGGATGGCAAAGTGTCAAAAGATGGCCGGGTCGGCTTGATTTCGATCAGTATGTCCAACGCGACGATGGAGTTCTCGCTTTTCAAGCAAATTGCCGACAACGATCCGGACAAGTCGCCCCGAGTGTCCATTGTAGACTGCGCTCAAGGCGGCCAGGCCATGGCGGAGTGGGCCTATCCCGGCGCGCCAGCATGGGCGGAAGCAGACCGGAGGCTGGAGCAGGCCGGGGTCAGCGCAAAGCAGGTTCAAGTCGTCTGGGTGAAACTTGCCAACAAGAGCCCGCACGGCGAACTCGCGGAACACTGTGGAAAGCTCCAGACGGACACCATGGCCGTCCTGCATATCGCGAAGGTGCGCTTTCCCAACTTGCGCATTGCCTACCTCGGCAGCCGCATCTACGGCGGGTATGCGGACACTCCGCTAAACCCCGAGCCGTACGCTTACGAGGGGGCGTTTGCCGTTCGCTGGCTGATTCAGGATCAAATTAAAGGGGATCCGGATCTTCAGTACGACGATGCGATGGGCGCGGTGAAGGTCCCGCTGTTGTTGTGGGGACCCTATATCTGGGCGGATGGAACCTCGCCGCGCAAGAGCGACGGTCTGGTCTGGGAACGAAAAGATTTTGGCATAGATGGCACCCACCCAAGCGATACAGGGCGCCGAAAGGTGGCTGAAATGCTTCTGAGATTCTTCAAGGAAGATGCTCTCGCCTCCGTATGGTTCACAAGGAAACCGGACTAATCAACCGATGAGACAGAGATCACGAAGTCTTTCGGAAGAGTGATTTTTATGATGCTGGTCATGGATGGGTGCCAGCGCCCCGCTGCCTGCGTTGCAACGGCAGCCTGCAGCCGGTGAACAAGGCGGAGGTCCTCCAATCCCTCGCCCCCGAGCCGCTCACATTGCGCTATTACGACGATTTCCGCAAATGTGCCGGTTGTGGGCGGATTTACTGGCCGGGCACGCATTTCCAAAAGCTTGCAACGCGTGTTGCAAATCTGCTCGCTGAGAGATGAAGCATCCACCGGGCATAAAGGACCAAATTTGTCAAACGCTGAGTGCTCCCATGCTGATATCGCGGATTTTGATGCTCGCATTGGCTCCCGCCCTGGCAGCTTGCGCGCACAACGAACATCCTATTGCGCGCCGCCCCGGCCCAGTGATGTGCAAAGAGGGGCCGCCAGCATGGTCTGCGTCGGACGGGCGCCAAATCATGTACCGCGCGTGGGGGCCGTTGCACGGGGAGCCGCGAGCAGTCGTGGTTGGCGTCCCGGGTTGGAATGGAACGGCAGGCGACATCGAGCCTCTGGCCCATTATCTCGCGCAACGCAACATCCTCGTTTATTCGACCGGGGTGCGGGGCCAGCACGGCGATCTTACCGCGGCGTCGCAACATACCAAAGGGGATATCGACGATGGCCGGCTGTGGGAGAGGGACTACTACGAATTCGCCTTATGGGTGCGCCGGCGTCATCCGCGGACACCGCTGTTCCTCTACGGTCACAGCATGGGATCCCTGGCCGTAATGACTGTTTCCGGCGACTCTGCATCTGCCCGGGAGATCAGGCCGCGCGGGATCATTTTGCAATCGCCGGCGGTCGCGATGATGTATTGCCCGCCGCTTGTGAGGTTCTTCATCGGCCAGATGCGGCGGTTCCAAGCCCGCAAACTCCTCTTCAACATGAGCTTGATCCCGGGCGACAGGCCGGCGCTTACAAACAACGCGGCGTTTGACAACTATTGGGGCAGATCGGCGGATCGTGTGCGACCGGGGTTCACGTGGCGTTTTCTCGATGAAGCCTTGAAATCGGGAGAGCGAGCGCGAATTGCGGCGGAAAAATCGACGCCCCCGGCGCTGGTCCTCACCGGGGACAAGGATCCGATTGGAACCGCCGGCGTGGGGGAGGGCGCGTTCTCGCGTCTCATGAAGAGCATCCCCGCGCGAGACAAAAAGCGCGTGCGCTTTCCAGACGGTTATCACGACTTGATCCACGACAGCAACAAACCGCAGGCCCTGCGCTGCATTGGCGACTGGTTGGAACGGCAACTCCGTGTTCGTCCAAGTGCATGAGCCTGTCCACGTATGCCTTTTTTATATCGAAATTCGATTTCGTAGGTCAACGTTAAGGCAACACCGATTAGAAGGTGTTGGCATCATTGAGCGTCCTCGGCGACTCTATCTGCACGTCCAGATCGGCGTCTGTTGCGCCGCTGTCTGATTGAACCGCCGGAAACATTGGCCGTTGGCCCCAGGCCCTTCGAATCGGAGACTTCATCGACTGAGCGTTGGAGGCGTACAGGATGATCGATTCGCTTCAAAGATATATATCTGGGAGACTCAGGCGTCTTCTTTAGAGCAAGAATACAGACTCGCTCCTCCCCGGAGGAGAGTGGCAAGCTCACTTCGTCCTCCACGGCGGCTCCGACTAAAGCCAGCCCTACTGGAGAATCAGATTTAAAGATGAGGTTGACAGGATCGCTTTTCGTTTCCGAGATGTGAATGGTGCGTTGGCGTTCCTTGTCATGACCATATACAACCAGGATAGAGTCACCAATCCCAACAACGTCTTCCGCTTCGATTCCCTCGGGGGTTCTGTCATCGCAGATGATGGTCTCACCCGCCTCGTAGATTACACGGTGTTCTGTAAATTTAAACGCGATCTCCTGACCGCCGATCGGAAAAATTCCCATCGCCTTGAGTGTTTGCTCCAGATCCGTCATACAGCCATCGGGATCTCTTATAAAGCTTGATGCCCAACACCGCCAAAACCGCCATCCGGAACGTTCAATCACTTTTTGTCGGTTCCAATCCTCGAGCCACTTTTCCGGTCCGTAATGTTTGTCACCATCCAATTCTATCGCGAGACGCGTATCTTGTTCACCCTCAACCACGAGATCGATAGTGAAGCTCCCAACGCTCACGTGTGGGACAGTCCGATATCCCTTTTGTGTTAGACGGCAAAATAGGTCGCTTTCAAAGGAAGATTGACAAAGTTCTGCGAGCGACCCAACCTCGGGCGGATTAAACGGCATCGGACTGGCAAAATGAGAAATGACTTTCGCCTTAATGTCAGTGGGACTCAACTCTTCTGCCTTTATACTTCTGTAGAGATAGAGGCGGTCTCGCGCTCGTGACATGGCCACATTGAAGCGCTGTTCAAAGGTCCGCGTCGTCAAGGATCTGCTTTGACCTGGACTGGCTACCATGCTCAAGAAAACAATGTCGGCTTCCCGCCCCTGAAAAGCGGCAGAATCGCCGCATATAATTTTGTGTTCTAAATATTTGTCTATTCCGAGTGTCGTCAAAACAAGATTGTGTATATATGCCGCCTGTTTATTTCCTATCAGCGAAATCACGCCTATCGATCTGCCTTTGAACCTCGGATCGCTGGTCAGCTTATGAATTTCTTCCAGAATCGCACGGGCCTCTGCGATATTGATTTTTGAAGCTAACTGCTTTCCGTGGGGGAGATACACGTCAACCAGGGGAGGATCAATTCGTTCGGATGCCTTCGCAATCCTCAGCGGCGTTATTGGCTCGGGATAAAATCCGAAACTGAATCGAATAATCGACTCAACGCAACGAAAATGCTCATTCAACATAATGCGCTTGCCAGGAAATACAGCCTGTGCCAACTCGAATAGAGAAGTTTCCGGCATCATCATATCTGCGAAATATTGATCGCCTAAATAATTGTGCCTTACTTGTTTAAACTTCTGCCATTCGATAAATGGCGCAGTGGGACTCACTTGCTTATCGTCACCGACGATAAGAAGCGTTTTGGCACGAAGCACCACGGGTATCTCCTTAACGTCACATTGCGAAGCCTCATCAACGATAACGAGATCAAACAAGCCTAATTCTGGAGGAATTGTCTCGCAAACCCGCCAACTCGGCATAATCCAACATGGAATGGCTCCCACGCAGTCGCGCATTGCCCTCCGTGCATCCTGTCTGTAACCCGCTGCACGGAGTCCGTCGCGTCCTGTTCTGCCGATCAGACTGGCGAACCGCGCCAAGGCCGCTCTCGCTCGGTCTGACATCGATGCGCTGAGCCTCAGGTATGTGCGCAGTTTGACCACCTCCTCGAAAACGGTCTTCATCCGAGAATCCACTTCAAGCCGCTTTTCACCGAGATATCTTAATCTTTCGCGATCATCAAGCTCGCAAAGAAAGGATTCCATGCGCCGCCACGCCCAACTCTTAGCCCAGTCCATCGGCGTGAAGACATCCTCCATCCCCGCCGCCCGGCTCTCCTTCAATATCGCCGCCCAACGCGGCGCGCCGGATAGCCTGATCTTGTCAGCCACTTCCGCGACCGTACAAAAGTGCTCCCGCAAGTTATTCAGTCGCTTCAACTCGGAACGAAACGTGCTCCATTCTTCAGCTAATATCCTACTTGTGAGCGCAGGATCGCCTACGCGCTTGCGTAGAAAGCTTTTCATGGACTCGACGATTTCCCCATCTGCCTCTGTTAACCTATTGATCGTATCCTCCAAGACACTCTGCGAGGATGACAAGCGGCAGTGGGAAAGATTGATCTCAATTGCGTGCAGGACCTTGCGGGTTTCATTGATAGAACGCAAGCACTTTCGGGAATCAATTCCGCGGGCGAACAACGCCGCTAGTTCCGCGCAAATGGAACTATTTGCGTTCTCAACAACCGAAACGATTTGAGAAAAGATTGAATTTGTATCTGCGCTCCACCGAGCGGTATTGGCGCCCGCAAAATCTGCTTGCGGCAGGTTGAACTCCCTACGAATCGAATTCCATTTTGCGATCAAGCGAGAATAATCGTTACAAAACTGCAAAAAAGCATCTACGTGCGCCCAATCTTCCGCTGATCTTGGGACGTTTCCATCAACTGTGATTCGAGCGAACAGTCGTCTGACTTCCCCTCTCGTAAAGGGAATCAGCCCGAAGGGTCTTTGCCGCCGCGCCGCCCTTTGAACTGCCTCCCAGAGCGTAAAGAACTCAGTTGTGACGGGCGGTACAGCAACAGGGCGCGCCAAAAACATTCGACGAGCTTTCGCAAGCTGCTGAAAATCGGGGAATAGGATTGTCAAAAGCTGTGTCTTTTCCGCCCCTAGCCCTTCATCAAGCCAAAGGATATACAGCGGCCGCAGCCACTCCGCTCGATCTATTAGTTCCAGAGTGTCGGCAACCTTGGATAGCTGCGCGTGCAGCGCTTCAGTGCGCTTAACACAATTTTCGACAGAGCGGGACAGTTGCGGAATATCGTGATCTGCTCTATTTCGTTCCACTTCCTGCGCATTTGTAAGATCCTCATGAATAGCGCAGAGTCGTGCCGCGTCGGGAAGATCATTAACGCTGGGAAGTCTATTACCTAGATACGCCAGGTCGCCCCCTAAAGCCAGTCGAGCCGCGCGCACCCTATTTATGTCGTCATCGTTAAACTGGGAATCGAACTGATCGGAGATGCCAAGTTTATCGGGAAGCCAGCTATGAAGTTCTCTTCCGTGAACAACAAGTTCGGCAAGTTCCTTGGTCGATGAAAGTGAATTCGCTAGAAAGGGAAGTTTGACTTCGCTCAGTTGTTTAACCGCCCATTCTTTCAATTCGGCGTCAATAGTTGCGATTCTGTTCCTCAGTGTGGCGACTTCCTCCTCTCTATCTCGAATGTGCTTTACGGTTTGATGAGGATTGATCGTACTAAGTTCCCGTTCGAGTTGCTCTAGCGTTGCTTCGAGCTGCTGAGCACCTTCACGGTCGTTGGATACCAGACTGATGACGAGCGGTTGAATCTGTTTCGGGATTTGTTCCTTCAGAACCTCAAGAGCCGATTGACTTTTCGCGGTTACCAATACATTGCGACCCGTTGCAAGATAGTGGCAGATAATGTTCGCGATCGTATGCGTCTTACCCGTTCCAGGCGGTCCTTGGACAACCACAGCCTCGGATTGCTCGAGGCTGCGAATTATTTCCAATTGTGAATCGTTGAACGGTTTCGGAAAAAAGGGTTCGTCCACTCTGTCGTTCGCTTCCCCGGCAGCCGCGATGTTCGACCCACTGAAAGAGCCAGTATTGAATCCACCAAAATCCCGGCTAAATGGAACTTCTCGCCTTTGGTCAGACGGTTCCATGACGAGTTTCCTTGCCGATTCCGAAAGCTTCTCCGGGGCTTCTTTGATCCTCCCTTTAAGGCGTTCAATATCAGCGACCAAGATGTTGCCGCTCTTGCGCCGAGCATAAAGCGCCCAAGTATCCGTGATGACCAGGTTTTCATCGGGCTTCGGAGAGAAACGGTCGCCGAAGTCCACATGCTTGTCAGGCACGTAGGATGCGCCTGGACTCAAATGAGTCGTGGCTGCTCGAAGAACAGGCTCGAACGCACCAGGAACGAATGGTGAAAACTCATCGACGATCTCCGCCCCGTCGGCGATTCCGTCATTCCTTCCACTGAGGTGATCGAGATGCTCCTGTGCAGCATTTCGGACTCGCGCTACACCGGGATTATCCAATGCCTCGAATGGCTTTAGAAATACTTGCGGCGCCACATTGCGCGGCCGAATCTGGATTCGGTGGTCCAAAAGACTAACGGATATTTCGGCCAAGGCTTCGAGAATCGGATGTTCGATCACATGGCCCTCGGTTTTCCAGAGCGCCATACCCACGCCCCAAACTAATTCCGTTGGATTTTCGGCGTCTTCAGTTGCGATGCTTTCCTGTAGCGCGAATATCTTTTCGTAAATGCTAATGGTCTTCCTCCGAGGCTTCTCCTTTTCCGACCATTCCCGCCACGGACCCGATAAATATGCTCCGACCGTCGATTTGATATCCGGCTGCTTTTCAAGGCGAAACTGCACGTCATACAACTCGACGGACTCGGTAAATTTCGGCGAGGCGATGACATCTTCTTGAGCAACATTCCCCGACTGAATGTATTTCTCAGCTTTCTCGCTGGAAACTGTCTCCCAGATGGATTGCTTTACCTCAGGCTCCTTGTTTGGATCGCGGCTCGGTTTTATCCAAGGCTGAATATCATTCGGCGGGTTTGGAGGCTCGGTCCGCTTCAGACGCTCGATTTCCAGCCAAACCGGACCGGCGGCGTCACACTGATCATGGGTGATGCCGACGTTGCCCGCAAGGTCATGCTCGTAGAACAGGACATGCCTGTAATCCTTGACAGAAAAAACGTCTCGCTCGCCAATCCGAACCATTTGCTCGACGTAATCGAGGAGGCCGATCAGGCTCTTGGCGGCCTGATCAGCTTCGTCGCGGTTCTCTAAAACATCTTCATCCGGCATAGTGCGTGATGATTTTACTTGCGCCCGCGGTTCACGCAAGCTCGGAGCCATCCTTCGCCAGAGGGATTCAGGCATTTGCATCCTGCCGCAGCTCCCACCGGGCATTCAAGTTTGAGATCATCCGGGATTTAACTATCATTCCCTTTCACGATGATCGCCTACCCCCGCACCTTGCCGGATTATCTCCGGGCCGCTCACCGGATACTCGTTTTCACGGGGGGCCGGAGTTTCCACCGGTAGTGGCATTCCGGATTTCCGCGGCCCAAAGGGCGTGTGGACCCAGGGAGGAAAGCCTGTTTATTACCAGGAATTCATGGCTTCCGAGGCTGCCCGAATTGCCCACTGGGATTACAAGGTCGGTCAATGGGAATACGTCTCCAAAGCACGGCCCAACACGACACACCGGGCCATCGTTCAACTTGAAAAGGTCGGGCGGCTTGTCGGGGTGCTCACGCAAAACGTCGACGGGCTGCACGCACTGGCCGGCACGTCGCCGGAGCGGCTGGTCGAACTCCATGGCACGAACACGCTGGTCGAGTGCCAGGGCTGTGGAAAGCGCAGCGACCCTGCCGCGCACTTCGAGTTCTTCCGCCAGCGCCGGCGGGCTCCTGAGTGCGTCTGCGGCGGCTACCTGAAGCTCGCCACCATCAGCTTTGGCCAGGCACTCAACCCGCGAGAACTGGAGCGAGCAGAGCAAGCCGCCGAGGCAGCCGATCTGGTGGTCGCCCTCGGCTCGACCCTTTCCGTGCATCCAGCCGCCTCGTTTCCGCTCTTGGCCGCCCAGCGAGGCATTCCGTACGTCATCATAAACCAGGGCGCCACCGACCACGACCAACTCGCGTGCGTCTCACTCCGACTGGAAGGCGACGTCGGTTCAATCTTTCCGGCGGCAGTGGAAGCAGCGCTCGCCACCAGCTAAGATTTCGCTCATGCCCTCGGCGAGTGACACGGACAGCCGGGCGAACGATCATTCCAATTTGACGCCCTGCTCCAAAGCCCCTAAATCATCCAATACCCCATGGGCGGCCGGCACACTCTTCCCGGTGAGTTCTTCGGTCTCCTTCTCTCAATTCCTGGTGAAGACCTGAAGCGCAGAATTCTGGAGGTGTTCGCAGCGAACGGGCTGCACGGCATGAATGCGAAACAGATTGCCGATTAAGCACTGCGCCCGTGCAGAGTCGAACTGCAAACCTTCTGATCCGTAGTCAGATGCTCTATCCAATTGAGCTACGGGCGCTTTGAAAGAGATGGTGACCGTATCTTGCCGGAAAGCAAAATGCAAATCTGGCAGCAGGCAACTGGCACAGCCCCCTGTACAGCCCGGCAAATCGAAGCGGTTCTTCGGCTGCGGGAAGCCGGGATCAAAACGGAGACCAGAAGGCGGCTGGAGCAACGTCCGACAAGGCGTTGAATGTGTTGACGTTAATCTGCGGGTTGGAATCGACGGTGTATGTTCCGTAGCTGTTGCCAAACAGATCGTTGTCACCGGCGCTGTAGAGAGTATCCCCGGTCTTGATGTAATTTTTTAAATCCGCGAAGGTGGGATTAAAGCCGGTTATCCTATTTGTCTCGATGGCATATTGATCGAGGGCGCCGCCGAGGATGCGCAGATCCTCCAGACACCGGGTCGCTTGGGATCGTTTTCTGGCGCGCAGGAAGTTGGGCACCGCAATGGCGGCAAGAAGGGCGATGATGGCCACGACGATCATAATTTCAACGAGTGTAAAGCCCTCGGACGACAAAGAGCGCTTTGCTTTTGCTGGAAAGACCATAACACGACCGTAAAGCAGCATCCATGCCTGCCTCGATTCAACCCTTCGCCCGTCACCCGGCGATGACCGCGTGGGAACTCTCGGCCTACTCCGCGGCAACCGCGGGGGCTGGGCGGGCCGCCAACGCAGCGACCGGGGCCTCTGGGAACAGTGTGGCAAGGGTCGCCAATGCCGAAGCGAGACCCTTATACTTCTTGCCGGTTTTCTTCACCATCCCTCGATTCACCAAATTCTGAAGCTTTTCGTAGGCGCGCAGGCGGAGCATGTCTTCGCCGCCGCTCACGGCGTTCCTGGCGCGAAGGTTGACGTGGACGATGTCGAAGAGCGCCTTGAATTCAAACGATGCCTTTCGTGAGAGCACCGCGACCAACTCCTCGGTAAGCGCATCCGGTCGGCGGCGGGAGACAAAATAGTTTGTATTCATCCAAACAAATCCCATCAATCGGCGAATAGTCAAGATCGCGATTTACAATGACTTCGCAAATACACGTTCTTTTCCGGCGCCACATCGTGCGGGACGCGATGCGGCACAAGGTGCTGGCGGCGCTCAACATCGCGAGCGTGGCACTGGGCGTGGGCCTTTATCTTGCGATCCAGATCGCGAATCACAGCGCGAATCGCGCCCTGGCCGCGGGTGTGGATGTCATCGCGGGCAGGTCGAATCTCGAGGTGCGGGGAGACATTCCGGAGGGCCTCTTCCCAGGGATCGCCAGCCGGGCCGGCATAAAGGGTTGCACTCCCGTGGTGGAAGGGATTGTGACGCTGCCCGACTATCCCGGCGAATATCTGCGGATACTGGGCGTGGATGTCTTTACGAACGAACCTTTCCGTACTTTTGAGATAGGAAGCGGGGAGCGTCCGTTCAACCTGGAGCGCTGGCTTGCGGAACCGAACGGGATTGCCATCTCCGCGGCCTTCGCACGGCGGCACGGGCTCCACGTGGGCGACAGGGTGCGCGCCCAGGTGAACAGCCATGCGCGGGAACTGGAGATCACTTTTCTGCTCGATCCGAAGGAGGAAAGCGTGGGAAGCGTGGAGCATCTGGCGGCGATGGATATCGGCTGGGCGCAAGAATTCCTTGGCCTGCAAGGGAAGCTCTCTTCCGTGCAAATACTGCTCGCCAAACCGGAAGAGGCCCAGGAAATGGCCAGGAAGCTCGTGCTTCCCCCGGGTCTCTCCGCCGCGCCTCCCGCGCAACGGAGCTTCCAAGTCCAAAAAATGCTCTCCGCCTTCGAGCTGAACCTGACGGCGTTGAGCCTCGTCTCGATGTTCGTGGGAATGTTCCTGATCCATAACACGGTTTCCGCCTCGGTGGCGCGCCGGCGGATCGAGATCGGAATTCTCAGGTCCATCGGCGCGACACAGAATGAAGTGCGCCTGCTGTTCCTCGGGGAGGCGTTCCTGTTTGGTCTCGGCGGGGTCGTGCTGGGAACCGCCGGAGGCATTTTCCTGTCGAACTTTCTGGTGGGATCGGTGGCAAGGACGATCTCCTCGCTTTACGTGCTGGTCAGCATCGACCGCTTTTTTTTCAGTCCGATCCACCTGCTGGCGGCGGCTGGTTTCGGAATGCTTGCGTCGCTGGCCGCCGCCTGGCATCCGGCCAATGAAGCGGCGAAGACCGACCCTGTGCGAGCGCTGACGATGGGGGCGCGCATGGAAGAAAAAGCGGCGAAAGTCCATCTCTGGGCTCTCTTCGGCCTGTTGTCGCTCGGCCTCGCGGTTGCGGCGTCG
>Ga0302326_10018101_pt1 | contig 14623 bp, 13 predicted proteins | sample Palsa_T0_3_FD_202264 | JGI IMG/M metagenome (GOLD analysis project Ga0302326, IMG submission 202264) | Peat permafrost microbial communities from Stordalen Mire near Abisko, Sweden - Palsa_T0_3 | ecosystem: Environmental > Terrestrial > Soil > Palsa > Peat permafrost | place: Sweden: Abisko... | reverse complement strand
AAACGATCGCGGTCCGGTACCTGCCGGCCTGATTCTGGACCTCTCCTATGCAGCCGCGAGGTCTCTCGGATTCAACGGAAGGGGTAGTGCGCGTGTGCGCCTGGAAAAGGTCGAAGGCGCGGAGGCAGCTCAGTTAGACTGGCCGGAGCTTCTTCGGCCAGACTCCATGCCGGCCTCACGTTGACAGGTTTTTTGCCGAATCAGTAAATGAGACTGGAGCACGCGATGGTTCATCAGGCTGATAACGGTTTCAATCTCCGTTCGCTTTCTGATCAAAATCAGGCTTCTCCTTTCGACCAGGCGAAACAGCGTCTGATCGTGGCTCTTGATGTACCCACGGCAAACGCTGCGCTGTCGCTTGCCGATAAGCTGCAGGACCAATGCCGGTGGTTCAAGGTGGGCCTTGAGTTGTATATCAGCGCTGGCCCGGGAATCGTCGAGGCACTCGCGAGACGAGGTCATTCGGTCTTCCTCGATCTGAAATTGCACGACATTCCGAATACCGTTGCGTCCGCGGTGCGTGCCGCCAGTTCGCTGGGTGCAGGAATGCTGACCATTCATGCGTTGGGCGGTCCAAAGATGCTCGCTGCTGCGTCCGAGGCTGCCAGCGCAATGGCTGCCCCCCCATTGCTGCTGGCTGTTACTGTCCTTACGAGCATGGACCAGTCCCAGTTGGCGGCAACCGGCGCATTTGGAACACCGCAGGAGCAGGTAGCGTTGCTCACCAGGCTTGGCCTTGAGTCTGGAATCAGAGGCTTTGTGTGTTCTCCGCAAGAGGTTGCCGCGGTTCGATCGCTCACCGGCGCCGAAGGCGTCCTTGTGACCCCTGGCATTCGACCCGCGGGTTCCGAGAGAGGTGATCAGCAGCGGGTTGCAACGCCTACCTTTGCGCTTGAACAGGGCTCATCTTTTCTGGTCGTTGGTCGCCCAATTACTCAGGCTGCGGACCCGGCATTGGCTGCGGAAGCCGTTCTCATGGAGATTGCCGAAGCTCTCGCAATCGCCCCGACGGAGTAAGTCAACTCAGCTTTGCTTACGCTGCCACACAGGCAACTCTACATCGCCCCTTTGCCCCACAAAACGGCTGGAATGGTGCCGATGAGTATCTTCAAGTCAAGCAGCAGTGACCATGAATCGATATATTGCAAATCCTGCCGAATCCAGTTGGCAAAATCGGTGTTGTTCCGTCCGCTCATCTGCCAGATGCAAGTGATTCCCGGCAAGACACTGAACCTTCGCAATTGAGCAGAGTCCTCGATTTTGAGAACATCGCGCACACTGAGCGGTCTGGGCCCCACTAAAGACATATCACCAAGAAGCACATTCCAAAGCTGAGGCAGTTCGTCAATTGACGTCTTGCGCAGAAATGTGCCTACCTTGGTAATTCGCGGGTCCTGACGGATCTTGAAGGCCGGACCTGCCAATTCATTCTTATGTTCAAGCTGTGCCTGAAGCACCTCGGCATTCACCACCATGGTGCGCAGCTTGAACATGCGAAATCGCCTGCGATGCAATCCATACCGATCCTGTGAAAAGAGGATAGGCCCAGGGCAGCTGATCTTGATCGCAATGCCCGCAGCGATAATTACAGGCAGAGAGAGAATCAGCAAACCGCCGGCGCCGACGATATCCATTGCACGTTTCACGTAGCGCGTAGAGTCCTCGCGGACCATCCGCAAAATTGAATAATTCTTTCCCGGCTTGCGATCCAATTGAGCGATCTTGGTATGGAAAAGGTGGGAAGAATGCCGCACTTCCACTCCAAACTGCTCGCAAACAGCGATGACCTGCTGGATTGGTTCATACATGGACTTGACGGGTAAAGAGCAATAAACAACCGACACTGGATTCTCTTTAAGAAGAGGATCGAGAAGTTCAAGGCCGCCGAGATATCGTTCCCTCATCTCTGCAGTGCCAACGTAAGTGTCATCCAATATACCAACTACGTTGTAGACGGGCGAATCGACCATCTCGTTATAGGCAGCCTGACCACCGCGACCTGAGCCAATAATCAGCACTTCGCGCTTGGGGATAATCGTGTCGATCGAGATCCAGCCAACGAAGCAGGCCACTGCGAGAAAGATGAGGCTGACCAGTGACGTGCCGACGAAGAATACTCCGTCGACGCGTAGTGCTTGTTCCCAGTCAAGCTTTGCCAACAGGCAGGGATAGATAGCAAGTGAACACAGGAATGCTGCAAGAAACGTCGCTGCCATTTCCTTGTGCAGCAACTCTTCCTTCGGGCCGCGTCCACGACCGGTCGCAACGCGCGAGACCAGTGTCACCGCGCCCAGCATACCGATTTCAAGCAGACTCACCCGAGGAATGTACCACCAGCCAGAGCCTTGAAACATGAGACCGGGATGCTTGATAAACCAATATCCACTCAGCATCAGTGCCGGAGCGAAGTCACGCGCCAAACGGTAGATGCTCGTGTGCAGGGTTCCAATCTCCTGCAAATGCCGTTCCAGCTTTGTCCAGTCCAATTTTTGCTTCTCTGCCTTGGCTGAGATCGTTCTTGGGCTCGCGTCGACCGTCCAGTTTCCCATAATTGAAAACCACCTGCTGGGCACACCCCAGCGTTTGCGAAGCGAACTTCGTGACCTAAGTCTTTGCCCGGTTCAATTGGGACAGGTTAGTCCGTAAAAACTCGATTGGCGACGAGAACTTATCGATTGCTCAATTGCATTCTCTCATCGGCCAAGCATAGAAAACACCAGAAAACATGGGACATCCCCCGAAAGCCGTAGACTGCTACGACCTTCAAGGGAAAGAGTATTTCCCATTACGGAAAATTCCGGAAGGAAACGTTATCAAAGGCATAAGGTTCTTGGGAGGAGAAATCGACCTCCCTTTGAGATGACTTTGTTAGTTAAATTTACACCGGATCAAAACCTCGATTGACGATCCTGTCCGGTCTGTTTAACCTCACCCGGTAAATGCGCAAGCGCTCGTGAATCTGGCTTTGAGCAATACTGGGCTGCAAATTCCGCGCTGAACCGGCAACATGGATTTATCAAATGGAGGTAGAAATGCCAGAAACAGCCGTAGGACTCTTTGAACAATCAACCAGCGCCGACGCAGTCGTTGTTGCGTTGCGCCAAAGCGGGATTCCATCGAGCGGAATCCGCGTTGTAACCAGACCTATGTCGATGCCGGTCAATAGCGCTACGAGCACCCCGTCGGTCGATTTCGCCGCTGGACTTGCGGAGGATTTGAGTTGCATGGGTGCGACAAAGCAAGATTGCGAAGCCTATCTGGCCGGTCTGCGCAGCGGCAATACCATGATCTTCGCCACGGGAACACAAGCTCAGGCCGATACTGCAGTGGGCATCATGAATACATACAACCCAGTCGAGGTTCAGGAATATGCGGGCGCGGTGCCGTCGCTCCCCGCCGCCCATTACGGCGACGCGGGCGAGCCCAATATAAGTTCAAAGGTAGATCATTCTCGAGAGAAGAGCGAAGGTGCGCGGGTCTTTTCGTGGTAAACGAGTTATTGAAATTCCGGCAGGCGCGCGCCTCGTTTAACTTCGTTGCTTGCCGGACTTGATCGATGGTCACATCAGACGCAGGGCATCTACATCCACGATTAGGTTCCTGCGTGGAATGCCCGCTTCATCGGCGTGAGCCAACGCTCCGCGCAAGGCGGCGTTGAGAGCCTTGCGTGAAGTGGCCTTCAGAATCATGTGGAATCGATACGTCTCTTTGATACGTGCGATTGGTGCAGTGCACGGGCCGAGGACGCGCACACCCTCCGGCGCAATCTTCTGGAACCACTTTCCTAAAACAGTCGACCAGTTCGCGGCCTCTTCCATTCGCTTGGATTGAATCAGCAGGTTCGCGAGTACGCCGAAGGGCGGATAGTGCATCCATCGCCGATACTTCAACTCTCGCTCTACAAAGCCCACGTAGTCATGCTTAGAGGCCGCAAGAACCGCGTAATGATCCGGATGATAAGTTTGTACCACCACACGTCCACGAAGCTCACCGCGCCCCGCCCTGCCTGAAACCTGAGTCATCAATTGAAAGACCCGCTCCGCAGCGCGAAAGTCGGGCATGGAAAGCGCGTGGTCGCAGCCAACAACGCCAACAAGCGTAACTCCGTGCACGTCGTGGCCCTTGGCGATCATCTGCGTACCCACCAGCAGATTAATCTCGCCCGAGTGCAACCGAGACAGCAGCCGCTCCATGTCATGACGCCCGCGCACCGTGTCTCGATCCATGCGGCCGATGCGTGCGGAGGGAAAAATCTCCTGCAATCGTTCTTCGCCCTGTTGCGAGCCTGCACCGAGGTAGTACAAGTGCTCGCTGTCACACTTGGGGCATCTCTTCGGCACGGTGCGACGAAATCCGCAGTAGTGGCATTCCAATCGCTGCCCTGCACTGGCAATCGCCTCGACCGAATCGACAGGCTTGTGATGCGTCAGGCTTATGGCGCAATTCTGACACTCGAGTTTTTCGCCGCAGGCGCGACACATCGCAACAAAGGAGTAACCACGCCTGTTCAGCAGGATCATCGCCTGCTCGCCTCGATCGAGTGCCGCCTGAGTTTCAGTTACCAGAGAGCGAGAAAACAACTGTTCCTGGCCAGTCTGCTGAAACTCCTGGCGCATATCCACAATTTCCACGCCAGGTAGCGGACGATTGTTCACGCGCTCCGCCATCGTGACGCGCTTATATTTGCCGGCCTCTGAATTATGCCAGCTCTCGAGCGAAGGCGTAGCCGAGCCCAGCACGATCGGCGCGCCAGCAAGTTTTGCGCGCATCACCGCAACGTCGCGCGCGTTGTAGCGCGGAGTTTCTTCCTGTTTGTAGCTCTGGTCATGCTCTTCATCAATCAGAATTAAACCAAGATTCGGAACGGGCGCGAAAATTGCGGATCGGGTGCCGACAACAATAGGGGCTTCGCCGCTGTGGATGCGATGCCATTGTTCCGATCGCTCTGCAGGTGTAAGCGCCGAATGCAGCAACGCAACGCGATTGCCAAAGGTCGCGTCCAACTGAGCGGCAGCGGCGGGAGTGAGCCCGATTTCGGGGACGAGGAGAATTGCGCCCATACCGCGATCAAGTGTTCGCTGCATCGCGGCAAGATACACAGCGGTCTTCCCTGATCCGGTAACTCCGTGAAGGAGGAAAGGTTGAAATCCCGTCGCCGTTGTGATCGTTGCCAGCGCTTCCATTTGCTGCTCATTCAGCGCGTGATTCCGATTCACATGCCCCAGGCCGCTCATGCTGAAGCTGGCAGGGCGCTCGTCAATCCGTACAAGCCCTCGGCGCACAAGCGTTTGCAGCGAACTGCGCGATCCGCCCTTTTCGCGCAACGCAGTCAACGAAAGTTCGCCGCTGCACGCTGCCAGTTCGGCGAGGATTGCCTGCTGCTTGACAGTGAGAGCGGGCAGGCGCGAATCCGGAACAAGCACTGCGAAACGCTCGATACGGCGGGCGTCATGCTCTGCTGCAGATGTTTCGCGCTTGATCCATTTCTTGCGCACCATCGCGACAAGCAGCGGCAGGGAGACAGCAGTCGCTGTGCGAAGCGTACTCAGCTTTAGCTGCTCGCTTTCGGCAAGCCGACTGAGCACCTTGTGCTCGATATCGACTTCCTCATGCGAAAGCCTGTTGCGATTGCGCTTGCCTGCGGAGGATTCGTTGAGACCGTCAAATCGGCCGGCAAGCTGGTCGCGTCCCTGATCCGTAATGCGGTAGTAAATCGTGCGCCGGACTTCGGCTGCTAAAGGTAGCATTCCGCGCAGGACCTCGCCCAACGGGGCCAGGTAGTATTGCGCCATCCAGGCCGCAAGATCCAACAGATGCGCAGAAATGAGCGGCTCCTCGTCCAGGACCGCCTCAACCTGCTTTGCTTCGAACTCGGTCGGTGCGTTGCCGTGCAATTCAGTAACTACCCCGACCAGCTTCTCGTTGCGAAATGGCACAATGACTCGAGCGCCGACCATCGGAGCGGAATTCGAGTCTGCCCCTGAACCTGTCAGATAGGTGAATGTTCGGTCCAATGGGACGGGGAGCGCGACTTCGCAGTAGATGGGCATAGTTGCCTACCTCAAGTGTAGGGGATCGGATAGAGGACTTCGCCTTGCTCCTTCCCGGCAAGCGGCCTGCTCCGCCGCCATGGATCAATGAATCAGCAATGAATCAATGGATCAGTGCTCAGTGAGATCCTGTTGTGGTCCGTTCGATTACAGTAGGTGGCCTGCGCATTTACAATCTTTTCTTGATGAAAAAACGCGCCTCCAATCCAACTCCAAAATCTACTCCTGAAAACCGCGCAAAATCGTCGCCCATCACTCTCTCTGTAGACATCGGAGGTACGGGTATCAAGATGATGGCACTCGACGCGAGCGGAAAACCCATCTCCGACCGCTTTCGCGCTCTTACCCCGCCCGATCCCACGCCGGAGCGGGTTTTGGCGGTGCTCGACGATCTGTGCAGGCAAGTACCGCCGTTTGACCGCGTTTCAGTCGGATTTCCGGGTGTAGTGAAGAACGGCGTGACGCTCGCAGCTCACAATCTGCATCCCAAGTGGGCCGGTTTTCCTCTGCAGGAAACCTTGCAGGATCAGTGGAACAAGGTGGTGCGCGTTGCCAATGACGCTTCGGTCCAGGGATACGGGGCGATCTACGGCAAAGGCGTAGAGCTCTGCCTTACTCTTGGAACCGGTCTGGGCTCGTCCCTGTTCACGAGCGGCCATCTGACTCCTGGACTGGAGCTGGCTCATCACCCATGGCGCAAGGGCAAGACATACGAAGATTTCCTCGGCTTGCGCGGCCTGGACAAGTACGGGAAGAAGAAGTGGAATGACCTCGTCCAGCGGGCAATCGACCAGACGAACCAGCTCTTCAACTGGGATTACCTGCATCTCGGGGGCGGAAACTCGAAACACATCAAATTTGAATTGGCGCACAATGTTCGGATTGTGCCCAACGAAGAAGGGCTGCTGGGAGGCGTCGCTCTCTGGCGCAATGAGCCGCAGTGCTGAGCGATTTCGCTGAAATGCTGCGAAACCTCTGACCGACTGGACCCTTCCGAAGCACTCACCTTCAGCATTGAATTCCCTGCCTGGATTTGAATTCAGCATCGTCAGAATTCAGGCTCGCTGAGCCTCTGCCTGATTGTTTGCTCTGGCGCGGAACGCTGCGACCTTGGCCCTGTTTCCGCAACCAGTCGGGCTACACCACCTGCGGCGATGCGCCTTCGTGCGGTCGTAAAACCACAGGACACACTTGTCTCCTTCGCAACGTCGAATCAGGTCGAAATCTCCGTGCGCCAGAAGGTCGGCCACTGATTCCGCAATCGGAGCAAGATATTCTTCGACGGTCCGAACGCTGTAGACCCTCTTCGTCTCGAGTTTAGATCCCGGTCTCGCGACCAGTTGAAGATGGTTCGATGAATGCTCAAGAAATGAATTCAATGCGTCTGGATTCGGGCGTTTCCCCGCCTTTTTCGTCTGGACAGCCTTCAACGCGATTTCTCGAAGTTGGCGCGCCTTTCGCACCAGCGACCCCGCTGCCCAACTCGGCGTTTTCGATGAAACTAAAACACCGGCGTTGCGGATCCAATCTTTGACGTCGTCATCGGTCTGCAATGCTTCGAAGGTTTCGCCGAGAGGCGTTCGCAGTGTATTGATGAAATCGATGGCCAGATGATCGCCGATAAAATCAAGCTTGTGATGCTCGGAGTTCATATTGCCGCCCCGCCGTAACCAGCGATTTCTTCGCGTACAGGTTACTACGACATTTCAATTGTAACTATGTATAGAGCACTTGTCCAGTTACCTGGCAATGCCATCCAGAGTCGATACATCCACCATTGCCGCGGAGTCTGGCCTGCCGCAACCTCCAATACCTAGGTATCGAACGATACTTTCGTCCAATATATTTTGCAGGCCTGTTCTGGCGTAATTCCAATTGAGCGCCTCATCTGATGCACGTCCTCTTGCTCGGCGCGCTTTCGTCTCCGATGTTCCATGCTTTCGGTTACCAATTGAAAGAGATAAGACTCTTGCACACAAGTCAGCGACCTTTCCGAATCAGTACGCACGATGCGCGAATCTCTTATTGCGTAATGACTTAAATTTTTTTTTAAGCGTTACACACGAAAAAACGCAGAGACAGTGTTTCCCGACTGTTCTGCAAAAAAGTCAGGAGTTAAGTATGCCAGACAAGAAGACAGTCATCGTAACCGGCGCCTCTCAAGGTATTGGTGCAGCAGTCGTGAATGCATTTCTGGAACGCGGCTATAACGTGGTAGCAACATCGAGAAGCGTCACGAATGCGGGCTTCGCGCCTTCGCCGAATCTCGCATTGGTCGACGGAGATATTGGTAAGGCTGAGACCGCTGCGAAGGTCGCGGAGGCCGCTACCACGAAATTCGGTTCGATCGATCACGTGGTCAACAACGCGGGCATCTTCTCGACGAAGCCCTTCACCGAATACACGGCCGAAGACCTCCAAGCCCTCGTTTCCACTAACGTGGAAGGCTTCATCTACATCACTCAACTCGCTGTCAAACAGATACTGTCGCAGGGCACAGGCGGAAGCGTAACAACCATCACCACGTCTCTTGTCGACAATCCGATTGCCGGCGTTACGGCATCGTTTCCAATGATCACGAAGGGTGGGCTGGACGCGGTTACGCGGAGCCTCGCCAGCGAATACGCGAAGAACAAAATCCGATTCAACACGGTCGCGCCCGGCATTGTCGACACCCCGATGCACAAAGACGATCCGAAGGACTTCCTGAAGACCCTTTCCCCGATGGGCACCATAACCGATGTGAAGGAGATCGCGGATGCGGTTGTTTATCTGACAGAAGCTCCTAACGTCACCGGGGAAGCGCTGCACGTGGACGGCGGTTCGCACGTGGGCAAATGGTAACCGTGAAAGACCGGCAGCAGGGCGGAGCAGAACGCCGGTTGCAGGAACTCGGTATTGATCTGCCAGCTGTTCCAACGCCATTTGGCACTTACGTTGAGGCGCTGCGAACAGGCAACCTTTTGTACCTCACCGGGATGTTGCCAGTTGTGGACCACAAACCCAAGTATATTGGGCGGCTTGGGAAGGAACTGGATGCCGAAGCTGGAAGAGACGCCGTCTACACGGCGGCCCTGGGAGCCTTGGCTACGGCAAAAGATTATCTCGGCTCGCTCGACCGAGTCTCGCGTGTCGTCCGGCTTGGGGTGTACATGGCAACTCACGGCGATTTCTTTGATCAGCCGAGGGTTGCCGACGCCGCCTCTGATCTGTTTCGAGATGTCTTTGGCATCGAGAAAGCATCGACGAGGCTGGTAATCGGTGTTGCCAGTCTCCCACTCGGTATGCCGGTCGAGCTTGAGGTGATCCTCGAAGTCACGGATTAACAAAATCAAGCGGAGATCAGCCAACACCAAACACTGCAAGATCTTCGCTTGATCTCCCAGAGTGTGAAAGGTCCAAACCGGAGGAGGTTTGGATACGATGAAATCTCTTTTACGCAGTGTGGCTACTCTCGCGGTCGTGCTTTAAACGACCCTCAGTTTGTACACCCAGGAGAGGGTGATGGCAATGGAGCAACAGGTGTTTTATCGCACAGTAAAGGTCGATGGGCTCTCAATTTTCTACAGAGAAGCGGGATCGAAGGATGCGCCGACAATTCTCCTGTTGCACGGTCTACCGTCCTCATCGCGGATGTTTCAGCCGCTTCTGACTCGGCTTGCCGATAAGTACCACCTCGTTGCGCCGGATTATCCTGGCTTCGGACATAGCGACTGGCCAAATCCGAAGCAATTCGACTACACATTCGATCACATCGCCACTGTGATGACGGACTTTACCGAGGCTCTTGGTTTGTCGCACTACACGCTTTATATGCAGGACTACGGAGGGCCGGTCGGCTTCCGCATGGCGCTGGCACATCCTGACCGCGTGGATGCCCTGATCGTTCAGGACGCGGTTGCGCACAACGAAGGTCTTGGAGCGAACTGGGTTACGCGTCGGGCCTTTTGGGCCGATCGCGCCACGCATGATGAAGCCTTGCGCAAGAACCTGCTGTCCTTTGCTGCCACCATGACACGGCATGTAGGAGACGATCCGAATATTGAACTATATGACCCGGATCTCTGGGCTGATGAATATGCATTTCTCAACTCACCGGGACAGGCACAGATCCAGAGCGATCTGTTCTATGACTACCGCACGAATGTCGACGCCTATCCAAAATGGCAGGCATGGATGCAGAAGACTCAGCCCACGCTGCTCGTCCTCTGGGGAAAGCACGATCTCTCATTTGACCTGGGTGAGCCGGAGCGCTATCACAAGGATGTGCCCGGCGCCAGTGTCCACGTCCTCGAAGCAGGACACTTCGCGCTCGATACCAGGCCGAATGAAATCGCATCCTTGGTGCGCGATTTCATGGCGAAGCGGAATTAGGTTGAACCATTCGCGTCCCCGCCCGAAAGCGATCGGAAAATGGCCCCCCTCACTTTCGCGCGGGTGGAGTCAGGCCCAATTCGCGCATCGCAATTTGCAGGTCAGCCCATGCGTGCTTCTTCTGGTTCGGGTCGCGCAATAAAAACGCCGGATGGTAGGTGACGATCAGCTTCGTCCCACGCAGAGGATGCACCGTGCCACGCCACGCTGAAAGCGGACGTTTTTCTCCCGTCAGGTAAGTGACGGCGGTCTGGCCAAGAGCAACGATCACCTGTGGACGAACGACGTCGATTTGCCGAAAGAGGAATGGCGAGCAGGTATGCGCTTCGTCCGGTTCAGGTGTGCGGTTGTTGGGCGGGCGGCATTTCACAATATTGGCAATGTAGACTTGCTCACGATTCAGTCCCATTGCGCCGATCATGTTGTTCAACAACTGGCCGCCGCGGCCAACGAAGGGCAATCCCGATGCGTCTTCGTCGGCGCCAGGACCTTCGCCAACAAACATTAGCTTTGCGTTCGGGTCTCCGTCGCCAAAGACCAGCTTGTTACGGCCCTTGGCAAGCTCACAGCGCGTGCAGTCGCCGATTTCATCGCGAATGAGTTTGAGAGCGGCAAAGTGCTGCTCAGGCGGCACGGGTTCGGCTTGCTTGGGCGGAGCGGGAAATGGTTTGCGTGGTGCGATGTCAGTCTCCTGGTGAATCTGGCCAATCTGCGGAAATAAAGATCCGGGCGCAGCAGGTGGTGCTGGCGGCATCTCTGGCTGCGGAGTGGCTTCAGTCTGCGATTCGGACCGAGTCCATAGCGATTGGTCCACCTCGCGGCGGTAGAACTCACCAATCCCCAATTCGCGATAAAAGCGCAGACGGGCATGGAGCGCTTCACGCAGCGCTATATCATCATGTCTTATTGGATCGGAAGGGCTCAAACGTCGTGTCTCAGTTTCTACTCGATCTTAATCCGCGGCTGGCTGACGATTACGTGCTCGCGATCGGAATCAACCGGTGCACGTTCCAGGCCTTCTTCCAGCAACGAGCCTGTTTCCATACCGGACAGCTCCACGAGCAATGACTGGGGCCTGCGCAGGCCGACTACTTCATCCAGAATGCGGTCGGCCAGCTTGCGCTTCGACATCTCCGGCAGATCCTGTGCCGTGGTCGCGGTAAGGAACGTCGCTCCATTTAAATCAGAATCGAAGCCAACGCCTTCGCGCGAAACATCGTTGACAACAATTGCGTCGACGCCTTTACGAAGAAGCTTGGCGCGCCCATTCTCCAACTGATTCTCGGTCTCTGCCGCAAAACCAACAATCAACTGCCCGGGCCTGCGCCTTCGCACGACCTCGGCCAGAATATCCTCGGTCGGCAGGAACTCAATGGTCATAGGCCCGATTCGCTTGAGCTTCTGATCGGCGATCATACTGGGGCGATAATCTGCAACCGCCGCCGACTTGATGATCAGCGTAGATTCCGGCATCCGGCTGAGCACAGCGGCGCGCATCTCATCCGCAGTCGTCACCTTGACGAGTTCGCAATGCGCAGGCGGATACAAAGCCGAAGGCGCAGATATAAGGATCACCTTCGCTCCCCGGCTCTGGGCTGCCTCCGCGAGCGCATAGCCCATCTTGCCGCTCGATCGATTGCCGAGGAACCTCACCGGATCGAGGGCCTCGCGGGTACCGCCGGCGGTAATGAGGACCACTTCCCCTGCGAGATCGTGGCTGCGTCCGAGAGCGTTCAACACTGCGTTGGTAATGAATTCCGGTTCAGCCAGACGCCCCGGACCAACCATTCCGCACGCCAGATGTCCCGAGCCTGGCTCGATCACCTTGACGCCCCGCTGACGCAGAATCTCGAGGTTGGCCCGAGTGGCCGGATGCTCCCACATGTTTACATTCATCGCAGGCGCTACCAATACAGGAGCTGTTGTTGCAAGATACATTGTTGTCAGAAAATCGTCGGCGAATCCGTGAGCAAACTTCGCCAGAATGCCAGCGGTAGCAGGGGCCACCACCAGTGCGTCCGCCCACTGCGCCTCCGCGATATGCTCGATGCTCGCATCCAGAGTGGCATCGTCGAAACCGCTTTCGTCGCTGGATCGGTCGGAAGACTGAGGCCAAAGACTGGTAATCACTTTATGGCCGGTGAGTGCGGCAAAGGTCAGCGGCTGAATAAAACGCTGCGCACCCTCGGTCATCACCACCCGCACTTCTAGGGCTTGTTTCTGCAGAGAACGCACAACCTCCGCCGCTTTGTAGGCTGCAATCCCGCCAGAAACTCCGACCATCACCTTCATATTTGAATTTTAGACTGTTTCGACTAAGGGAAACAGAAGTCGAACACCTTTGCTTCGCTGCCCGTCTCAGAACTATCGGGTGCGGTCGGGTAGTCTGCGTGATGGTGACGCATTCGTTTTGCGTTCAAGCCGCGCACGCGAAGACCGATACCTGGCTATTCAACGAAGAACAGTGGCAAGCTGGATAAACCTCGACCGAACTTGTTCGAATTTGTTCGAATTTGTTCAGACCGGACAAGGTTTACCCAGCTCCGCCACCATTCACCGCAGAGAACTGACCGCTCTAGACAGCCAAAATTGGAATCCCTGGATCTTCAAGCGTCGGCTTTTCCGGCGGGGGCCCCGTGTGGACATACGCGATTTTGCCTGCCTGAATCTCTTCCTGAGCCAATCGACAGGCTTTATTCGACTGACTGCGAACCAGCGGACTGGCTCCGCTTTGAATTTGACGGGCGCGACGCGCCGCCACCATGACTTTGCGATAGTTGGAGTCGAACTTGGTCTCAATCGGTAGATCGTTGCTCATCAATTGTCCTCCAATATTTGAAATGCTATGCATCACAAAAGCGGGTATTGGTGTGGGCCATCCCCCGGATCAATACCGAACGATTCGAGAACTGGTCTCAACCTTTCTCGTGAGTTCGCTTCGCGGCAGCCTTCGGCAATCTCAAGCTCTCGTTTTGTACGCTTGTCAAGCGGCTTTCCGTCCTGTTTCATTCTTTCCACCTGGACAATTGCTTCCAATTGGGCAACAGCTCTTTCAAGGACGTCGTTAACCAGAATATAGCGGTATTGGCGGTAATTCTCAATCTCCTTGCTCGCCTCATCCAGTCGGATCTGCAATTCGTCCTCATCGACATGGCCCTCGGCGCGCATGCGATTGCGAAGGCGGGTGCGCAAGACCTTTGGATTGGGCGGCATGACAAAGATGCTGACGGCCTCGGGAACCTTCTGCCGCACCTGCGCGGCACCCTGCACATCGATGTCCAGCAGAAGGTCCCGTCCGGCGGACTTGGCTTCGTCAAGCGACCGGCGCGCGGTGCCATAGAGGTTTTTGCCAAAGAGTTCGGCGTGTTCGAGAAACTCGCCCCCGGCGACCATCCGCTCGAATTCCTCTCGCGTCGTGAAATGATATTCGCGCCCGTCCTGTTCAGAGCCTCGCGGCTGCCGCGTAGTCCATGAAATGGAGAAATCCAGACCTCCCAATTGCGAACGCAGCGCATTCACAAGCGTGCTCTTGCCCGAACCCGAGGGCGCCGAAATGATAAATAGAATTCCTGCCACTGTCCCTGATCTTTCTTGTTTCCTGCAAAAACTATTCCAGATTCATAATCTGTTCTCGTGCCTTTTCAATCTCCGCCTTCATAGCCAGCCCCAACTCCGTGATCAGCGTTCCCTTGCCAGCCACTCCGGCGGTCTTCGAAAGCAGTGTATTGGCCTCCCGGTTCATTTCCTGCAGCAGAAAGTCCAACTTCTTACCGCTTTCGCCGCCCGCTGCCAGCACGTCCCGGAAATGCTGAATATGTGTTTCCATCCGCGCAATTTCTTCGGAAACATCGCTTCGTTCCACCAGCAAAGCGACCTCTTCGAGCAGCCGCTGCCGTCCAATGCCGAGGTTGCTTCCCGCGCCATTCCCGTCTGAGCCTATGGCCGCCTCGAGGCGCTCGGCCAATCGCTCCTGATAGCGCTGTTCGACTTCCGGCCGCAGTTCTGAGACACTTTTGACTGCTTCCGACAGGCGGTCGAGTGTGGCGCATAGCACCGCCGCCAGTGCAGCGCCTTCCCGCGCGCGCATGGTCTTCAACGACGTAATCAGCGGCACCACCTGCTCCAGAACACTCGCGGTCAGCGCAACATTCTCTGCATCGTTCGAACGGGACTCTGCCTGCATGACACCCGGCATTCGC
>Ga0302326_10018100_pt1 | contig 14624 bp, 9 predicted proteins | sample Palsa_T0_3_FD_202264 | JGI IMG/M metagenome (GOLD analysis project Ga0302326, IMG submission 202264) | Peat permafrost microbial communities from Stordalen Mire near Abisko, Sweden - Palsa_T0_3 | ecosystem: Environmental > Terrestrial > Soil > Palsa > Peat permafrost | place: Sweden: Abisko... | reverse complement strand
GACGGCGCGGATGCTGGAGAAGGCGGCGCGCGCCGGCGTGCTCAAGCCCGAGGATGCAACCGCGCTGCGCCCCGCGGTGCTGCTCTTCCACGAGCTCACGCAGATCTTGCGGCTCTGCCTGCCTGGAGTCTTCTATCCGCAAACCGCGAGCGCGGGCGTGCTGTCGCTGCTTGCTCGCGCTGCCGATTTGCCGGATTTCCCTGCGCTGCAAGCCCATGTCGTCGAAACGCAGCGCCAGGTGCGCGAATGTTTCGTGCGGATTTTGGGGAAGGCGCGCTGAGCATGATCCGGAAAAGTGGAACCCAGTTTCCGAAAAGATCCCTCCTCGTTTAACTGGCCTTCGGCTTCGCCGACTCTGTCGGGCCATTGGCTCTGTGCCACGCGCCGAAGCCGCCCTTGATATGGGCGACGGGGCGAAGCCCCATCCGCTGCGCCGTTTGCGCGGCCAGCGCCGAACGCAAGCCGCCGGCGCAAAAGAACACGAAGCTTTTGTCCTCGGCGAAAATCGGCTTGTGGTAGGGGCTTTGCGGATCGATCCAGAATTCGAGCATGCCGCGCGGGCAGTGAAAGGCGCCGGGCACGCGGCCTTCCCGGTCAAGCTCGCGGATGTCGCGAATATCGACAAAGGTCACGTCGTCGCGCCCGTGCAGCGCCAGGGCCTGCTCGACCGATAGTGTTTCGATCTCGCCCTGGGCGGTATCGACCAGCGCCCGATACCCGGTGGTGATCTTCTGCGGCATGGAAGACGTCCCGATGCGATCCGCGCAGTCGCTCATCTATAGTCGCGGCAACCTAACAGCAAGGTCGGGTATCAGCTCGCGAGGGAGAGGGGAGCGAGGTCGCCTTCTTCACTAACGGCCTCGGGTGTCGCGAGCGGCAGCCGCACAACCACGGTGGTGCCGGCGCCGAGCATAGAACGGATGCGCATCGTGCCGCCGTGCAGCTCGGCGAGCGACTTGGCGATGGCAAGCCCCAGCCCCGATCCCTGGTGACGCTTGGTCAACTGGCTTTCGACCTGCTCGAACGGCCGGCCGAGCTTCCCCAGCGCATCTTTCGGGATGCCGATGCCGTTGTCGTTGATGGCGATGGTGACCATGCCGCCGCGCACGCGCCCGTGGACGCTCACCGCGCCGCCGTCGGGCGTGAACTTCACCGCGTTCGAGAGAAGATTGAGCACGATCTGTTTGAGCGCGCGGCGATCGGCCGTAAGCCTGACGCCTTCGGCAATGTGCGAATTCAGCGTCAGGCGTTTTTCGTTGGCCCGCCCCAGAACCACGCGCACGCAGTCGGCGACGATACAGTCGAGCTCGACGGGCTCCGGATTGAGGTGGATGCCGCCGGCCTCGATCTTCGACATGTCGAGGATGTCATTGATGACGTCGAGCAGATACCGGCCGCTTTCGCGGATGTCGCGCGAATATTCGGTGTATTTTTCCGCCCCCAGCGGCCCGAACATCCCCGATTCCATGATCTCGGAGAAGCCGATGATGGCGTTGAGCGGGGTGCGCAGCTCGTGGCTCATATTGGCTAGGAATTTCGACTTGGCCTGGTTGGCTTCCTCGGCGCGGGTCTTTTCCTCGGCGTATTTTCCCGCCAGGTCGGCAAGCTCGCCGGTCTGACGCTCCAGCGCCTGCTGCGAGTGCCGCAGATCGTTGATGGTCGCGATCCGCCGCTTCTCGCCCTCGACGAGCTTCTGCTCGTGCTGCTTGATTTTCGTGATGTCGGTGCCGACCGAAACGTAGCCGTCGTCCTTGGTGCGGCGTTCGCTGATGTGCATCCAGCGGCCGTCGTTGAGTTGCGCCTCGAAAGTGCGCGCGCCCTGCAGCTGGCCGTCCTCGTTGACGATGGTGGTGCGGATGATCGGTTTTCTTCCCGCGGCCACTACCGTTTCGTAGGGCGTGCCTGCCGCCACCGCTTCGTCGGGCAGGCGATGCAAGTCCTGAAAGTTTGAATTGCACAACACCAGGCGATTGTCGGCGTCCCACAGCACGAAGGCTTCGGGGATGGTCTCGATGGCATCGCGCAGGCGTAAATCCGCCGCGGTCGTCCTTTCGACCAGGTTCTTCTGTTCCGACACGTCGACGGCGATACCGATGAGGTGCAGCCCGGCTTCGCCCTCCTGGCGCGTCAGTTCGCAGCGCACGCGCAGCCACAGCCAGCGGCCGTCAGCGTGGCGCATGCGAAACGCGTGGTCGATCGCTTGCACCTCGGAATCGGCGAGCTGCCGGGCCAGCGCGTAGAGATCGATGTCGTCCGGATGCACCAGCGCGTTGAGCTCGCCGAAGCCGAGCAGGTCGTCCTTCGCCGGCAGGCCGAGGATGTCGAACATCGAGCGCGACCAGAACACGCGGCCGCGCGCCAGGTCCCAATCCCACAGCCCGCAGCGGCCGCGGTTGAGCGCGGTATCGATGCGGCCGCGCACCGTGTCGTGGATGAGGTCGGCTTCGCGCGCGCGTGTCGCCTGCCAATGGAAAGCGAAGCCGAGGATGAGCACGACGAAGCCGGTGGTGGCCGACAACGTGAAAGTGAGCGCGGTGGCCGATCGCCAGCCCGAAAGCGCGTCGCTTGCCGTCTCGACGACGGCGACGACGCCGAGCGGATTGCGCAATGTCCGCACCGTCGCTAGGGCGGCGGCGCCGTCCGGCAGCGTGATTTCCAGCGTGCCGGCGGCGGCGCCGAAGGTGGTCAGCGGCTGCCCCGGGCCGAGCAAGTCAAGCATGCGGCGGCCAATCTTCTGCGGATCGCTGGGGATGCTGGCGACGATCGCGCCGTCGGAATCGGCAACGATGATCGAACGGGCTCCCGCCATTGCCCACGCTGGCAGCGCCCGCTCCAGCGCCGCACTGGTGCGCGCGGAATTGCCTCTCGCCTCGCGCGCCGCCTGGTTGAGCTCGATGGCAAGCTCGTCCGCGAGCGCCTCGATAGTCTGCCGCGCTTGCAGCAGGACTTGCCGGCGCTGCTCGAGCACCTGCACGACGGCGCCGACGCAGATCGTAATCAGAAAGGCGATGATGAGAGCCGGCACCGCGCGGCGCAGGAGCGGCTCGGCGCTCAACAGGCGGCGGTAGGTTGGCTTGGCAATCGATTTTGCCAGACCTTGAATCGAATCCGATCGTAGAGACGCACCCGCCGTGTCGGCGCGCGCCATGCCTTCCTCCGTTTCGGAACGTCCCCTGCACCCGCGATCGGAAGGATGTGCCGCATCTCCTTCCGAATCACTCCGATAAGAATCGATGCGCGCTGATTTGTCGAGAGTCCGGAGTCAATATTTTTTTACGATTATCCAACGCTTTTTTGTTGCGCGCAAAGTGTGAGTCAAATCAAAGAGGTGGCCGAAACAACCTCGCCGGGTCAGCTTTCGGCGAGCGTGCGGGCGACGATGTCGCCGACGTCGCGCGACAGCGTCGACGCCGCCGCGACACGGCGCAATGTCGCTTCCGCGCAGGCACGACGGCGCGCTTCCAGCGCGCGCCAGGAGCGGAACGCGCCCATCAGCCGCGCCGCCACTTGCGGATTCTTCGGGTCGAGCGTGAGCACGATGTCGGCGACGAAATCGTAGCCGGCGCCGTCGCTGCGGTTGAACTGGGTGTGATTGACTTGCGCGAACGAGCCGATCAGCGCTCGCACCCGATTGGGATTGGCCATGGAGAAGGCCGGGTGCGAGGTCAGCGCGCGCACGCGTTGCAAAGTCGCCGGCTCGGGGATCGCCGCTTGCAGCGCCAGCCATTTGTCGATGATCAGCGGGTCGTCCTTATACCGGTCGTAGAAATCCTCCAGCGCCTGAGTGCGCTCGGGCCGGTCGTGCAGCGCCAGCGTCTCCAGCGCCGCCATGCGATCGGTCATGTTGTCGGCGCCGCTATATTGGGCGAGCGCCAGCGCGATCGCCTCGTTCTCCTCCGTCGCGGCCAGGAGGCCGAGGCAGATATTCTTCAGCGCGCGCCGTCCGGCGCTCGGCGCGTCCGGTTGATAGGGGCCGGGCGTGATCATGCGCCGGTAGGCGTTTGCTAGCGCCGCGCCGAGCCGCCGGCCGATCGCCGCGCGCAAGTGCGTTCGCGCGGCAAAGGTCGCATCGGGATCGACGTCGCGGCCGATCTCGCGGGCAATGTCCGCCTCGCTCGGCGGCGTCAGCGTGAGCGCGACGAATGCGGGCTCGAGCTTGCCGTCGTCGAGGATAGCGCCGAGGGCTGCCACCAGCCCGTCGTCCTCGCGCGCCGGCGCGCCGCGACGTAACGCGGCGACGTTTGCGGTGAGCAGCGACATCGCCAGCGTCTGCGCCGCCTGCCAGCGATTGAACGGGTCGGAATCGTGCGCGGCGAGGAAGCGCAGATCGTCGGGTTCGATCGGCAGCGAAAGCTTGACCGGCGCGGAGAAATTACGGTTGAGCGAGGGGATGGGCCGCTCGGCCACGCCTGCGAAGACGAAGCTTTGGCTCGGCGCTTTCACCTCGATCACATTGCGCGCCAGCGGCTTGCCGTCGAGCATGAGCGGTAGGTCGGTGCCATTTTTGCCGACCAGCCCGAGCGCAAGCGGGATCAGCATCGGCGCCTTGTCCGGCTGGCCCGGCGTTGGCGGGACGGTTTGCGTAACATCGAGCCGGTAGGTCTCCGCCCGCGGATCGTAGTGCGGCGTCACCACGACGTCCGGCGTGCCGGCCTGGGTATACCAGAGCATGAACTGCGAGAAATCGCGGCGGCTCACGTCGGCGAAGCACTGCACGAATTGCTCGACGGTCGCCGCCTCGCCGTCATGCCGCTTGAAATAGAGGTCCATGCCCTGGCGAAACAGATCGGGTCCGAGCAGGATCTCGATCATGCGCACCACCTCGGCGCCCTTGTCGTAGACGGTGGTGGTGTAGAAGTTGTTGATCTCGTGATAGAGCTCGGGCCGCACCGGATGCGCCAGCGGTCCGGCATCCTCGACGAACTGGTGCGAACGTAGCGCCCGCACGTCGCCGATCCTTTCGACCGCGCGCGAGCGCTGATCGGCGGAAAACTCCTCGTCGCGGAAAACGGTGAGGCCTTCCTTCAAGCAAAGCTGAAACCAGTCGCGGCAGGTGATGCGGTCGCCGGTCCAATTGTGGAAATATTCGTGCGCGATCACCGCCTCGATATTGGCGTAGTCGGTATCGGTCGCGGTCGCGGGCGAAGCGAGCACGTATTTGTCGTTGAAGACGTTGAGCCCCTTGTTCTCCATGGCGCCCATGTTGAAGGCGGAGACGGCGACGATCATGAAAATATCCAGATCGTATTCGCGGCCGAACGCCACCTCGTCCCAGCGCATGGCGCGCTTGAGGCTGTCCATGGCGTAGAAGCAGCGGTCCTCCTTGCTCGGCTCGACATAGATGGCGAGCGTGACCTTGCGGCCAGACATGGTGGTGAAAGTATCGGCGACGCGCGCGAGCCTGCCGCCGACCAGCGCGAACAAATAGCACGGCTTCTTGAACGGATCGTGCCACACCGCGAAGTGCCGGTTGGTGCCCGGCACGTCGCCCGCGGCAATCAGATTGCCGTTGGACAAGAGCACCGGCGCTTCCGCTTTGTCGGCCTCGATACGCGTGGTGTAGACCGCCATCACGTCGGGCCGGTCGAGGAAGTAGGTGATGCGGCGGAATCCTTCCGCCTCGCACTGCGTGCAATAGGCGGCGCCGGCGCGGTAGAGCCCCATGAGCTGGGTGTTGGCCGCGGGGTCGATGACGGTCTCGATCTCGAGCGTAAACGGCCGCTGCGGCGGTTGCGCGATGGTGAGCCCGTCGGGCGTGGCGATGAAGCTGCCGTCCGGCAGCGGCTTGCCATCGAGCGCGAGCGAACGCAGCTTAAGTTCCTCGCCGTCGAGGATCAGCGGCGCCGGGGCGCCGGCGCTGTTGGGCTTGAGCTTGAGCTTGGCGCGGACGACGGTCGCGGTCGGATCGAGGAAGACGTCGAGGTCGACGGTTTCGATGAGCCAGTCGGGCGGGCGATAATCCTTCAGGCGGACAGGGCGGGGCTCTTCGGTACGCATGACGCGTTTGTAGCCCGGATTGCGCGCAGCGCAATCCGGGAACGATCGAGCGGACCAAGCGCCGATCCCGGATTTCGCTCGCTCAATCTTGGGCTACAGGTCCGCAAGCGAAGCGCAGCACGAAAGAACGGCCTGGATTGCTTTGGCGCTTCCGCCTTCGCGCAATGCGCTTCGGCGGACTCAAACCCGCAGTAGCTCATGAAACGAGCGTAGGTGGGCCGCGCGTCGCCATGACGCCGATTTGCGATAGATCAGCAAATCCAGATATAGCCGACTGGAGTCCAGCGCCAGCACGGGCCGCTGCCGGGGCCCCATCAGCGGCCATGCCAGAAGTGGCCGCGGCTGTGTCCGCCATGCCAGCCGCCGCCGTGTCCGTGGCCGCCGTGTCCGTGACCGCCCTTGGCTTGGGCGGACGTATCCGTCGCGGTCATCAACAGACTGGATACGCCGACGGTGGCGAGGCAATAGACTCCGACCAGAGCGCCCAGCGCCAGGCAGCCGGTCAAGAATTTTCGCGTTCAGCTTTGTGTGTTCCCGATCATTTCATAACCTTTTTGCAGTTTCCCGCCCCGCGAGCGGAAATACGCGATAGTCGCGCCAACTTAGCAGCAAGGCGGATATCTTTCTCCGCCGTGTCGTCGTTCAGCTTCCCTCCATTTAGCGCCACGGCTCGGCATGGCCGATGACGCGGGCGATGCCGGGAAAGCTGCGGCGCAGCCCGCGCTCGATGGTATCGACGAGAGCGTGCACCGCGCTGACCGACAGCGCCGGATCGACGCGGCAATGGAAATTCACGATCTCGCCGTCGGCGGTCTCGCGCACGCGCACGTCGTGCACCTCGCCGAGGCCGGCCAAGACGGCGGCCAGCGCCGCGAGCGCTTCGCCGATTTCGGCGACGCGCGCGGCGGCGGCGTCGCGGCCGGCCAGGAGCGCTGCCGGCAGCGGCTCGATATGGGTTTCGACCTCGACGTCCGGTCCCAGCTCCTCGCGGATCGCCTCTTCGAGCCGGCTCGCGGTCTCGTGCGCGGTGGTCAGTGGCAGCGTGCCGTCCACCTCCAGATCCGCCGATACCGATAGGCGATCGGCCAGCGCCTGCACGGCGACGTGATGGACGGCCAGGCCGTTGTTGCGCGCGATCAGCATGACGCGCTCACGCACCGTTTCATCGTCGAGCGCGCGCGGCTCGGTGGTGATGGTCACTTCGGCCTCGGGCAATTCGGCGCGGATGGCGCGCACGAGCCGCGCCTTGATGGCGGCGACGCGGTCGAGCGGCAGCGTGCGGCTGACGCCGACGCCGAGATCGACGAACAGCACCGCGCCGGCCGGGCGGGCGCGCACGCGCTCGACGGCGACGACGCCGGGCACGCGCCGCGTGATCGCCGCCACGCGCTCGCTGACGCCGGCCGGCGCCGTATCGGTCAAGGCGTCGATGGTGCGCCGTCCGAGCCGCCAACCGGCGATGCCGATGAACACCGCGACCACCAGCGCTGCCGCCGCATCGGCCCAGAAATAGCCGAGCGCGACGCCGCCGAGGCCGACCAGCACCGCGATTGACGACCACATGTCGGTGCGGAAATGCAGCGCGTCGGCCTCAAGCGCCTGGCTCGACGTCGCCTTGGCGACGCGGTTAAGCGTGCGTGCGCGAAAAAAATCGACAATGATCGAGATGGCGATAATGGCGAAAGCGGCGGCGGTCGCCTCGACCGCATAGATGCGTTCGCCGAGGAGTCGCTGCGCGGCCTCGAACACCACCGCGGCCGCAAGCAGGAACAGGAACGCGGTTTCAATGAGCGCGGTGACGCTCTCCACCTTGCCGTGGCCGTACTGGTGCTCGGCGTCGGCCGGCTTGCCGGAGATGCGCACGGCGATATAGGTCAGCACGGTGGCGGCGAGGTCGAGCAGCGAGTGGCCGGCCTCCGACAGGATGGCGAGCGAGCCGGTGAGCACGCCGATGATGGTCTTCGCCGCGGTGAGCCCCGCTGACGCTGCAATCGATCCGAGCGCGGCCTTTTCCTTGTCGTTCATTGCGGTTCCTACGCGACGCTATGTGATTAAGGAAATGCCGATCAGCAATGCCAGGCCGGCGCAGAGAGGCGAATAGGCGAACGTGTCGAGACGTGCGAAGCCGCCCTCCCGTATCGTCTTGAAGAATCCGACGTAACGAAAGTCGCCTATAGCGCGAAGCGCGAACACAGCCGCGATCAGCCAGGCGCCGATCTGGACGAACAAGCTTTTCGCAGGCAAGGCGGCCAGATTGAGCCAACCGACCCGAAGCGCCAGCAACGCGGAGATGGCCAGCAAGCCGGCAGCCACGAGCGCGGTGGCAAAGGCCGTCGGCTTCAATACCGGCCGCCCATTCAGGCTTGGAACGGCAATGTCCTTCGCGGCCTTACCCCCGATCGCCCAATATATATGGAAGATCGCAAGCACGATCAGGATCAGGATTGCGGCCGTTCCAGCGATCATCCCGAGATCTCGCCGTCGGATGGGTCATAGCACCTGCAAGGCGTGCAAGGGTGCAAGGGGTGATAGTGCCGCCAAATTTCGCTATTGCCCAGCCTGTCCAGGCGAAAGACCATTTCGAAGTGATCGACAAAGCCCGTCAATTCTCCGTCGCGCCGATGATGGAGTGTGACGGGCGCGGGAGAAACGCTTTAAATCTTTGGGCCTTAGATGAGTGACGACCGTGTGATGTCGTACTGCTCGTCGTACCACTGCTTGGTGAGCTTAGGACCGCTTCGCGGCTGCGCGCCTAATTGGCGTCGTCCGATATAGTGGCCTGGAGTTTTACCCTGACTGGAGGAAGTCCGTAAAAATCCGCTCCGCCGCGAGCCGATTGGCAACACCGCCCGCGAGTGCGTGCAGATGTCCTTCGCCTTTAGGGACCGCGGAAAATGACGGCTCTACAGAATGATGCTTGGATTGCGGATCGACTGATCGCATTCGATCAAGTTTACCTGCTTGGCCGTGATTTTCCAGCCGCCTTCGCCGCGCTCAACGCGGTGCCCGGCCCAGCCGGTCAATTGTCGGGTCTCGTCACCCCAAAACTCGCTGATGAGGAAATTGGACCGCAGCATCCGCTTATCGGCATAGGCAGTCGAGAAAACCTCGACGTTGGTGATAAGCCGCACCGTGCGCGACGCCGGCGCTTGCGACCACGCGAACCCGGTGCGCATGCGATAAATGCGGTCCTCAAGTCGGCGGCGATCGTCGAACATGATCGCGATCTCGCGCCGCGGGTCGCCCCCGTTCGGCGTCGACGGCACCCAATAAACGCACTCCGGTGCGTACATGGCCAGCCATTCGTCGTAGCGAAGCTGGTCGAGCAGCCGCGCCTCGCGTTCGAGCAGCTGGCGAAACTCGTCGCGCACAAAGACGTCGGTGACCGCGAGTGCGCCGTCCTGCCATTCGGAGAAATTGGCGATGAGATCGCGATAGAGCGCGTCACTGATGTAATACGAGCTGCGCGAAGGATCGAGCGGCGCCTGCATTGTCACGTCACGGCTCCCGCTGGATCGCAAAGTTGGCACGGGCCTTCATCAAGCGCTTCCACTCTTTGAAATGCTCGCGCATGAACGCTTCGTCGGTCGCCGGCGCGGTGATCGTTCCGTCTTCCAGCGTTTTGACGCGGCCGGGAATGCCGAAGCCGCGGTTCATATAGACCCATTCGTCCTCGACCGCCATCAGCCCGCGCTGAATTTGTTCGAAGTTGGCGATGTCATCGACTTCGCCGAAATTAGGGAACCCTTCCTGCGTGCGCATGCGAAGCGCATTGATGTCGGTGACCGCATCGTCGCCGAGGCTGCCGTCTTCATCGACGATCATGGTGCCGTACCAGATGGCGTTGGTCTCATCGACTCTGACCGGCTCGAACACTTGGATGTGATTGCCGAGCAGCGACAGGTTGGGAAAGATGTTGATGTTGATGGGTTCGGAGCCCGCAAGATCGAGCAGCGCGAAGGCACGGTGGCCGTAGCGTTTGATGAACTCCGCCTCGTAGTGCTCCATGCCGGGATGGGCGCTCTCAAGCGCCCACAAGCCGCCCGGCCGTTGTTCCAGGTTGGGCCGCTTGTCCTTGAAATGATTGCCGTGCCCGGTGTAGCGCATGTACATCGGTTGGGCGTCCGGTGAATTGCGGTAGTACGCCATGCCTTTCGCATTTTCGCCGGCAAAGCGATTCTCGGTTTCAAGCAACGAACGGTGCGAATACGCGACGTGATAGCCGTCGCACGAATTGTCATAGGCAAGCTTCCAATTGCCCTTATACCTAAACCTGTTCGCTTCACAGACGACCACCTTGCCGCCTGGGTTGCGGTCGAGCCATTGGTCGATGATCTCTGCGATCGGCCCGAGATGTCCGGGCAGCGGCAACGCGTCCATACTGAGCGTGCCAAAGATGAAGCCGCGATAAGATTCGACCCGTGGCACTTGAGCAAGATTAAATTTTGGATCGTGCATGTCGCCGGCATAGCCTTCCGGCCAGGGCACCCCGCGCAATTTGCCCGAGTTAAGAAAATTCCAGCCGTGATAAGGACATTGGAATGATTTGGTATTGCCCTTGTCCCAACGGCATAGCGTCGTACCGCGATGCGTGCAGCGGTTGTATAGTGCGCGAAGCCGTCGCTCGGCATCACGCACGATGATGAGCGGACGCAAGCCCATGCGTCGCGTTATGAAGTCGTTTGGTTTCGGGATCTCGCTTTCATGCGCGAGATAGGTCCACGTTCCGCCGAAAATGCGGGTCATCTCGGCTTCAAAAATTGCGGGATCGGTGTAAATCAGCCGGTGCGCCCGGTCTTCCTGCACCAGATAGTCCCAATCGTGGAGCGCGGTCCCTTCGAGCCGGGTTGGCGGCGATCCGACCTTCTCGAGCGCCGTCATGAAATAGTCCTCCCCGCCCGTTTTCCCTGCAAAAGTCGCCAAGCGTGACCGCTAGAAGAAATCGAAATACTCATTCTGCTCCCACTCACTCGGCTCGTCGTTTGAACGCGGCGCCCCGGGCCCTTCGAGCGAATTCAGATACCGGCCGGCTTCCGTCCGCTTGAGTTTGACGAAGTAATCGACGAACTTATCGCCGAGTGCGCGGCGGAACAACGGTTCGTGGTCCAGCGCGTCTAGCGCTTCCGGAAGGCTCTTCGGCAGCAGCGGTCGTTGGGCAACATAGGGCTCGTCATTCGGTGGCGGCGGCGCTGCGCCGGTTTCGATGCCGGCAAGGCCAGCGACGATCTGCGCCAAAATATAGAGATAGGGATTGGCGGCAGGCTCGCCGACGCGGTTCTCGAGGCGGGTCGCTTGATCGCCTGCACCGCCGAGCACTCGAATCATGGCCCCGCGATGATCGTAAGCCCACGTCGCGCGATCCGGCGCGAGCGAGTTGGGTCGGAAGCGGCGGTAGCCGTTGACCGTCGGTGTGGTGAAAGCCGTGCTGGGCACGGCGTACTGTAGCAGACCCGCGAGATAAGATTGCCCGACCGGCGAGAGAAGCTCGCCCGGCTTTTGCGGCGTGAACGCGTTATTGCCGGTGGCTGTTTCGGTCAGAGATTGGTGCAAATGCCAGCCGCTCGAACAAAAGCCCTTGAGCGCGGGGCGTGCCATGAAGGTGGCAAAATAGCCGAGGCGCCGGCAGATTTGCCGCGTTGCGGTCCTGAACAGCAGCACGTTGTCGGCGGCCGCAAGCGCGGCGCGCGGCGCAAACGTGCATTCGACTTGCCCCGGTCCCCATTCATTCTCGATCGAACGCAGCCCGAGCCCAAGCGTAGCAAAGCTTTCGCCGAGTGCGTCGAACACGGGCTGCATCAGGTCCATGTTCGATTCAGAGTGATAGTGATACCCGGGCTCGACCGGATGGGTCGCAATCGGTCGGCCGCGGATGCCGGGCGCTCCGATGTTATCTTCGCAAAGATGATCTTCGGCGACTCGCAACAAGTACCACTCGATCTCCGGGCCGATAATGCTGAGAAAGCCGCGTTCGAGAAGTCGTTGGAGCGCCTCGCGCAGGAGCTGCCGCGGCGAGAAGTGAAACGGCGTGCCGTCATTGAAATGTTCGTCGCCAAGAATCCAGCCAACGCTGGCCGCCCAGGGAAGCACGCGGAATGTTGTCGGGTCCGCAACGATGGTGAGATTGGGTGACCCCGTCATTTCATCGAGCCCCATGCCGCCACCACGCGTAAAAGACGCGAACACGCGGGCGCCCGCGGAATCGAGTGTCGTCGTGGCGACGCCGATGTTGTAGCCGGCGGTGAGCGCCGAGACGAATGCGGGCGCGGTCAGGGTCTTGGCCCGTGAGTAGCCATGAGTGTCGCCCCAGGCGAGCCGGACAAAGCGTAGTTTTTCGACCTCGACCCGTCGTACGATCTCGGCAGCAAGCCGCCGTTGCTCGCCGCTCCACAAGTCGTGTTTTTCGATGAACGTCGCTTGCTCGCTCATGATTGGTTTGCCGCAGAATCCGATCAGCGGGGCCTTATATCGCCGCGTACCTCCTCATATTCGCCTGCTGCCATCTGCTGTTAGGAGGAGGCCGGTCGGAAATGGCAGAAAGCCGACATCGGTGCCGCCCCAGCTCGGGCGCTGGCCCCACCGGATCACCGCAACGGCGCAAGCGAGCGGCGACGAGTGGGAACACTTTTCACAATAGAGCCACAGCCAGGGCGTCGCGCGGTGCAGGTCGCCAAGCGTGGTGCGTGCGGCAGGGAGTTGCATGGGCCGCCATTGGACGCCCAACGGGCGCGCCGAGTCCAGCCGCTACTAATTGTAATCGGCTCGGACACTGCACCTATGCTTGCCTGCACCGATCGGCCGGATACGATGCCTCCTTAACAAAATCGCAAAGAGGATCATGCGGGCTTTCGGCGGATGTCCGTTATCGGGAAAAGCGGACCTGACGACGGACCTCGGGAAAACGACGCTCCTGACCCATCAGCGACATTGACGGCGCATCGCCGCGAACATCGCCAAGCTGCCGGAGCCGATAAAGAGAAAGACCGAGCCATGACCTGGCAGACGCGGGGCCAATACACCTTCAACTAGGTTGGCTCATTTCCATAACATATCACACTGGTTGTGGTCCGACGAACCGTGGGGGCGGCTCGGGGGATATCATGTGGCGTATGGTGCGACCGGCCACTGACGGCTGTGTGTTCGCTGAACTTGAGTTTGTTTGCTGCGTTTCCTCCTCCAGTGCCCGCAGCCACTGTTAGGATTTCTGCGTGGCCTGCGTTGATCGGATTTAAGATAAACCGGCGCGAGGCGGTACTTTCTTTTTCTGTGCGGTTTCTGTCCGAGAAGGATCATGCACTGAGCCTCCTCGCTATGCCACATCTCGGAATGTTGAATTAAAACGGTTCCTCAAACCCCGGCTAAGGCACGTCATGTTATCGCTCGAGGTCGTTACTGACGTATTGAAGTTTAGAGCATTGAAAAGTGAGTGGAACAGTTTGGCTGCAACATTTGGAAACCCGCTTTATCTGCACGAGTGGTTTGACCACTGCCTAACTGCTTTCGGCGAAGAAGCGGATTTAAAACTGCTTGTCGCGCGGCGCGACGGCGTAGTTCGCGCTATAGCCCCGCTCATCATCGATCGGTCTGAAAGTGTACCGCATCTACGTTTCCTCACCCATCCGCTGAACGAGCTAATGAACGGTTTTCTCTACGCCGACGATGCATCACTCACGACTGTTTGCGCCGGCGTCCTGCGCTCGGGCTTCCCGTTGTCATTGCGTGGACTCGGTGTAGATTCGAAAGATCTGCAAGCACTTTGCAAATCTTCGTGGATGAAGGGGCTCGTTTTACGCCGTATGAAAATTGCAGTAGCGTCGGTGCGATTACATACTGATTGGAAATCAATCGAGACGCAGATGTCGAGCGCATACAGATCGGAAATCCGGCGGAAACGGAGCGCCGCCGAACGCGAAGGGCCCATCAAATTTGATGTTGTATCGCCTACAGAGGAAAATCTTGATTACTATCTTAGCGAGGCGTTCCGGCTAGAGGCGTCAGGCTGGAAGGGCCGAGCTGGTACCGCAATACTTTCAGTTCCCAAAAAGAAACGTTTTTGGCGAGAGTTTAGCCTCACCGCAGTAAGGCTCGGTCTTCTGCGTCTCTTCTTCCTGCAGATAGGAGGTATCAACGTAGCAGTAACGGTGGCCGCTGAATATGCGCACCGCCTCTGGGAATACAAGATTGGCTACGATGAGCGTTTCGCAAGATACGCGCCAGGTATTTTACTCACACAGGAAACGTTGCGATATGCAACTGAACAACGACTTGATGCTTTTGAGTTTCTCGGTCAATTAGAACCATGGCAGCAGCGCTGGCCTATCGAACTTCGCTTCCGCTGCACATTGCGGTTTTATCCGGTTTCAATCGACGGCGGTCTCGCGCTGGGCGGCGATTCAGCGGCATTTCTGTCACGCCTACTCCACTTCCCGCTGCACTTCCACTGATGGCCACCGGCCTCGGTGCGATGGGTCTGCTTGGTTGGCGCAAGAGGCGGAAGGCCGCTGCTACCGGAGCCGGCTGATCCAAAATATCTGATCGAATTTCGGAGAGACCGCTGCGAGGCGGTCTTTCTGTTTGCGCTTATATTGCGCTGCATGAGTCCGTTTGTGGCCCTTCGCGTCACTTCGCTG
>Ga0302326_10018097_pt1 | contig 14627 bp, 15 predicted proteins | sample Palsa_T0_3_FD_202264 | JGI IMG/M metagenome (GOLD analysis project Ga0302326, IMG submission 202264) | Peat permafrost microbial communities from Stordalen Mire near Abisko, Sweden - Palsa_T0_3 | ecosystem: Environmental > Terrestrial > Soil > Palsa > Peat permafrost | place: Sweden: Abisko... | reverse complement strand
ATTCAGAGTTACGACAGCAAGCGGCCGTAGGACGAAGATGGTGGATCGAAGCTACGATTTGTTCGAAAAGTTGCCCGACCAGTCCGTGGTCTGGAGAGGCGTTGCGCACGGACTTGAAAATGCACAGCTCAAACTGGGCGAGCTGGCGGCGAAAACGAACCATGAATACTTTGCCATGTACTTACCTACGCAAGAAGTGGTCGCTCGGGTGAACGGAACGTCGGGGGATCCTAGCGGCGACGGCAAAGCCGCGTAAGGTCGCTCATTTCGAGCGATTCGTCTCGCTGTTCTCGAGACACGAAGCCGGCGAGAAGCCGGCTGGTCACTTGTCTTTGATTGCTGTCACCGCGCCCGCCAAAATCGCTGTTACGAAGCAGGGGCAGCTGTCGCGGTGAGCTCGCGGAGCGCGGCTTGGACGCCGCCCTCTTTGTGAGGGATGCCAGCGAGCGCCAGGCCCATCTCCACACCGCTCAGGGTTCCCGCAAGCATGAGATCGTTGAAGCTGCCGAGATGCCCGATGCGAAAAACCTTGCCGGCTAGTTTCGAGAGGCCTGCGCCCAGGGACATATCGAATTTATCGAGGATGATCTTTCGCAGGCGGTCGGCGTCGTGCCCAGCCGGCGTATAGACGGCGGTCACCGAGTTCGAGTATTCGCTTGGCTCTTCGCAGACGATTTCGAGTCCCCAGGCGCGCACCGCGGCGCGCGTCGCCGCTGCGAGACGCTGGTGCCGGTGGAACACCTGGGGCAGACCTTCTTCGTGGAGCATCCGTAGCGCTTCCTGCAAGGCGTACAGAAGGTTGGTCGCCGGCGTGGAGGGGAAAAAGCCGGCGGCGTTGTGCTTGAGCATCTCATTCCAATCCCAGTAGGCGCGTGGCAGCTTGGCGGTGCGGGTCGCGGCGAGGGCCTTTTCGGAGATGGCGGTGAAGCTGAGGCCAGGCGGAAGCATCAAGCCCTTCTGCGAACCCGAAATGCTCACATCGACGCCCCATTCGTCATGGCGGTAATCGACGGTCGCCAGTCCGGAGACGGTGTCCACCATCAGGAGCGCCGGATGCTTGAGCTGATTCAGCACGCCGCGAATTGCAGCGATGTCGCTGGTCACGCCTGTGGCCGTTTCGTTATGCACCGCGAGAATGGCTTTGATGCTGTGGCCGGAATCCGCGTCGAGGCGGGCCTCGACGTCGGCGGCGGCGATCCCCCTTCGCCAAGTGCCGGGCACATAGTCGACGTTCAGGCCGAAGCGTTCGGCGACCTGGCGCCATAGCTGCGAAAAATGGCCGGTCTCGAAGCAGAGAACTTTATCGCCCGCAGAGAGCGTGTTCACCAAGCCCGCTTCCCAGGCGCCCGAGCCCGAAGCTGGAAAAATGATCACGGGGCCGGTGGTCTGAAAAATCGTGCGGATCCCTTGCAAAACATCGAGACCTAACTGTGCGAATTCGGGACCGCGATGGTCGATGACGGGACGATCCATGGCCCGGAGAACGCGGAATGGAACATTCGTGGGACCGGGAATTTGCAGGAAGTGGCGGCCAGTGTGGATCATGTGCGAGTTTAGTGCGATCTATGGCGTGGGCTCAAAACTGATCCCACACGCGAAACGGCTCCTCCGGCCCGCGATGGTAGCACTGCACGGGCGGAAGCAGAAGGGCTGCATCCGTTCCGACGCCCAAGGTGGCCAGTCTCCCGCTGGCCAGCTCACGACGTGACCAGCGATCTGATCTGCTTGGCGAGCTTTTCGATCTCCTCGGTCTTGTGTATGACGTCGAGCGAAAGCACTTCCTTGGTGTCGTTTTCGTCGAGAGATTTCTGCAGCTCCGCGACGATATCGGAGAGGCGCGCAACGTCCTTCTTGATCTCCTCCTGGTTGGCCTTTAGCACCGCGCGCGGATCCGGCCTGTGGCCCGGACGGCGCGGCGTCACGGTATCTTGCGGATAGACGTCACCTTTCGGCGGGGGTCCACCCTGCTGCACTTGCGGGGCGCCAAACGCCGAGCGCGCAACTAACGTGACAGCCGCGCCAAGAAAATCCCTGCGTGAATGGGACATTCCGCCCTCCCCACCCTTGCCGCGCAATCCATCCAATCTGTCGAGGTTCCCCACGGCCTGTCCGGGCCGGATGATATAATCCAGCGCTCCGACATTATGACAGACCATGTGTTTATGTGGACGCAGTTTGCGCTCGGGCACGGCACGCGGCTGCTGGCGATCCTGCTGATCGCTTTCCTGCTGAACCGGCTGCTGCGCGGCGTGACCAAGCGGATGGCGGCGCAAGCCTCGAAGGAAAGCAGCGGCAGGATCGGCCGCATGCGCGAGCAGCACATGCGCACGCTGTCCGGTGTGCTGTACAGCGCGGGCAACGGAATCATTGTCGTCGTCGCGGTGCTGACGGCGCTTCCGGAGTTCGGCTTCAACGTGACGCCCGTTGCGGCGGCCGCGGGGTTGGCCAGCCTGGCGGTCGGATTCGGCGCGCAACACCTCGTGCGCGACATCATTAACGGATTCTTCGCCATCTTCGAGGACCAATACATCGTCGGAGAGACCATCCGCGTCGGCGATGTGGTTGGGCGCGTGGAACATCTCACGCTGCGGCGCACGGTTCTGCGCGACCCGCAGGGAGCGATCGTCTCGATTCCAAACGGCGAGATCGGCAAAGTGGCCAACCTCAGCCGCGACTGGGGCCAGCTCTTCCTCGACACAGTGGTCGCGCCCGAACAGCCGATCGACGAAGCGCTGGCGGCACTCGAGAGCGTGGCCGGAGATTTCCGCGCGGACGCCGCGTGGTCGGCCATGCTCGTCGATGGCCCGCGGCCGCTCGGGGTCGAGTCGCTGACGCCCACCGGGGCGACGTTGCGCGTTCAAGTGCGCACGGTGCCGGGCCGCCAGGACGACGTCGCTCGCGAGCTTCGCAGGCGGATTCAGATGGGGCTGGCGCAACGCGGGGTGCGCTTCGGCGGTGTGCAACGCGTGCAATTGGTCGGCAGCGAGCCGGCGGTGCAAGCGAGCGTGGGCGAGCGGAGGGACGCTTGAAGTTGCGAGAATTTCAGCGGTCCAATTGGATACGGAGGAAATTGGAATGGGAGAAGTAACGCACGAGCAAGCAAACCTGCTGTTGCGGCTCTATGAGCTGCGGCGCGATCCTCGCCTGCGAGAGGCCCGCGCGTGGTTTGCGAATAACTTTGACCCGCAGACCCCGGAGGAAATCGGGCAGAAGTGTCCCCCGGGCAGCGAAGCCAATGCGAATATGCGCATGGTGATCACCTATTGGGAAATGGCGGCGGGGCTGGCGAACCGCGGCCTGATCGACGAGGACCTATTTTTTGAGAACGCGGGAGAAGGGTTCCTGGTTTGGGAGCGCGTTCGCAACCTGCTGCCGGCCATGCGGGCAAGACTCCAGAATCCGCTGCTGTGGAACCAGATAGAGACGCTGGGCAAGCGCATGGAGGCGTGGCACGAGAGGCGTGCGCCAGGCCACCTCGCAGCGATGCGGCAGATGATGGCCCGCATGCACCCGACCACTTCTAAAGCCGCTGGCGAATGACGCTGGAGGAAACCCTCGTATCGGTCTGGCGCCAGGTCCTCGAGGAGAACGCCAACCTGGTGCAACTCGAAGAGCGCAGCTACCCGGTGCGGCGTACTGCGCGCCGGCGTCTGCGTCAGGTGGATTTCGAGTTCGCTGGAGAAGCGTTTCGCGGGATCGAACAGAACCCGGGAGCGCGCTCCAAGTGGGCGCAGCTTGCGGCCGCTGGCGCGAAGGTGATGCAATTCACCGCGGAAGGGCGCTATCGAGCCAACGTCGTCGACGGAAAAGTGACGATGTATGGTAAGGCTCCCGACGCGGCGAAGCCATCCGCGCGGCCAGACCATCCCGACATTTAACTAAATGATTGGGAGTTTAACGGTTGGGACGCAGCGACTGACGTTCCGAGGATAAGGCGGAGAGGGAAAAGCCTGCGGGGGCTCCTCCCTCTCGGTGTCCCGGTTTGGGACGCGGGGTCGTATGATGTTATTTGCGTCCCAACGTCGAAATAGTTCCCATTTAGCGCCGGAAGCCACCGCGTCCGAAAAAGGCGCCTCCCCCACGGAAGCCCCACCCGCCGTAGAACCCTCCATAGAACCCAAGGTAGAGCAGCGGGGGATAGCATCCCCAGCCGCAATAACCGTAATAGTAGTAGGGCGGAGGCGGGTAAGCAGCATACGGGGGATATCCGGGACCGGGGCCTCCCTGGCCGGGGCCGGCGCCAGCGTAACGAAGCTGCTGGTCATTCGCGTAGGCATCCTGGTCTCTGCCGAAATCGCCTTGGCCGACCGGTCGGAACGCCACTTGGCTTTGCGTGGTCGAGACGGTGACGGGCGCCTGTAGCCGGAACGTCAGCACGCTCTCCGGAGGAATAACCGTCGGCCTGCCAGGCGTGGCCATGATGGTTGCGATTCCCGCGCCAATCCCGGCGGCCGCGCCGATGGGGGCGCTTCCAGCTGCGGCGCCGATGATCGTACCGGCTGCGGTGGTGGCGCCGAGCGTGGCGGCATCGCGCCCTTGGGACCTCGCGGTCGCGCTTTGAATCAGCTCGGTGGTGACAGGCAACTGCTGGCCATCGACCAAGTTGACCTGCGCCAACTCGATGCCGAGCTTCGATTCATTGTCGCCATTGCCGTGCCCGGCCTTTTGGGCAACATCGACGTGGCCGGTCACCGGTTGGCCGCGCCGCGCCACGACCCAGCCATTCGCCACGAGCGGCTGGTCGAGATCGGCGTAAAAAATATCTCCCGGGTGGTTCTGGTCACTCGATAGCCACTGGTGGGTGCGCACAACAATCACCGTGCCCGCCGGCAAGGTCAAGCTGTCCGGAACCGGCGCGTTTGACGCCGCAGAGGGCGCGCCCGGAGGCATCGCTCTCGGAGCGGCGGGCGGGTTCTGTGGCGGGGCAGGCGGGTCGTCGGGCGCGGCCGCCGCGGGCGGCGGCGTCGCGGCGGGGTCGCTGGTTGCGGCTGGGTCACCCGATTGATTCTGCTGATCTTGCGCCTTGGACACCGGTGGGAGGCTCAGGGACAATGCCAAACCAAGAATGGCTACGGCCAACTGGTACATTAAATGTCGAGTTTCATGTTCAACGTTGAGCTTCATGTTCAGCTCCTAGGATCTTCGGGACAAAATTCGGCAACCTATATGACCTCTTTCGGCCGAATCATCCCACTTCGTGAGAAACGACGGCCGACTAATCGAAAAGATGCTGTGGCCGTGATTACGCGTTGTATGATTTTCGAGCGGGCCAACTCAGGCGGCGCCGGGCGGAAGAGGAGAAAGGCTGCGCTGGGAGGTAGCGCGAATTGGCCAGCCACCTCGGCTCGCGCGCGCCTAGTTTACGTTTTCGGTCTCGAGTTCGCCATCCCCGGTAAAAAATGTTTCGCCCGCCAGCAGTTGTTCCAAAGCGGCCACTAGATTTCGCTTCGCCTCGGACTTCGCGACCAGCCCGTGCGCTCCCGCCTGTCGTACGAATTTGTCCAGAGTCCGCGAGCTGTGCATCGTAAAGATCAGCAGCCTACAAGATGGATTGGATCTTGAAATCTCATGAGCGGCGCCCAATCCGCCCATGATTGGCATGGTCACGTCAAGAATGATCGCATCGGGGTTCAGTTCTTTCGCCAGACGAACGGCTTCTCGCCCGTCAGCAGCCTCGCCGCAGATTTCCCACTGGGGGCGGTCGCGCAACACAGAACGAATTCCCTCACGAATGATTGCATGGTCATCCACAATGAGTATTCTCACTGCCATTCCGATCTCCATTTCGCCGGGGAAACAGAATATATACCGTGGCGGCTCGCGTTAATCGCTTGGCAAGGACCACGCGTTCCACAAGGGCACTAGCTGTCAGTCACTGGCTATTAACGGTCGGGGATTGTCTGGTTGTCGGGAATTTGTTCGGTTAGCCTCCGCGGCGACCTTCCAGCCTTCTGGAAGAGGGTCGATTCGCCAAAACTCCGGTGCCGGTCCCAGGAACTCGATCGCTACCTGAGCGAGACCCCCGTAAGGAGCGCCGAAACATGCGACCGAGCCCAGCGTCTCTTCTTGCGTCTCGCGGTTCTTTAGGACGAGTTTCTGCCCGAGGACGACTTTCGTCGCCAAAATAAATAGAGCACCGTGAGCGCTTACCTTCGTCGTGAACGTCTCTTCTTCGAATGGCCCGCTTTCGATCGATTCTCCGCGCACCAGAAGCGGCACATCGCGAGACAGACGCTCACTGCGGCGGCGCTCCGGACCGAAGCCGACACGCTTCGCGTCCGCGTCACTCGTTTGGCTCGCGCCGGACCTCTCGCGCAGGACTCTGCGCAGTTTGTTGCGGTAAAGGTTGTTGTCCGCGACCGCGAGAAGATTCTCCACTGTGCAGCCATCGCCCGGATATACGGCTATACCGGTGCTCACGGTCAAGGCAGGTTCCTCGCCATCACTCGCCAGCCGATCGGCAATTCTCTGCGCCACGCGCAAGCCAGCCTTCCGGTCCGTCTCCACCAAAAGAACCCCAAACTCATCTCCACCATAGCGTGCGGAAATGTCAATCGACCGGCAGGTACGCGTCAGGACGCTCGCCAAGCGACACAAGGCTCGATTGCCGACCAAGTGTCCATGCCGATCGTTAATCGTCTTGAGGCGATCAAGGTCTAATAACAATAGAGCAAACTGGCGTCCGGTGCGATCAGAGCGCTGGAGTTCCTTGTCAAACCCTTCGAGCAGCGCTCTGTAATTGCCAAGGCCGGTCAAAGGATCATGCGACGCGAGGTATCTTATCGACTCCTCCGAGCGCTTCTGATCGGTTACGTCCATGGCCACGCCGACAGTGCCGACCGTTCTGCGGCCCGGGCCGGTAAGCGCCTCGACGCGGACGCGAAACGTCCGCCCCTTGTAATCGAGGTCAAAGTTCGCTGGCACATCTTCGAGCGTTTGCAGATGCTCCGTTATACGCCGCGCCGAGGGGCCGCCGTTTTTGAAGCATTCGCCCAGAGTTTTGCCGATCAGGGATTCGGCGTTCAGATGCAGCGTGCGCAGGGGTAAACCGGAACAAGAAGTGACCCGAAAATTAGCGTCCGTCGTCCAAATGATCGCGGGTGCTTGCTCAATCGCGCGCCGAATGGGCGCCGCGGGCGGCTGCGGGCGTGCGGACCGTCCCCGAAGGCCATTGCGAGGGGCCGAGGTGTTGCAGCTTCGGGGACCAGTTCCCTTTCTCACGGTGCTCTTCCTTCTCACACTATTATGGATGCGTGAAATCCAAGGTGGAGCGAGGTTTGATTTCTTTTGCCCGCCAAACAGTACATACAGAGAAGGTTTTAGATAAAGCTAGTAACGGTAGCTAAATATGTATTACGACGCATGGTACGTCTGCGATCGCAAGTGATGGGCAGGCGGTCTTGATGAACGGATTCGGCGATAAAAAAGCCGAAGCCCTGGCGGATACGGGAGCCAAAAACTTTTCAACTTACAAAACGACGCACTGGGTTCGATTTTACCGCAGGGAGGCGGTCAAGGATAGCTTCCAAGTCGGTCAAACTGCAAAGGCCCGCTCGGGCTACCGTGTGCAGTCACTCTCCAGAGGAGACATGGCCGCCTTCCCTACCACGCGAAGCAACCGCGAGATGTTTTAGGACGCTCTCGGCGGAAACTTGTCAAACATTTTCTCTATGGCTTTGTCGATCTTCTCGTCGTTTTTCTCCTGCTTTTGAGAGAGTGTGTCGGTCGCGGTGCCGCGGAAGATCGCCTGTTTGCTGTGGCTATCAAATAGATCCACAACCAGGGTTCCTACCGTATAGTTTTCCACCGTGGTCGTCGTATCGCCCCCGGCCCAACTCCACCGCCAGCCCGGAAACCCATCGTAAAAGGTGTTCAGCGTTTGTTTCTGCTGCGTCGCTCCGTTTGCTACGACGCCCACATCGGCGTTTTGTGTGACCATTTGCCAGCCCTGGGCCTGCAACTGCCGGTTCACATCGTCGACCACTCTCTGATTGGCGAGCGGGTCGTTCAGCATAGGCTGGCGGAGCCACATGTACGTGCGGTAACGCGAAAAGTCGGCGTGATGATCGAAGTCAGTATCGACCTTCTGAGCCGCCGCGGTACTGGCCATCAAAAACATCAAAAACGACAGAACGAAAGCTGCCTTTATCGTTCGCATTGTAGTCCCCCTATTTCTAAACATTGTTGTTCCCCCATTTCGAAATCGGCCAGGGGCCAGGTGCCTGGCCCAAAGCGCTCCCGAACGAAACAAATATCGTAGAGTTTCAAGCCTCGGTGAATCGAGCCTTTCACTCAATCATGAGTGGGTGAGAACCTTAGGCATGGCCGCCAAGCAAACCGGTGATCGCGGCACACAAGTGCCGAACCACAGCCGGCGCTGGCTTCAGTCGGCGCCCCACCGCCGATTGAACAGCGAGCTTCCTGGTAGGCGCTAAGCGGGCCTACGCTACCGTAAGAGCAAAACGAGAACGAGGATAATCAGAAGCAGTCCCACGCCGCCGCTTGGGTAGTAACCCCATCCGGAACTGTACGGCCAGGCTGGCAATGCTCCAATCACCATCAAAATAAGGATAATCAGCAAAATCGTCAGCATCGTCGTGTTCCCCCTTTTTTAAATTGAGCCCAAAGAAACCGCCTGCGTACGAATCCGTTCTAGCCAGGGCTAGAATTTCCCAACTGAAAACTCGATCAGAAGTTCTCGCCGCCGGTCGCTGTGCGAGAGAGCGGCTTGTCGGTGCTGGCAAAGTCGGCGCGAGACTCACCCGTGGAAGCAATGTCCTGCGCGCCCGTGTTCTTCAGGATGTCCTTGGCGCGCCTGGTCCACTCGGAGTCGTCTGAATGAACCGACAGAAGTATTCCACCGCTTTTTACCCGCCCCTCATAGCGCTTGGCTTCGTATTCGGGTATGCCCAAACCGATCAGGGCGCCCGTGATGCCGGCGACTGCACCGACCGCACCGGCTCCCGCCAAAGCAGCTACAATTGGGCCTGCCGCGATGAAAGGTCCCAAACCTGGGATCGCCAGGGCCCCTATGCCAACAAGCCATCCGAGAATGCCCCCGGCGATTGCTCCGGTTCCTGCTCCTGCCGCCGCGCCCTCCGGGGCCTTCGTACCCTTCTCATGAGCGAAATCTTTGGAACCAACGTTCTCGGGGAAAAGCACCGAGATATCGGTATATCGGAATCCAGCCGCCTTCAGAACTTCTACGCCGCTCTCGACGCTGTTGTAGGTGGGATAAATTCCGAATACCGCCGTATTTTTTCCAGCCATGGTCACATCCTCCTGAACCACAAATGGACCCCGAATGCTCACGTTCTAGCCTCACTTCGGAAGATGAGCTTCATCTTCTGGGCGGATATTGTTGCGAACCGTTCGTAAAAGCCATCCAGGGAAGCAGTTAACGAGATAAGAAGATCTATGTATTTCGGATGCGGATTTTTATTTAAATCAGGGAAAGAAGAACAATCGCGGCGCGGGCCGTATTTCTGTGTGTCCGGGCTGGGGTCCGACCGTCGCTACAGGATAGATTACTTGAGCGGTTGATCGAAGGGCGCGTTGCCTAGCAACGCATTTGCCTGTTCACTATCCACGGGCTTCGAAAAATAATACCCCTGACTGAAATCGCACTGCAGAGTCTTCAAGTGCTCTACCTCTTCCATGGTTTCAGCGCCTTCCGCAATGACGTCCATTCCGAGGTTTCGGGCCAAACCCAGAATCGTGCGCACAATTTCGAGATTTTCCGGATTGCTCGCTAAATTGTGAACAAACGAGCGGTCGATCTTGAGCGTGTCCATGGGAAATCGACGCAGATAGCTGAGAGAGGAATATCCAGTGCCAAAATCATCGATACTCAGGCGAATGCCTAGTTTCTTCAGGCCGGTGACGATTCGGATGGTACGTTCGGCATCGCCCATGGTGACGCTTTCGGTGATCTCGAGCTTGACCGCCGACGGCTCAACTCCCGTCTCTCGCAGTATTTTTTCCACCTGTTCCACGATGTCCGGCTGCATGAACTGGCGAGCGGAAACATTCACGCTCATGGTCACCGGCCGTTTGTCTGGGTTTTGGAGATGCCAATGGTGCGCCTGCTCGCAGGCCGTTCGGAGCACCCAGAGGCCAAGAAAAACGATCAGGCCCATCTCCTCGGCGACGGTGATGAATTGTCCGGGCGGAACCAGTCCCACCCCTGGCCGCTGCCAGCGCACCAGCGCCTCAAAACCGGCGATCTCTCCGGTGGTCAGCGAAACGATGGGTTGGTAGTACACGCGAAACTCTTTCCGCTCGAGAGCCTTGCGCAGATCGGTCTCCAGTTTCATGCGGCCGACCGCGTGTTCATGCATGGCCTCGTCGAAAACTTCGCAGCGGGCCTTGCCCTGGGTCTTTGCGCGATACATGGCGATGTCGGCATCGCGCAGCACTTCGGCGGCGGTAACGTAGAGTTGGGAACTGGCGGCAATACCGATGCTCGCGCTGACAAAGACCTCTTGTCCTTCGAGGAAAAAGGGGCGCTCCAGGGTCCGCTGAATTCGTTCGGCGACGCGGATACTGTCGGTGGGGTCGCGAAGATCATCCAACAGGACGGTAAATTCGTCGCCGCCGAGGCGAGCCAAGGTATCGTCCTTGGTCGTCCACTCTGGCCGGAGCCGCGTCGCCGGTCTGGTAACCAGATCCTCCAGGCGCAGAGAGTGCAGGATACGCTGCGCGACCTGGATCAGCAGATCGTCTCCGGCCCGATGGCCCAGGCTGTCGTTCACGATCTTGAAGCGGTCGAGGTCAATGAACAACACGGCAAACTTATAGTCTTTGTGGCGCTTCGCGCGAGCAACGGCTCTCTCTAAGCGGTCCGTGAATAATGCGCGATTGGGCAGATTGGTGAGCGAATCATGAAAGGCATCGTGCACGAGTTTCTCTTGCGCTAACTTGAGCTCGGTAATGTCAAAGCCGACCCCGTGAATGAACCAAGGCCGGCCATCCTCTCTGCGGACCATTCTCGCGTCGCACTGAAACCAGACGGTGCGGCCATCGCTGGCCATCACGCGATATTCGGATTTGAGAGGCCGGCCGCAAAGGAATAAGTCCGCCGCTTCGACGCTCCAGCGCTGCTTGTCGTCCGGATGAATGCGCGCGTACCAGCGCAAGGGATCGTCAAGCCACTGGGCCCGCGAGAACCCCAGCATGGCTTCAATCTGAGGACTGACATAGGCTTCCCCGATTTGGCCATCCAGATAGGCCATGAAAACCACGGCGGGGATTTGCTCGACGAGAGTTCGAAATCGCGCTTCAACGTTGAGTGAGCCGTCCTCACCCTGGAAAGCGGGCGAGAGACCGGGGCGGCCCTGAAAGAACAAATTGGCCAATTCGTTGATCGTAGCCTCAGCCCCACGGAGGTCGAGCGCGGCTTGATCGGCCGACTCCTGCGGGGCTGATGCTTGCAGAATTCCCTTGTTGTGCGATTCACTCACGTTGGGAGGCCCAGTCGCTGCGAAATAGGCTTGCGCGATGCGGCATCGTATTTACGCGATTCGCGGAATCCGTCGCTGTGAGTGAGCATAATCGTGGATGGTGAGGAAGTAGCAATATCTTATGGGGCGAGTTACGAAGTTAGTACGGTATTAACTGAAACAGAACATGGACGAAAGTCTCTAGAGGCGTAGGGGAGAATCTTGCTTGTCGGGAGGGGAACCTCCTTGGCGCGGAATAGGGTGTCCTTCTGCCGGACCAAGTGAAAATCTCGGTTTTACAAGGTCGCGGGCGGCGTACAATAGTGCAGTTTTGACGCCAGCAGAAACCCTGGCTAACGTTTCCAGGGCCGCTCGCAGGAGGCAAATAACCAGCCATGCCCAAATCGGAGAAAGCTGTTAATCGTCGCAAGTTCCTAAAAGGTGCGGCTGTCAGTGGGATGGCGACGCTGGTCGCAGGCGCCGGGACGGTGGGCGCGCAGCCACTGATTGCGGCTGCGGCGAGGCCTCAAGACGACGAGGAAGGGCCCGAGGTCGAAGTTCTGGCTACGGGCCGGCCGGGCTCCGATTTCATGGTCGATGTCATCAAGTCGCTGGGCTTCGAGTACCTCGCTTCCAACCCCGGTTCGAGCTTCCGCGGATTGCATGAATCGATCATCAATTATGGCGGCAACAAGGCTCCTGAGTTTCTCACCTGCTGCCACGAAGAATCGTCAGTGGCGCTGGCGCAAGGCTACGCGGAGGTCGAAGGCAAGCCGATGTTGGTGTTCGCTCACAGCACGGTGGGACTGCAGCACGCCTCGATGGGGATCTATAACGCCTGGGGCGGCCGCGTACCCGTGTACATCATCCTCGGGAACACGCTCGATGCCACCAAGCGAGGTGGCGCCGTGCAGTGGTATCACAGCGCCCAGGACGCGGCTTCGCTGGTTCGCGACTTTACGAAGTGGGACGACACACCCATCTCACTACAACACTTCGCCGAATCCGCGGTCCGTGCTTACAAGATCTCGATGACCTTACCCATGTCGCCCACTGTGTTGGTGGTCGACAGCGAACTGCAGGAAAACCCCATTCCCAAGGAGGCGAACCTGCACATCCCCAAGCTCACTCTGGCCGCACCGCCGCAAGGGGATTCGGGCTCGGTGGCTGAGGCAGCGCGGCTGCTGGTGGCGGCGGAAAATCCGGTGATCATCGCGGGGCGCGTCGGACGCACTGAGGCGGGAGCGGCGAACCTCAAGGAACTTGGCGAAATTCTTCAGGTTGCCATCGGCGCTGGAGGGAACGGCCCGGCTGCGGGCGTTCAGAATGCGGACGTCGTCTTGGGTCTAGACGTGACGGATTTCGGGGGCGTGGTCAGCAGATCTCGCAAAGCAACGCACATCAGCATCAGCACCGCGGATCTTTATATCAAGAGCAATTACCAGGATTTTCAGCGCTACGCGGAAGTCGAGATCGCCATGGCCGCCGACTCCGAGGCCACCCTGCCTTCTCTCATTGAGGCGGTCAAGCGATTGACAACCGATGACCGCAAGAGGGCGTTCCAGGATCGGGGAATTAAGCTGGTCGATGCCCGCAAGCGCGCGCTGGACCGAGCGCGCACGGCGGCAACCAACGGATGGAATGCCAGCCCAATCAGTTTGCCCCGATTATCGGCTGAGGTTTGGGCGCAAGTGAAGAACGAGGATTGGGCGGGAGGAATGGGCACGGCCGGCTCGACCGGATCGAACTCGGGCTATCCATGGGTTTATGACAAACATTATCGGGGTTATTTTGGGGGAAGCTCATCCGGCATCGGCTATGCCTCCCCAGACGCGGTGGGCGCCGCATTGGCCCACCGCAAGTACGGCCGGCTCTACGTTCACGCTCAGACGGACGGGGACCTTATGTATGCCAATGGGGTCCTTTGGACGGCGGCGCATCACCGCATTCCGATGCTGGCGGTGATGCATAACAACCGAGCCTATCATCAAGAGGTGATGCACATTCAGCGCATGGCCAATCGGCATCAGCGCGGCATTGATCGGGCTCATATTGGCACGACCATCACTGACCCCAACATCGACTATGCCAAGCTCGCGCAAAGCATGGGCTGGTATGCGGAGGGGCCAATCGACAATCCCAATGACCTCGCACCGGCGATCAAGCGAGCCATCGCGGTCGTCAAGCGTAGTCAGCCGGCGCTTCTGGATGTCGTCACTCAGCCGCGATAACGGAGGCGAATCGTGAAGCGTATACGATCAGTAGCGACCTTCGCGGCAATCGCCATTGCCGCGGTTCTGCTCGCGGGACCGGCAAACGCTGCGGCAAATGCGCGGGCGCAGGAGCCGAGCGCAAACAATTTGAATGGGTCGAACGGTAACATTCAGAACGGCAAGCGCGTCTTCGCTAGCCAGAATTGCGGCCAATGTCATGGGAGCGAAGGACAAGGACAGTGCGCCGGAGGCTGCGGCAGTTCTGGGCCGAGCCAGGTTTTTGCGCCGCGAATCGGACCGCCTCGAATTTCGCTGGCAATGTTTATGAGCCAAGTACGCGAACCCATGAAGCCGATGCCGCCTTACTCGGCCAAAGCGATCTCCGACGCTGAACTCGCCGACCTCTACGCCTTTCTTAGTTCGCTCCCGCCTGCCCCTGCGGCAGAAAGCTCGCTTGCCGGCGACGCCGAAAATGGCAAACGGGTTTTTATGGCTGACGGCTGCTTTGAATGCCACAACACCGAAGGCCAGGGAGGAGGAGGTGGGCCGAAGCTCGCGCCCAATCCGATCGGCTTCGCCGCCTTCACTCATCAGCTCCGCAGCCCGGCGCGTCAAATGCCCCCGTACGCGATCACGGTCTTGTCGGATCAGGAAGTAGCGGACATCTACGCGTTTCTGCGTTCGCGCCCGGAGCCACCCAAGGCGGACAGCATTCCCTTGCTGAATTAGAACTTAGGGCTCGGACCAACGGCGCATGCCTGCACTTGGGCACAATTCGGAACACTTCGGCACATTCGGCACCCGGGCCAAATCGCTGCACAATGAGGCAGCGTGTGGTATACGTGGGCCGTGAGATATGCAAAAAAGGAAATCCTGGCTAAACACATAAGATTTCATGCCATTTCCCGGGCGGGATTATTTCGCTCGGTGTAAAATTAGCACCCTAGGAGACATCCATGAACCCAACCAAAAC
>Ga0302326_10018096_pt1 | contig 14627 bp, 10 predicted proteins | sample Palsa_T0_3_FD_202264 | JGI IMG/M metagenome (GOLD analysis project Ga0302326, IMG submission 202264) | Peat permafrost microbial communities from Stordalen Mire near Abisko, Sweden - Palsa_T0_3 | ecosystem: Environmental > Terrestrial > Soil > Palsa > Peat permafrost | place: Sweden: Abisko... | reverse complement strand
GTACGCCCAGCCGAGCAAGTCGCCGTCTCTCCACGGCTTGGTTGAGATCTCCAAGCCGAAGGGCAGGCCATCGGGATAAAAGCCGCCGGGAACCACCACGGCGGGCACGCCGATCATGTTCACCCAACTGGTATCGCTGTGCGGGCCGCCGCTGATTTGCCCATCCTGGGGCATGGTCTCGTCGGGTGGCGGCATTTGGGCTGCTGGATAGACAAAGCCATCGAGATGCAGCCGATCAAGCGTGTCGTTATAGACTTCGATCGTCTTGCGCCGCGGAATCGTAAAGTTGGCCTCGAATTGCGGATCGTCTTCGATGGTCGTCTGCTTCATCGGTCGCCGGTCCTTCTGGGTTTCCTCATCGCCGCTGATAATTGCCGGCGGCAGGGGAGACCCGATGACCTTCGCGTATTCCTCGGCCGAATGGTACTGGGGCGGCCCATACGCGGCGAGATACTTCTCCGTTCCTTCTCGAACGTAGGGTAGTGTGCAGACTCGCGACACTGTCTCGGCAAAGCTTTCCGGAAGAATCGAATCGTCGAAGACGACGGTTGCTCCCGCCGCGCGCAGCCCTTCCACAGCCTTCATGAACGCTGCCCGCGTTTCCGGCCGGAGTGGGATGATGGCCGCCGCCCTATGCGCCGCAGTCATGCTCGGCGACTCGCCCGGTACTCCCTGGAAGGGAATCCCGGCTCCCTGCAGAATGAAGGCAGGAACCCCGAAGCGCTTGCCTTTGAGCGCGTCGGCTTTCAGGTAGGTGGTGTAAGGCCCACGCTCAGCGAGGGCGGCGGATCCGCTGGTGCGAGGATCCAATGGATCTTCACCTGCCATCACATCGAGCGCGATGGTAGCGTCCGTCACGTCGCGCGCGATGGGCCCGGTGTCGTCGAGCAACCAGTCCAGCGGGGCGATGCCGGTGATGCTCACCAGGCCACGCGTAGGGAATACGCCGACCACAGAACTGGTGGAGGCCGGCATCCTGATCGAATTGCCGGTGTCGGTTCCGTTGCCGAGCAGCGCGAAGTTCGCCGTGACGGCGGTCACCGTGCCGCCGGAAGAACCTCCAGGGCTGAAGCGGACATCGTACGCGTTCCCGGTGCGGCCATACGCTGTGCTGCGATTGGTGTCGCTGGCGGCAAAGTCGGGCATGTTCGTTTGCCCCAGGATCACCGCTCCCGCGGCGCGCAGTTTGACGACGATCGTCGCATCCTTCGGCGCGAAGAACTCGTGGCCGGGGATCATGTACCCTTGCCATCCATCGGTGGTGATCAGGCCTTTGATGGAGGTGTTTGCCTTGGTCACAATAGGGACGCCCCACAACGGTCCACGCTGGTAGTGGTTGCCACCCGCGGCAGCCTCGGCGTCCTCGCGTGCTGCTGTCGCCAAGGCTCCCGGTGCATCTACATTCTGCACTGCGCGGTAGATGCCGTTGTACTTCGCGATCCGCGCCATGTACCACTGCACCACCTCGGTGACGGTGTATTTATGGCTGCGATACATTGCCTCAAGCTGCGGGATGGTGACCTCGAGCAGGTCGCGATCCATCGCCTCTTGATGCGGAGCGGTTGGAGTAGCTGCCCGAGCAGCGATGGCGCCGAATGCCGACACGCAGAGCGCCGGCAGCAAATACCAGAAACGGGCTCGTATCTTCATAGCATCCTCTAAGTAAACCTCGACCAGCCTGGTGCGTCCAAAAGAGATAGGCGACGCCAGGACCCGCTGCAACGATCGTACGGGCCTCAATCCAAAGTCGTGCTGGTTGTTCCTGGGTATTCATGAATCTGTGCTCTTCATTCCCAACTGGCCTTTCGTTTGTTTCTGAATTGACGCGGTGCAAGCGGCGGGGGCCTTTGGCGTTCGTTCTGCTTCTTGCCGTAGGAGTCTCCCCGCGGCTCGCGATGGCGCAGAACGGGGTCTTCAAAATCCCCCCGGTGAAAATACCGCTCGAAGTTAAAGACCAGCCTATCTCGATTACCGCCTCGGCGATACTGACCCTTACAACAAAGGATCGCAATTTGAGGATATTGAATATTCAACTCTCTGGCGATCTTTCTGATCTGCAGCGCAACTTGACCCACCTTCTGAGTTCACAGCTGGACAAGGGCTCCTTTCCGACCAGGTGAAAGAACGGTTGGCATCGCGCTAGGGCGATGCGGTTCTGCCCCTGCTGGTGGCGGTAGAAAGGAATATGCCGCGTTGCAGCAGTTTCGCCCCCTGAAATTTACCTTCTGCAACCTGCCAGCTCTGCACCATTCGGCGTAAGATGGCTCATCCTTCGGACCATGTCGTCGGGAGGGAGGCAATTCATGCGGGCCCATCGTTCTCGTCTGGTCTTAACCCTCGTTGTCTGCTTCGCGAGCACCCTCCTGTTATCCACGAACCCGCTGCCTGCGCAGGCGGTTGATCCTCTGCCGGCGGTTACGCCCGCAACCCTGCATCCATCCGCTCCTCCGGTCCTTTCGCCTGAAATGCAGGGCGACTTGCTAATGGCTCGCGGGAGCTATGCCGCAGCGCTTCAGGCCTACCAGCTTGGGTCGCCGCAATCGGCAGCGATTTGCAACAAGATTGGCATCGCCTATCACCACCTGTTTGCACTGGAAGAAGCTCGCAAGCATTACCTGATGGCGATCCACCTGAATCCGCATTATGCAGAAGCGCTCAACAACCTCGCAGCCGTTTATCACGGCGAACACAATTACAAGCTGGCTGAAAAAACCTATAAACAGTCACTGAAGTACGCGCCAGATGCGGCGCTTACTTATAAAAATCTTGGAACGGCCTACCTGAGCGACGGGAAATACAAGCTGGGGGCGCAGGCTTTCCAGAAAGCCCTTACGCTCAGCCCCAATGTTTTCGATACCAGCCGGGCGCAGCCTATTGAAGATTCCGGCTCACGGGCGCAGCGTGCCGATGTGAGCTATTACCTGGCCAAGACGTATGCCACGGTGGGAAACAACGAGCAGGCGCTCCTCTTCCTGCGCAAAGCTCTGGCCGCCGGCTTCAGCGATCGCCGCCGCCTTATAGAAGATAAGGACTTCGCCGGGTTGCGGGATACGCCGGAATTTCAACAACTGATGGAGCAGATGCATCCGGTACGAGCCCCTCGTCATGTGACCGGCTAGCAAGTCTTAGAGACCAGAGATGAGAGCTGCCGGGAGTGGCTGCCGGCCGCCCACAGATCCCAAGCTACAATCGGTTCGAGGCCTTCACAAAGGCATGGGAGAAGTTGTGCGTCGAACCGTCTGCATTCCGTTGATCGGCGTCATCCTGCTCGTCACTGGCTGCACCTCGGCCTACTACAAGACGATGCAGACCCTGGGCAAAGAGAAGCGAGACATCCTGGTGCAGCGCATCAAGGATGCTAAAAAAGATCAGGACCAAACCAAGCAGCAGCTGCAAACGACGATGGAGTCTTTCCAGGCCCTGACCGGCTTTCAAGGGGGCTCACTTGAGAAGTCTTACAAGCGTCTCAACTCCGATTACGAAAGCGCCAACGCGCAGGCGGGCAAGCTCCACGACAAAATTCAGTCGATCGATCAGGTGAGCAACGATTTGTTCAAGGAGTGGCAGGGCGAAATCGCCGCCATGGGGAATGCGAAGTTGAAGGCGCAGGACACGGTCATGCTGCGCAATGCAAAAACGCGGCAGGCTACCTACATGCGCGCCATGCGCCGTACCGAAGACCAGATCGCTCCCGTTTTGAAGGCCTTTCGCGATCAGGTGCTGTTTCTCAAGCACAACCTCAATTCGAGGGCGATCGGTTCGCTCAAGGGCACCACGGCCGGCCTGCAGGGCGACGTTGCGGATCTCATCCAGAGCATCGATGCCTCAAGCCAGGAAGCGGACAAGCTTATCTCCTCCCTGGCGGCCTCAGACAGCAAGAACTAGGTGCAGGGGGATCGGCTTTTCCCTGCACCGTCAACCAATTCAAACCGAGGCGCCGCCCCCATGACAAGGTTGAGGGCTGCGAGCTCCGCGAGATTCGTGAGTCGCACAAATTGATTCTCCAAATCGATTTTCTGCGGCCCGTTTGACCGCGCCCCTTCCTCATTTTTTTTCTCTCTACCCAAAGAGAAATGGCCGCTCCCTGTAATTGGAGCGGCCATTTCTTTCTTCAGTTAGCGATCAGTTTTACTGCAACTCCTCAACGCTGCGAGCAACGAACACCGGGTTTCCGCTGGACGGATCCTTGAGGACCAGACCAACCACGCGGATATCGATGGCCGAGCCACCGCTCAGGTCGCTGAGCCCGTTCAGCCCACCAAGGTACGTGGTCAACGGTGTGGTGTACACAGTGATAGGACCGTTGAAGAGCACACCTGCTAAGCCATTCGAATTGAACTGGAAGCTGCCATTCCCCGTGTTCGTGCTCCCCGCTACCCATGTGCCGGTATGACCCTCGTGACGAAGGACGATGCGATGAGCGGTTACGGCTTGCGAGTTACCGGCGCCGCTCAACGGGCCACCGATGCTGATGTGCTGCCCGGGGACCATCAGGCTGGAGTTGAAGAAGAAGTTGGTGAGTGGGGTACGCATTGTGTAGATAAAGTATTTCTCACTGCCGGTGAGGTTGACGTTGGCAATCTGGCCCAGGGTGAGGCCCGTATCCGCCGGCAACTCAGCGCGAACATACATGTTCAACGAGCTTGCCGCGCCTTGCGCCGGCGTGACGTAGGTGATCAGACCAGCCGCCCAATAACCGTCCTGCGACAGAATGCCCAGGCAATCCGCGTTGATAGTCTGGCTGTTCGGTGCAAATGTGCCGGAAACCTCAATGATGGAGCTGGTCGTGAGGTTGGCAATGGTTTCCTTATTTTCAAAATCGGTGTTGGACGAGATCTGCACTGTGTATTGCCGGCCATGCGGGCCCGCCACGACGAACGAGTTTGAAGTCGCATCGATACTCACGACACCAGCGTCGAACTCATCGATATAGCGTTCAGGATCGCTCGCGCCGAGCGCCTTCAAGTCCAGGGTGGGCGTCACCTGGCCGGTGATCTGTCCGTTGGCATCTACCTGGATGGATTGTTGCAGATCGAAATCAAATCTCAGTGCATCCATGTCTCCAGCATTCACAACAAAGGGACTGGCTAGATTGATGGTGACGACCGACTGGGTGAGCGTCGCCGGCATGCTGCTGATGATGGGTGCTGATCCAGTCTGCGTGTTGAGATACCCGAGGGTTGCGGTGCCTAAGGTAACGGTCGCAGTGGTGTAGGTGCCCGTCGGAATAGAGTTGAAATCGAGCAAGGTTGAGAGGCCGTTGAAGCGCGCGAAATCAACCGTCTGCGCGCCGTTCAATATGGATACCGGTGTTGCTGAACCATTGGAAAGGCTGATGCTTTGCACGCTGACCGCGAAAGAAACCACGCTTGGAAGGGGCGCGTCGGTTCCCAGAACGTACACGGAGCCAGTTTGCGCCTGGCTTGAGCCAGTGCTTTGGCTGGGGGCGTTGCCGCTGCCGGCGCTACAACCAGCGACAAACGCCGTAACTAAGATTATCGCGAACACGCTAAGTCCATTGATACGCTTCATAGGCTGCCTGCTTTCTTAAATTGTCTAGGTTTGTGCAATGCAATCACACCCAAAGATGCAAGCCTGGGGGGCGCAATAACTCGTCGTCGCTGCTACACGGAACCTGTGTAATTGCTGTCACTGTGGAGTGGAACACAGTCCCTCAGCTCAAAGTTTCGGAATGAACTGCAACTTTAGTTGGAGGTCTGTGTTTCTGTTTTAAGTGGGAATGCCGAGCCTGCCCGCGATAAGTGTGCGCAGTAACTCACGCTTCCTATCTATCCCCTGTATTACCCAGAAGATGATGGTGGAATTACATTCCTGCGGAAGACTACAGGCCCTCGGTCGCTCAACGACGAGCCAGGCGACTGGGCATAGAGATAGGCACTTACCCGTTCGTTTCTTTCAAGGTGGACTGTTAAGTATCTCTGATCATTCATCCTGATACGAAGAACGCGGCATCAGGTTTTTTTATGACGTTCCCTTGCCGTGGACTCTCCGGCTCGCAGCTTGGGCGTGTAGAGCGGCTGGAGGTGGACCCAAAACCACCAGCGTAGGTCCGCCATGGTTACTGTGTCATGGTAAGGACAAAAGTCTGCGTATGGGTAGGCGCTGACGTGCCAGACGCGGTCACGGTGACGTTATACGTGGTGGATTGCCCTTGCGGCGAGCTCTTAGATGACGTACCGCAACCGGCCAGCACCGCTACGAAAACGAACATCAACAACCATCGCGCCTTTCTCGATTTGCCGCCGAAGAACCCGAAGAAAATGAGCGGTATCGGCGAGGAGAGGGCCAGGAGCAATCCGGTGGAATGCGGCACCAACTGGCTGCTGCTGGTAGCGCTGATCGTCATCGTGGTGCTCTCGGGCGCGCCACCTGAAAGCGTCGAAGGAGCAAAACTGCAGCCCCACCCGCTCGGCAGGCCGGAGCAGGCAAAGGAGAGGGAAGCGTTAAATCCATTCTGCGGAGCCACCGCCACCGTCAACGAGCCGGTCGTGCCCTGAGCCATCGTCAGGGTGTTGCTGGACAGTGTGAGCGCGTAGTCGGCCGAGGGTGTGGGAGGAGCTGCGGCCGCTGTGATGGTCACGGTAATCGCGCTCGAAGTCGAAGCCAGGTTGGCTGTATCTCCGCTGTAGATTGCGGTTAACGAGTGCGTGCCCACACTGAGCGAACTGACGGCCAGCGCTCCACTGCCTGAAGTCAGCGGGCTGGTCCCGATCGCCGTACTGCCATCCTGAAAAGTCACCATCCCAGTGGGTAAAGAGGTTCCTGCAGTAGGCGCGACGGTCGCTGTGAAGCTGATGGATTGGCCCGAAACGGCCGTCGTGGGTGAAGCCGTAAGGGTTGTCGTTGTGGCAGTTGGTTGCGTAACCGCCGCGGTTACCTGGACGGACACAGCATTCGAGACAGAGGCTCCGTTCGTTGCATCCGCAGCATAGGAAGCAGTGATGCTATGCGTGCCGGTCGCCAGCGTTGCAATCGAGAAAGTAGCCGTTCCATTTGTCAGGGCAGACGAGCCTAACGACGTGGTGCCGTCCAGGAGCGTGACGCTCCCGGTAGGCGTCGGGCCGGATGCCGCGGCAACCGTAATGCTAAAGATGACTGCTGTTCCTGGTGCGATCTGCGTGGCGGATGCTGAGAGGGTCGTAGTGGTCGCGACCAGCGCGGTGCTTGCCGGTTGCACCACGAACAGCGCGGCTGAATAGCCGGGAAATGTGTAGCCGAGGGAGCCGTTGCTGATTGCGGCGTCAGAAGGATGGCCGATGGACGTGAGGCTTGCCTGCGAGTAGGTGTAGACCTGGGCAGTGGCAGGGAGGTTCAGATTGGACAAGGCAATCGCACTGGCCAACGCCCCCGTCGTCTTATTAATAACCAGAATAGTCACAGCGTGATCGCTCGATCGCTGGGCGGCGTAGATGGAGAGTTGTCCCTGATCAGAGCTGACGGCACTGACAGAAGTATCCCCAAACTGGCTCCCGTTACCGTCATAGTTTCTGAAGATACGAAAGGCGAAGGCGATGGGGTCCGTAGACGCGGGCGCGCTCCACATATTGGCAAAGTCGAGCGGCTGCTGGCCAAAAATACCCAGCACGTCCATCTCGGCAATGGCATCGACGATGGACTTCTGTCCGCTGTCGATGCTGTATTCCGAGAGCGACAACAACGTACCAGGATAGTAGGTGCTGATCCAGTTGCGGAAGCGGGGAATCAACTGCATGGGTCCGTTGAATTCATACTGCTCTACCCACGTGCCCCCGTTGTAAGTGGAATCCCACAACGTCCGCGTGGAGGCAAGCTGAGCGGCCGGCGTCGAGGTGTCGAAGTAATAGTGCTCGTCGAAGTAATCCAGGATGCGTTGACCGTTTTGCTTGTCGTACGCAGCCATTTGTTGCAGGTAGTATTGCCCGGCGAAGAGGCCGCCCTGCTGGCCGGTATTGCCGATCCAACCGCCCAGCGTGAAGTCGGAAGGTCCCAGCACCAGGGCGGTGCTGTCAGCCTGCTTGACTGCGGCCGCGTACTGTTGACCTAGCTGTGTGATGGTCGAATAAGGAGCCTGAACCGGCATCACGTCGCGATGTGTGTTCGACCATCCATACGGCTCATTGTCCAACTGGTAGAACTTCACCCCTCCCTTAGCGGCCGTACCGAAGGTGCTGACGAGGTGCTGCACCCATTGCTGCTGCAGGCTGGTGGTGTTGTCGATGTGGTTCGCATAGATATTGTTATCGATAAGTTGCGTGCCGTTGGTGGCGATGCTGTTGCCGCAGTTATCTCCATTCGGATGCACATAAGGATTCGTAGACTGCTGCGCTCCATAGACGGAGACAGGAAAGCTGCAGTTCCAGGCCGAGGTCTTGTTCACATACGGCAGAATCGGGATCGTTATCAGTGCGTTGGCAGGTTTGTAGGTGTTGACCATAAGGTCCGCCGAGGCACTGGGTACCGGCGTCGTTTCCCCGTTGCCGCCCATAAAGTACCAGTCAAATCCGGCGTTGCTCGAATCCACCTGCCAGTTATAGCGAGTGGTGCCGTCGCCTCCCCAGCGGATATTTGGTACCTGGATCTCTTTCGCGAACGTTGCATCCAGGCCGTAATTAGCGATCCCGTAAATGTTTGGGCTTATCGGATGCTGGGATGCCGCTGCATCGACGGTGAGTGTAGGTGCTGCGGTGGATTGTGCCAACACCGCGTGACCACAGCACGCCACCACGCACGTCATAAGCAAAGCTTTGATGTGTCCGCAATCGAGTCGCATTCCGGGCCTCACAGTCTAATTCTGACTCATGCAGGGTACCGTTCGCGAAGTTACTCGATCCAGTTACTGATGGGGGAGTGTGCAATGCTGAGCGATGGGCCTTTGGCCAAAGCGGATCCCGGCGGCTCATGGACGCCATCCGGTTCCGGTTACCTACAGTTGGGGCCAGATGCGCTTATGCATCTGACGACCTGGCTGGCCCCCGCGAAGTCTTTGCGGGAACGTCGAGTCAGCGGGTTTCATAGACTTCAGGGGCAACCGGGCCAAAATTACTCTGTAGTTATGAGACACGGTTACCGCTCTGAAAATCGGTATTCTCCACATATCAGGGGTGCCCTAAGGGCATCCCCTGTTTCGTGGTTAAGAAGATTTTCGAGCGAAGGCTATCGGTTGGCGGCACCATACGCGGGAGACTCAATCTTCTTGAATCCCGCCGGTACCACGAAGGCAGAGGAAGGAACCGGTCCCTGCGAGAAGTTTGACTTCTGCGCCGTTGTTTCCATCAGGACTGCGCCCGCGGTCTGCGTGCTATCTGCTGACGCGGTCGTCGTGGCTGCTGCGGGCGTGGGCGCCGGTGTCGCCGCTTTTTTCCTGCGGAAAGCCCCCAGCGCGGAACTGCCTAACGCGTTCCCAAACACACCCAGCTTGCCCACTTCGCCGGCGGCCGTCTGCGTCGCTGTGTCCGTAGCAACCTGTCCCGCTACGTTATCTGTGCTGCCGGCAGGTGGCGTCGCCGTCGCCGTTTGCGTCGAACTCTGGGTTACGCCGGGTCCAGTCCCGCTCCCGCCCATACGCGTCACTTCCATGACCCGCGTGCCCTTCAGCTTGGCAATTTCCTTCTGCATCTGCGCCATCGCTTCTGCCGAGCCTGGCTTGGCGCCAAACAACTGCGCCATACCGGAATTGTGGCCCATCTGGCTCATCTCCGCCATCTGCGCCTTGAACGCCGACATGTCCACTCCGGCCATCAGCTTTTGGCCAAACCGCAGATCGAAGTCCTGTATCTCTTTCACCTCTGGTGGGTCCGGGGCGATCCACGCATCGGTCGTGATCACATACGTCATGGAGTTCACTCCGTCCGTGGGAGAAGCGTCGGGATTGGTGATGTGCATCTGCATGGTGACCACCTGCTCCTGCGCCGTTAGCCCGTTGATGTCTTTTGTGACTCCAGTGTTCTTTGCCGATACGTCAAAGCTGGTCTGGAGATTGCTTTTTGGCTGTTGCGCCTGTGCCTGCTGGGCCTGGGCTTGCGCTTGTTTCATCTGCGTCTGTGCCTGCTCCATCTGCTTCGGCATCTCCGCGAACGCCTGCCGCATCTGGGCGAAGGTCGTTACGGTGTAGGTCCTGTGGGCAGTGTCGATGTGGATGATCATCTCTTTGTCGAGATCGGTGATCTCGGTCGAATCTTTGCTCACCACGGCCTTCTGATTGCCGTGCACCATCGTTGTGGTGGTTACGGGCGCGAACATGTTGTTCACCGATTTGAGAAAGCTAACCGATTTGAGTGAGTCGACCATGGTCCCACCGGTGACCTGGGTGGTCTCCTGATAGCTTGCATCGGCGAACATAAGCCGGTTTGCCAACAGGATCACCGCCCATGCTGTTATCTTGCGGATCTTCATTTTTCTGCCTCCATAGCTCGTGCATCGTTCAGAAAAAATATCTATTTACACTGTGTCCCGGCGCGGACGAACGTTACAACATGCATATCGTGTACCGGTTGCAATCGATCGCCGGCTGGCGCTGAGGGGGATTGGTTAACCGCCATCCGATATTGAGGGCCCCCGACCCGTACAGTGCCAACCCGCCGGTTGCGATGTGTTGTGAGACGGGAATGCTGTGGACGGCTGTGGCAGGGTTTGTTGGAGGGCTCTGTGGCCGAGAGGGGCAGCAAAAACGCGTCATAGGCAGAAGTCTTCCCGGCCCGGGGGCGCCGCCAGTGATTGGAACGCTCTTGGGGGAAATGCTTTCGGAAATGCGTTCGCTGCTAGCTTACAGGCAAAAGCGCTTAGCGATCCACTCCAAATGAGTCTTGTTTCGGGCGCCGTGGATCATCGTTCCAGGCATTGAAACGCGCAGAAAATGAACTTGCCGGCGACTGCCAAGCTTACTGCAACTGGGAAAATGTTCCAGCCCTTTCGGGAGTTAAGGGCCTCTATCGGTTACCGGGCGGCCGAACCAAAGTAACTGAATCGAACGGTCAAGGCCCGATCACAAATAATTGCTGCGAGAGCTTGCTCAGTAGCCCGGCGGAGGAGGCGTCGGTCCATGACGATAAACCTGGTCATAGCCGTTGCGAAAACCATGCCGGTAGTCTTCAAACAGCGGTGGCGGCACAGGAGGATTGCGAAAGCGAGGATGACGGCCCGGATCGGGCGGAACTCCCCTGGAGACGTCACGGCGTCCTGCGTCAAATCCATCATGGTAGCCCTGTTGGGCGGCCTGCGAGAATGCCGGCGGTGGGGGAGGCGGTGGGTAATACGGTGCTGGCTGGGGATGAGAGCATCCGGCGAGCGCAAGGGGAAGCAGCAACACTGTCACCGCGAACATTTTCTTCATAACTTCTCCTCGTAGATCGACCTAAGGCCACGGATAGAGTGGGCGCGGCTTTCCCAATCATGAACACCTGCCCGCGGCCAATTGTTGCGCGGGCGAGGCATCGGACTGGTTACTGATTGAACCGAGAAGGGTGCTCGCCGAGTTCAGGAGAAGCTGCCGGTTCGTGCGCGCCACAAAGCACCCTCGATGGGGTCGACTGCCCCATCCCGCGTATGGACGCTGGGAAACTCGCGCTGGACCGCGGCGATCAGAGCGTTCCGCACCGGGGGAATGTTTTCCAGAATGCTGCCGGTATAAGCGATGGGCGGCGTCCAGCCTGGTTCCTGCGCAGCGAGTCGAAGCCGACGAATTACCAGGCGGACCAGGTACGCGAGTTCCTCTCCCTGCTGCCGTAATACGGCGAGGGCTATCTCGTCCCCGCGTTCCGCGCACTCGACGACCACGCCGGTAAGGGTCGAAAAATCCGGCGCAGGAAGACGATTCGCGTACTCCACCAGGTGATCCAACGAAGACAATTGCCAGAACTCGAGCACCGCATCTAACAACTTCGTTTGCCGGCCCTCATCCTTGGCCAGAAAGATCGCGCGCAGGCTTTCCAGGCCGATTCTGTGTCCGGATCCCTGGTCTGCGAGCGCTGGTCCGTAGCCTCCAGCGGGAACCAAAAGGCCGCCGCTCGTACGGCCGACAACATTGGAACCCGTGCCCGCCATCACCAGCACGCCACTTTGGCCTGGAAACGCCGCGTCCAACGCGATCTCGACATCACCCAGGATGAGCAGCCCGCCGCCAACCTTTGCGGTAATCGACTCGCGCAGCCAATCGGTCACCAACGAAACACTCTCACCAGCGGTCCCCACGCAGGTGCGTGTCACCGCTGCCATGGAGATGCCTGTTTTTAACGAGAGCTCGGCCAGCGCAGTCTCGAGGTTTTCGCTGGCGGTCGCGGCATCCACGCGCATGCGCTTGATCGTCCCGGTGCGCACTCGTGCCAATTCCTTTGTCTCATCGGCGAGTACGTAGTCGGTCTTTGTTCCGCCCGCATCCAGGGCCAGGAAAAAACTCATTGGGTCATGAGCTCCAGCCAAACAGATTTCCTGGCAAGCCCGGTTGCATGGGCGAGCTTGATGTGGCCCCGTCGGCCGGAACCGCGGTTGCGCCCGTTTGATAGCGCTGCACACCACGCAATCCGGGATTTGAGCTCGCCAAGTTACGCAGCTTCAAAGTGGGCCTCAATCTCTTCAAGCGTCTTGCCCTTGGTTTCCGGAAGAAAGAAGGCCGCCGTCACCAGGTAAATGAGGGTGAATCCACAGAATAGAAAAAACATCATGGAATATCCATACTTGCCGACCACCGGCAGGAAGATCGCCGCCAGCGTGGTCGAGACCATCTGGTTGATGACCAGGGCGATGCTCATGCCATTGGAACGGATGCGCGTGGGCATCAGTTCCGAAAGGGCCAGCCAAACGCAAACCCCCGGGCCCAACGCATAAAATGCGACGAAACCATAAAGGCCAAACGCCACCAGCCAGCCATGCGCCGCATCCGGAACCGGGCCGATGTAGGCATGCTCAATCTTGAGCGGAGCGGTGCGCGCCGCATCCAGATCGGTGAGGGGATTACGGAAAAATGCCTCAACCTTGCTCGCGGGAATGGTGCTTTTGCGATCGATGGGAACCGCGGCGTCGCCGCTATCCCCGGGGCGCATGGCGCGGGTGGTTGCGGTAAATCCGCCGTAAGAGTAAATCACCGTCATGGAGAGCCGATCCAGAGGGAAGCCACCGCCCGAGAGCGCTTGTGGCGGCAGCAGCCGCTGCGCATCCGCTTGATTGAAGTGAAGCGCCAGACTCTGTTCCGGCCCTACCATCGATTGGATCGCGCCGGCGACGTCGACCCGGTTCCTTTCCGTACGCAGAAACATCGTGCCGACAAAGAGCAGGCACACGATGATGCCTGATGTGCCAAGGGTCAGCAGAAATTTGCGCCCTTTGCGATCCACCAGGGTCATACCAATGATGGTCATCAGGAAATTTGTAAGCGTGAACAGCACATAGCCCCAATGCGCCGCCAGATCGGAGAGACCGCTCTGCAACAGGATGTCTGTGTTGTATCCGACAATGGAGTTGATACCCGTTGCCGTGTTGCAGAAGAGAATGACGCATGCAATCAGAAATGGGAGAACGTACTTCCGCCGCAGCAGTGAATCCGTGGCCCCCTTCGCCAGCGAGGTGTGTTGCGCAGAAGCGGAGGTTTGCTCCATTTCCTCCAGTTCCAGTTTTGCCTGTTGGCTGGTGCGCGATCGTAGCAGCGCAGTCAGCGCCAGCTCTTTCTGCCCCCGTCTGAAGAGCCAACGCGGCGACTCTGCCACGAACAGACTTCCCGCTACAAACAGAATGCCGGGGGGCATCGACACCCAGAAAATACGTCGCCATGCCTGATCTTTGACGGCAAACAAGTCAGCCGGCGAGGTGGAACTTGCCAGGCCCGCCACGCGATAGCTGTAATAGATGCCGATCACCGCTGCAGAGAAAATACCCAGGGTCAGGAGCCATTGGAACGCCCCAGTGCCTTTCCCTCGATCCTGCGCCGACAGGCACTCCGCCAGGTAAAGCGGAACCACGATGCCGACCAGTCCTCCACTGACACCTTGCAACAAACGGCCCAAGAATAGTGGAACGAACCCGTGCGACAGGGCAATCACGGGAATGCTCAGAACGAAGATCGCTCCGCTGATCACCATCAGCGGCTTGCGGCCCAGCCAGTCGGCCAGCAGGCCGGCAAACAGCGTGGAGATGACGCTGCCCAGCAACACCGCCGCGACGATGATCGACAGCTGGCTGGCATTCAGCCCGGAGGTTGCCTCCAGGTAAGGCAATGCGCCGCCGATGATGCCGACATCCACTCCGTAGAGCAACCCGCCCAGGCCTGCAACGAGGAGAAGGAGACGGTTATACGTTTGTGTTTGACTGGGATCGGCAGAGGCTGGCATCGTGGCTACCAAGCGGGACGGATTGAACTCCAAACCACTAGAGTAACCTGCCGCGTCGCGCTCCAGCGCCGTGAATGCGCTGAGGAACGAGAGCCCCACGTCCCGGGGTACCTTTAGCTCTCAGCGAAACCAAAGATTTGTCATCCCGAGGAGCCGACTCGCCTGCGGCAAGTCAAGGATGGAATGAACGGATGGAATGAACGGAGCGAAGTGTTTTGCAGTTTTCTCTGTCCCGACGACAACTGCCGGGTATCCCACATCTCGCGAAAAACGAGCGAGATATGGGGCACCCGGCAATCGTCGCCGGGACAG
>Ga0302326_10018095_pt1 | contig 14628 bp, 20 predicted proteins | sample Palsa_T0_3_FD_202264 | JGI IMG/M metagenome (GOLD analysis project Ga0302326, IMG submission 202264) | Peat permafrost microbial communities from Stordalen Mire near Abisko, Sweden - Palsa_T0_3 | ecosystem: Environmental > Terrestrial > Soil > Palsa > Peat permafrost | place: Sweden: Abisko... | reverse complement strand
TTTCAAAGGAAGCCGGGCCTGTTTGAGCAGGCCGACGGCGGTACCATTTTGTTGGATGAGATTGGCGATATGGACTTCAAGCTCCAGGCGAAGCTCTTGCAAGTGCTGCAGGATCGTACGTTTCAACGGCTGGGTGGAAGGGATGCCATCCATGTCGATGTGCGGGTCATGGCTGCTACTCACTGTGATCTCGAGCGGGCCATCGCCAACCGGCTCTTCCGCGAAGACCTTTACTATCGGCTGAATGTGATCAACTTGCGCCTCCCGCCGCTACGCGAGTGCAAGGAAGACATTCTGACAGTACTGCAGTTCTTCCTGAAAAAGCACGCGATTCCGGGATCCAGTCTTCCCTTTCTCACTCCAGATCTGGCACGGACGCTGACGGCTTATGACTGGCCGGGCAACGTGCGCGAGTTGGAAAACCTGGCGCGCAGACTTCTTATTCTGAGGGATCCGGACAAACTCGCGAGCGATCTGCGGGCGAAAGCCGCGCGCCGGGGATCGATCGCCCCGCCTGTCGAGGCGACCGGCCTGGTCGGCGGACGGGAGATGTCACTGCTGGCGGCGACGGAGCCCGTCGCAGATCGCGCACCCATCCTCGAACGGGTTACGATGGCCAAAGAGCAAGCGGAAATCGAAGCCATCCTGGCGGCGCTCAATTCCACGCGCTGGAACCGCAAGCAAGCCGCGGCTCTGCTGAAAATTGACTACAAGGCCCTGCTGTATAAGATGAAGAGACTTGGCATCGAGAGTAAAGTCACCTCGCTGCCGCCTGAATATTCGGAAATCGCACAGCCGGCCGCCATGGCTTAGAACACGCATCCACAAGGGGCCTTCACGGCCCATCTGCCGCCGGCTAGGCAAAGCTTCGTAGCTGTGCCGCTGGTACTCACGGGTCCGGGGCGGAGGCGTCCCACTTCGTGAGATTTCTGGAAAACTTCTCTCCCTCATGGACCAGATCGGGACCAGCGATCCGGCGCCGTATTCGAACGGCTTTGCCGGCTTCTTGGCCGCTCCCGTGGTTGCCTCGTAAAGTGCACGTATAACGGAACATCCGCCCGTTTCTCAGTGATGCTTGGAGCTCTCGCAATCGAAGCATAATCGAGCCACCCTTCCAGGCGATGGTATCCGAATTGCGAACTCAGATCCTGCAAGGTGCTGACACAATGAGGCGGGTTAACAGAACACGGGTGTGGTTACGGGGTGCCAGAGCGTTGGTGGCTGCCCTGTTCTGTTCGGGCGCACTGATCGTCTGGCCGGCCGCCGCGCAAACGCAGGACTCTCCCGCGATCCAGCCACACTCCGGTATTCAATTGGATTCGGTATCCGCTTACGCGACTTATTACCCGGACGGCCTGGGCGCCAACTTAGTGCCTTTGCAGGGGACGCCGCTGGCCCCCGACGTGGGGATGGGAGCGGCCGCTACTATCTCTTGGGACCGCGTCGAGGAGCGCTCCAACATTTCCCTGACATACACGGCGGATTACTCCGGGCGGCTGCGCTATTCCGCGTGGGATGCCTTGAACCATAGGTTCTCGCTGAACGCCGCGCGGCACTTAACTCCACTATGGGATTTCCGTGTTACGGTGGCAGCCGCGGTGATCACCGCCGATCAGTTAGTCCTCCTGCCGGGCGAGCTTTCCGCGGTTTCGCCGGTATCGTCATCTCTGTTGCTGTACGGCAATCGCGCGTTCAACTCCACGGCGGCAATGTCGCTGGCCTACAAACTCTCCACGCGAACAACCCTTTCCTGGCATGCCAGCGGCACTCGAATTCAACGCCTGGGAAACGGTGACGCCGCCGGACAGACAGGGGTAGTCTCGTTTTTAAGTCAAGCCACCACCGCCGGCGCCGGATTCGAGGTCTCTCACACCCTAAGCCCGCGTACGCAGGTAAGCCTGGACGTTGGCACGACCCGGCTGATGTCCGGGTTTCTGGACGCATGGACTCAGAGCGCCACCGTCGCTGTGAGTCGTTCCCTCAGCCAGCGTTGGTTCGCCGCCGTGCACGGCGGGGGCGGCTTCATTCACCCGGCGCAGCCGGTGGTCAACCTCACGACCGGCCCGCAATATCTTGCCGGTGGAACTCTCGGCTACAAAACCCAGGCGCACACCTTCCAGGTTACCGTTGATCGCACCGTAGGCGACTCCTACGGCTTGGGAGCCTCCACTACCGTCAGTGCGTTCGGTTCCTGGTACTGGGCGCGGCCCGGGTCTCCCTGGTCCTTGCGGGTCAATGGCGGTGAGCAGCAACTGCAGCATGGCGTCCTGGCAACCGTGGACAGCCGCCAAATCGCGGTCAGCGTGGGCCGGGTGATTACGCGCAACCTCCAGTTCACCGCCGAATACGGCTACATGCAATACTCCGGCGGCGCCTTGTTTGGCACTATTTCTCCCAGCACGGTTCGCGTGGCCATGGTCTGGCGGCCGGGTCTGGGTTTGTTGCACTGAGGTTTGGGTATGATTCGGATCTTTAACCAATACGTCTCGCCCAAGAGTCTGCTCCTGATCGGCGTGGAAACCGTGCTGATTGCGGTCAGCCTGCTGTTGGCCACGCGGCTTCATTTCCTCAATCAGGCCGCCGGGTTTACCAACTATGTTCGCTGGCCGGACTTCAGTCTTCAGATTCTGGTGGTAATCGTCGTCTTGCAGATCTGCTTTTACTATAGCGATCTCTACGACCTGAGTATCCTGCGCCGGCATCATCAGCTGGTCATCTGCCTGACGGAATCTCTGGGCGCCGCGTGCCTGGTGCTCGGAGTGATGTACTACGCCTTCCCCGGTCTGCTGCTGGGGCACGGAATCTTCTTCGACGGTGTAAGCCTGGTGGCTGTAAGTACTTTGGCAAACCGTCTGGCTCTTGAGCACACCTGGCGATTCGCCTCCCGCAAAGAGCGTATCTTACTCCTGGGGACCGGGGAGTTGGCCGCCATGGTAGCCCGCGAATTCTCTCGGCGCGACGACTTGAACGTCGAGCTGGCCGGTTTTGTGGAGACGGCTGAGTCCCATGGCGATAAGCAGTTCTTTGGCCGCCCGATCCTGGGCTCCGCCGACCAACTGGACGCGCTGGTCGCGGCGCATCGCATTACGCGCATTGTGGTGGCTTTGGAGGACCTCCGCGGCATCCTTCCGGTGCGCGCCCTGGTTAGGCTGCGTGTCCAGGGGATCCGGGTGGAGGACGGGCACTCCGCCATGTCCGCCCTCAATGGCCGTATCTGGCTGTCCGAGGTGAAGCCGAGCTGGTTTGTGTTCTCGGATGGATTCCACCGTTCGCGGCTGACCATGCTGGTCAAGCGCATATGCGATCTCGCATTTAGCATTATCGGACTCCTGGTCTCGCTGCCGATTATGCTTCCGCTGGCCCTGATTATTCGCTTGGAATCCCCGGGTCCGGTCATCTTCCGTCAAACCCGCGTGGGATTGCGCGGGAAGACTTTCGAGCTTCTGAAATTCCGCTCCATGCGCGCGGACGCCGAGCAAGGCACCGGGGCGCAGTGGGCCCAGGTGAATGATCCGCGGGTCACGCGTTTGGGGAAATATCTCCGAAAGTTCCGCCTGGATGAATTACCCCAATTCATCAATATCATCCGCGGTGAAATGGGCTTCGTCGGGCCGCGACCTGAAAGACCGGTTTTTGTCGCTCAGCTTCGGCAGAGCATTTCATATTACGATGAACGCCATTCCGTGCGCCCCGGACTCACCGGCTGGGCGCAAGTGCAATACCCTTACGGCGCTTCCGAAGAAGATGCAGCCCGGAAGCTCGAATACGATCTATTCTATTTGAAGAATATGTCGATCTTCTTCGACTGTGCCATAATCCTGCAAACCGTCCGCCACGTTTGCAAAGGGAATGGCGCCCGCTGAGCCGTTTTTCGAAATCAGTAATGCGGGCCACAGGTGCGCTTATCATTCGTCGTTGGCCCGAAGGAAGGCCACCAAGAGCCCCCGTCGCTGGTCGGTCGCGAGTTTCGCACCGAACACTTCTGGAGTTGTACCAGTCACATGAACTATACCCATACATTTACAGACCATGGCGCACAATCCAAAATGGCGGCACCCGACCGGCAAAGTGGCGAGCTGGCCAAATGTAGGCCCCGGGGTGCGTTTGACAATGGGAACAGTCAGCCGGACGGCACGCTGTATCTTTCGCTCTTGGCCGAGCCGATCCACTATCAACTGGATTTATGTGGGGCGCCGGGTAACCGGCGTCCCTACCGCGACGAAAGTAAAATCAAAGGCTTGCGGCAGAAACATCCCCCGGTAAGATTGTTCTTATGCTTGCATGCCGCTCTCGACGCCAATTAGGTTAACCGGCCTTCCGCGATACTCCATGACGGCCACGGTGACCACCGGGTGAACACGACCGGTATTACACACTCCGAAGACCGCTATTGAGATGGGCAATGGCGCACTGCATAGTGGCGATCTGCGCTTCAATCATGGCGAAGCGACGGGTCAGCTGTTCGCCGAGGGTGGCGCTGTCCTTGAGAAAGACCAGGACTTCGGAGCGGGTAAAGTCGGATATATTACGGGCGCCGCGGGCCGCGCTCGCCTCTTGCAAAATGCGATACTCCTCTTGGCTGAGGCGAAAGTTGACGATGCGGTCGCGGACTTTGGCAGGCATAGGATTCAGGTTTCGTTTATGCGGCAGGCGGAGATAGCTACCGCGGTGCCAGTCCAGATCATCGGATTTGGACAACAACAGAAATTCCAAGCTATCGGATGGGCGGCCCTTCTCTGGGTCCGGGAATTTCTCTAGCCGATTGTTTGAAGTTGATAAGGAATAGCAGCTAACTATAGATATCATACCGCATACGACCAGCAAATGCGCAAGAAGCTTCCATATATTATTAACCTTTTTAGGAAATTGTACTATTACTGCACGCGGCGTACTAGTTCCGTCCCATTGAAAGTGTGCGAAACGAACAGCGTAAAATTGAAGTCTTGCGGGTACGGTATAATATTCACAATCTTGAGGACTATGAGCCGATAAGGGCGGAAATTTGTTATACAATGCGAGAACATATGGCGCCCAAACCGCTCGTATTGGAGTTTGAATCGAGAAGGCACTTTCACCGGCGGAACTGCGCCAAGTGGAGTGGCTGGAGGCGCAGGTGCAGACCCTGGAGGAGGAGATTGAGCGGCGGGTGGCAGGCTTCGAGGAACCGATTGAGCGTCTGCTGACGATCCCCGGGATGGATCGCAAGACAGCATGGACGATTGTTGCCGAAATAGGGGCGGACGTGAGCGCGTTCGCCGATGCGCGGCATTTGGCGAGTTGGGCGGGGCTGTGTCCGGGCAACCGGGAGAGCGGCGGGAAGCGGTTCAGCGGGGTGGCAGCCCCCAGCACGAGTGCTCAAGGCAGAAGCGGTGCAGCCGCGGCGTGAAGCGACGGACTTGCGACGCCCTTTCGCGAACCTTCCGACAGAGAGCCATGTACGAGAACCTGATGGAAGCAGTGGTAACGGACGAGAACTGCGCGCGGGCTTTAGAAGCGGTGAAACGCAATAAAGGGGCGGAAGGGATCTCCCGGATGGAGACGACAGAACTGGAGAAACATCTTCAGGCGCACGGGGAAAAGATTCGGGCGAAGCTGTTGGCGGGAACTTACGTTCCGAGCCCCGTTAGGCGGGTAGAAATACCCAGGCCGAGCGGAGGCACGCGCATGCTGGGTATCCCGACGGTACAGGATCGGTGGATTCAGCAGATGATGTTGCAGGTGCTGACGCCGATCTTCGATCCGCAATTCAGCGAGCATAGCTACGGATTTCGACCAGCGCGCAGCGCACAGGACGCCGTGCGAGCCGCACAGCAGTACGCGCAGGAAGGAAAGGACTGGCTGGTGGATCTGGACATCACGAAATTCTTGGATCCATCTTCATAATGCACCCCGGCTCATGAATTGCGTTCGAACAACTGAGGCTGATCGTCGACAACTTTGCTTCTCAAGCCCTTGCGCTTTCCTCCACCCACATGTACGGCTTCCAGTTCGCCACGCTTTACTCTCTGCAACACGGTTTGCCGGGATACGCCCAGCTTCTTGGTTGCTTCGATCATCGGAAGATAGCCGACAGGCGTAACTTTCACAAAGCGTGCCTTTGAGTTCTTCTGTCATGCGGATTTGCCAAGGGGCTCCTGGCGTGATCTGCTCGCCGGCCAGAAAACCATCTTCGAGCCAGCGCAGCAGCGTGGAGGGCGCCAACTCCAGAATCTCAGCCGCCCTTCGAACACTGAGGAGTTCTTCTTGCGCTGCCTCGTCCGTGCCTGGAAACGGGGAATGTCTCGATAGCGTCTCAGCGCGCCAACATGCCCAGCAGTGAATCCGTTCACCGGTTGCGGTCTTGCGGCCCTGGCGATTGAGAATGCCGGATATCATGTCGTCGGAGTAGTGAACGGCCAGCCGTCGCAGCAACTCGATTGTGTCTTCATCTGTGCGCACGCCGTTGTAATTTCCTCTCGGTAAAGGATGTATCCAGTGTTATTATTGTGCCCCCGCGCCATCTCACTATCAGTCGTGCACTATATTCGGCGCGATTTACCTCGGGGGTCACTTCAAAAACCGGCCATAGAGGGTCACTTCAAAACCGGCCAACGGACCCTCACCCTGGACGGACTTGTTTTACCCTACCGGACGGCTGTTGGCAACTCCAATTTGATCCAATCGGGTCGTTACCATCAGACCATCAGCCCGGCATTCTGCAGGACCTGATTCCAGTCTTCCCCTTCCGTTGCCGGGAGCTGAGCTTTGAAAATTAGATCACTTCTTCCTGTCGTGTTAGCAACACTCGCTATGGCCTCACGAATTGTCTCCACCAGCTGGCGTCCCGCGTCATCGGCGTCGAACGCCGCGACGATTTCGGCTCCTGACGGCATCTGGGCGATGGTCGTTTGGACGAGTTTCATTTGCCGCGAGCTTGGTTTGCCACCCAAGCTGACATGGCGGGTGCGGTCCTTGCCGTCCGGAAACAACGCGGCATACGAGAGAGCATCAATGGCACTTTCGGCCAAGACCAGACGCCGGTCGTCCGGCTGAGTATGCGAGAACCACAAACCCTTTTGGCCGCCGCAAAGGCGGTGAATCCGCAGTTCTTGATTTCGTATCCGCACAACCCCGCGGCATCGAAATGGGGAAACACCGTGTTGCCGAGGGAGTCGACTCGCATGCGCCAGGCAAACCGCGGCGATAACAGCACTGCCGCCGGCACACAGCGTTCGTGCTCCAGATACGGAGACCGATGTGCGTTCGCCATGCGCCGGTAGGCGCCTTCGACTCGCATCCGGTCCGGACTGGCGCGCGTGCCAAATGGGCTCGCATTCTCTGACTTCAGGGGCTACGAGAACTGGCAGGTTGTTGCCGTCAGTATGGTGATGGTTGTTGGCCCACCCGTCAAGTTCAAACCCATCGCGCAGAACTCAGAACCTGCTTTTCGCCGCCTGTGTTTTGTGCGCCGCCTCCATCGCCGGCAACGATGCGCCGCTCATCGGGGAACGCGCCGCAACGCGCGGGCAAATCGCACAATGGAATGTGGCGAAGGCGGTACAAATAGCGGCGCCCCCGCGTGGAATGCCTGCAAACATTGGGGATGACGCAGCGAGCCGAGTAAGAAACGACCGTTTAGCACGCACAAAACCGGAAATTCGGTCCCGGCTCGGGCGCGACCCTCGTCCATCATATCGGCGATGATGGCCGCGGCCCTGCTTTCCCTTCCCACTGCCGGGCCTCTGTCCGGCCCGGGAATGTAGCTGCGGCGGTCGCTCTCGTGCAAATCCTGCAGTACGGCTCCGCTGTGGTAACCCTTGTCCGCCACGGCTTCTTCGATGCCGCCCAAGTGGACCCTCGGCTGTTCCGCTGGCGCCGTTACCGCTTCGCGTTCAATCAATTCCGCGACCGCTTCGCCGCTTCTGCCAGCGTTTGGTGAATGGTGAAGGTGTCTCCTTGATCGGCCCCTTTGGAGCCGTTTGGGACAGCCGCCGCCTATATAGCCGTTCAGCGAATCGGCGCTGATGTTGCCGGAAACGCTTAGGCCACCGAGGAGAACTGGGAGAAAGCGGCCGGACACTTCGAGAAGGAACTCCGCCATAACCCCGAGCACTTCCAGGCCATGTCGTACCTGGGACTTTGCTACAAGGCGTCCAGCCAGCTCGGCCGGGCCGAATCGACATTCGAGAATGCGATATCTTTGTTGGAGCGCAAGAAAATAGAATTCGACATGAACTTGCACCCAATCGCGTTATAGTGAAGGCCTAATGCCCAAACGAAGAAAAGAGTTGGTTCGAAGCGCACCAAAGCGAAGAATGGTACTGCACTCATGAAACAGACCATCTCCCATCGACAGAAAAAGCTCCGGTGCCCACACTGTGACAAGACCTTTGCGGTTCTGAGTGGATTGGCATCACACCTCCACTACCTCCATCCTGACAAGCCCGCTCTGGAACGGGCCGGCAAGCAACCGCGCCCACACGGAAAGAGCGGCCAAGCGGCCCTACCAGTAGTCTCGTCAACCGCGGGCGCCCAGCAGCAGGGGAAGGCCAAGAGACTGATGTGCGCGTACTGCGACAAAGCGTTTGCGCGTCCCAGTTCATTGGCAACACACATCCGGTACCGTCACCCTGGCAAATCCCAGGCTGCACCGGCACTGCCCACGACTACGCCCCCGAAGGCGAGCGCTCCATCACCCGCGCCAGTGGTCGCACCAAACGCCAGCGTCGAAGAGCACCTGAAGACGGCGCTCCAAGAGCTGACGCAGCGCCAGCGTGACGTCGATGAACAACTATCCCGCATCGAAACTTTGCAATCGGAGAAGGAAACAATCACCAAGCAAATCGATGCAGTGAATGCGGCGTTGCAAGCCTTCCAGCAGTGACGCCAGTTGGCGTAATCAGGCTCATGATAGCGTCCACCCGATCCACGCTGGAATAGGCGGCGGCAAACTTGTTGATGTTTTCAACCACTCCAGCGACATCTTAATAACGGCACGCTGTCAAGGCAAAGTAGAAATGTCCTATTCTCTGCAAAGTAGAAATGTCCGGTTTTGGCCGGGCGGGGAGACCGTGCATGTTAATCTGGGCGTGCCGGTGAAGCGGAGACGGGCAATGCTGGCGAGCAGCCCGATCGAGGAATAGCCGGCCGGAACTCATCGTGGACGATGAGCAGGGCGCGTTCCTTCCGTCGCGTCTTAGGACTGGGGCTCGGGGGCCGACCAACGGGAGGCGGTACCCGGCCCTCAGGTTTGTATGGTTTTGGTGTGGAGACCACATCGGACCGATAGATTCCGTCATGCCTGAAAAACGCATGCTTGGAATCCCCTCGATTCTCGCGATCCGCCGTGACGGAGTGGCGGGGAAGGCATCGGCGCAAACTCTCTTGGGACGATCACAATCCGGTCCACGTAGAATCCGGTCGTTTGGAGAATTTCCCTGTACAGGGCGCCTCTGGACTTCGCGCCACCTCCGTGGCGGCCCACCTTGTGCCATCATAGAGATTCCTCCGGCCTGGGGCCGGAACCTCGGCTGGCCTGCCAGATCTTGGGTGCCTTGTTCAGATCGAAGTTTTTGTTCCACTCACTCCGCTTGACCGGCTGGGCTTGCGGCTTCGTTTTGGTTGGCTTAGCGGACGTCACTTTGGGCCGTTCAGCGCACTGCGTAATGCTGAGGTACCGATCCTGAAATCTTGCGGCCACAGAACCGTCCCGCCGTTTCTCGACCCGCACGAAAGCGCTTCGCAATCCGGTGCAGACGCCCTGGCGCGCAATCTGGTAGATCTTCGTATCCAACGCGAACGTGTAATCGTTGTTCACCCGCCGGTTCTCCACATGGCTGAGAATCGCGGCAAGTCGTGATGCTTCTCCAGCGGCCTGTGAGCATCGTCTACGCGGGCCGGCGCCACCGCCAGCGTGCTGTTCACCCAGGGCAGAAACTCGGTTTCCAGGTAGTGGTTGGCTTGCTCCAAGGTCTTCACTCCAGCCACACGCATGCCCTTCACCAGCCGGTCTGGAGCGGTCAAGAATCCACGTTCCACCCTCCCTTTCGCCTGCCGACTGTGCGCCGGTATCCAAGTGATTCCCAACTCCTGCAACGCCCGGCCGATCTGCGTCGGCGGCAACTCCTCCCGCTCCTTTCCCGCGCGGCTCCGGGGATAATGACTCCGGCGCTGGAACTTCCGGCGGCCTTTAACTCCGGCGACGCCCGCGATCCGATTGATGTATGGATGCCGTTTCAAATCGATGAACGCAGCACCGATGGAAACAACTATTTCACCACGGCCGCTCGCCTCAAACCTGGATTCAGCTTGCGCGGCATGCAAGCGCAGCCTCAGCTCGACATTTTGCAGTGCGGCCTGGTGACGATCCAGCCCCCGGACGAACCCGTGCTGCGCATGATAAACGTCAATCACTCGCTTGTATGCGTCGATGTGCTTTTGAATCCTTCTGCCAAACTGACCCCAAAGTTCGAACCACCACTCCTCGTCAATCCTGAGCGACGGCGGCGCATCGTTCGACATCTATTCCCCACGAGTGGCCATGGTGCCATCGTTTGGCCAGGTGGGGCGCGAAAGCCACCATTCCATGGTGTTTAACGCTATATCGTAGATCCATTCCTTGCTAAGGATCGAGATCTTGCCCCATTTCACCAGCCCGTCGCGTACCGCGATTCTTTTTGGATCAACGGCATGAGCAAATTCGCGCGGGACCAGGAGTGTCGCGAAAGCCGCGCTGCAGGATCATCGATAAGGTATTTTATTTCTAAAGACGGATGCCGAGACTGTGCAAGCCATCCGCGAGCAGGTTCTAAACCGGCCTGCGCATCGCAAGCTGATTATTCACAAGCCGCCGGAGCCAGTCAAGTCCCCGACACCTCCTGAGTCGGCATTCAAGTGAAAGGGAACAATCTGAGCCCCCGCTTCTTTCTCAGATGTAGCACTGTATGGGGCGCAGTTAGGGGACGGACACCAGCAGGGCCTTGCTGATCACCGCCGCGGAGCCCTCGATCATGTCCACCAAGCCCGTAGCAGCGCCGAGAGGTTCCACAAATGTTCGGCGTTTTTCCAGGCCTTTTCGTGCGCGGCGCTCCCCGGCTGCGGAATAATTGTTTTCCAACGTCAGCCTTAGGCCGCGAAGGTGAATGGCTGCGAGCGCCCCGCCTAGGTGTCTCTTCCCATTTGTGCGAGCAGTGGCGCTCCCGCCGCCTCGTGATACACTTACGGACACCCAGGAAAAAACTCTGGGTCAATTGACCGTGGATATAGCCGAATCCAACACTGAAAGAAGCCAAGGAGGGCTGTCTGCATGTTGCATCGCTTCCAACTGAAAACAAGTATCCGTACAGTAACTGAGGATTCTTCGACATCAGCGAAAAATTGTACCGTGACGGTTGCGGCCCTGAGCTTGTTTTTGACGTCTCTTGTATCGCCTATAGCTTACGCCCAGGTACCGGCAGGACCGAACCGCCCAGCGGGGGTACCCGAGGGATATGTGATCACTCCGTTCGGCTACTTCCATCCATCCTGTGTCCGACAGCTCACGGAAGGAGAGACTTTGTTGGCAGATGGACTCGTCATCCAACATGCGGATGGAACTCTCGAGAACATCCCGGCTTGCGATTATCCGCGTTACACGGCAAGCGGAGAGATTGTAACCGCGGGCGCGTCCCCCACAATCAATGGCTGGATCGAATCCGCAAATACCATTACGACTACCTCGTACGGCGCGCTCACTGCAACCTGGATCGTGCCGCCGGGGCCGACTTCCAATAATGGCCAGACCCTATATTTCTTTCCGGGCTTGGAGGACATCGACGACGTTGTGAGCATTATCCAGCCTGTGCTCGGGTGGAATTCTGATTTTGAGGCGGCGTGGGGGATTGCCAGCTGGAACTGTTGCCCTAGCGGCATTACAGTGGAGAGCTCACCAATGCGTGTAAGCACGGGCAATGAAATCAAAGGCATTATTCGGAACACTTGCAGCGCGGGAACGCCATCCTGTTCCCAGTGGGATGTGACTAGCGAGGATGTGTCCACGGGGCACAGCACGAGGCTGAGCAATACGCCGAGCGAAGGGCAGACGTTTAATTGGGCGTTCGGCGGCGTGTTGGAAGCGTATAACGTCGTCCAATGTAGCGATTACCCGTCGAATGGCTCGCTCACTTTCTTAGATATAGCACTGTATGACTATAACTTCGACCGGATCTCTAATCCGGGTTGGTCACAACCCAATTCGTCGCCGGGCCTTACGCCGCAATGCGGCTACGGTGGATCAGTCGCGGCCAAACAAGTAACGATCGACTACTAACAGCTGGCGACGACACGTACTTGGGCCGTCTTAGGCCGGTGATTTTGGAATTCCTAGGTACTGCTCTAAACTGCTCAAAAGCGTGACAGGCCGGGCGCACGGCCTCAACCTGGGCTAGTTTACGCCACAAGACCGGCTTTCAGGTCGTCAGTATGGCCCGTGAAAACATGGCGCGTGATGCTTTAAGGTTGGCCGCTGACTTCGATTTTACGATAATCGACCCTTCCGTATTCCGATTTCGGCGCGAATGTTTTTCGGCAAGTCGCGCCACATCACAGGATCCAGTTATTGGACACAAGGGGCTGTTATCACCAGCAAGCTTCCGCCGCTTGCACGGCAACCTTTGCTTCGACAACTCGGTCAACGCCCACGGCTCTCTCGAAGTCGAGCGGCAATCAGGTCCTAGGTCTGTTCCGGCCCCAGCGAATTGTAATCCGTATAGCCCAAGATCGCGCCAACCTCAGGAATCGTCGTCTCGTCGATGTGGACCGCACTTCGCCATGATTCCATCACGATGGTGCCATAAGGCTGATCCCGGAATTTCAGCGGCGCGTCAGGTTTAGCAGCACTGAGAAGCTGCCCGAGCCACTGTTGGCTACCATCACGTCGGGCCGGCCATCGTTGTTGAGATCCGCGATTGCGAGGGCTGCCGGGTTGGCTCCTACCGCGTAGGGCGGAGGAGAGATGAATTGCCCGTTGCCTTCGCCCTCGAGAACAATCAGGGTATTCGCGCAGTACAGGCTCTCGCCACCGGAACAGGGGTTGGCCACCGCGATATCGGCGTTGCCGTCCTGGTTGAGATCCGCGACGGACCGTCGGTTGACTACCCCGAAAAGACCACCGCTGTGGCCGAGCGACATACGCGCGTGATTTGCAACATTAGTAGAAAGCGCTATGCCCTGGATTTCTGGAGCCGGGCGTCGGAAATCAAACCGGTGGCGCCGAGGTGCTGCTTTTCCCGGCGGCGCCCACCCCACAGAAAGTGAAAAAGTCGGCCAAGCCGGTATTCTCGCCAGGGTGAAGCCCAGCAGCTGAAGCTATTCCGCTCGGATGTGGCGCCGCCGGCGGATGAACAGCAGGTGGCGCGCGTGTTGCTGCAAAAAGTGCGGCTGGAGAGAACGCGCCAGTTCGGCGCCTGCTATGTGGGGCTGGAGTTATGGAAGCGGCTGGGGCTGGATCGATTCTTCGAACAGATGGTCCGCTGAAGGTCCCGTGAATACTTGCTCCAACACTGCCCAGAGGATCGTTTCCAAAATCGAGGTAGAGTGCCTCGAATGAGCCGAAACCGTAGCCCTGGAGCGCCACGGTAGTGCCGGGCGGCCCCGCATTCGGGGTGGGGATGAGGCTCGGGGCCATTTGGAAATAGGGGGCTCCCAGTTTGCAATTCGGATGTTCTGGTCGGGCTTCGGTCTCGCGCCTACATAGTGGACCCTTTTTGTAAACGTCTTGCCATCGTCGGATAGTGACAGTTCCTCACCCTTTTCCGTGAAGTCTTTCCCTCCGACGAATCGCGTATCGAGAACGAGGGTCTTTCCTTCCGGTTCGTCAGAAGAATTCGTGGGTCGATTCCGGCTCGGGCAACTTGCCAAGTGAGTGATAGAGCGCAAGTTCGAGGCAGCGGAAGGTGCGGAAACCGTAGGATTTTCTCATGGTGACTTTAGCCTTGTTGTTCAGACCCTCGACAACTCCGCTGGAAAGCAGCTTCTGAGCGCGGAAATAGTTGAGGATCAATTCGCGGTGATGGCGAAGTGACCGGGCGATGTTCTTCATGGGCTCGATACGCGAGCGCATCACTTGCCGACACCAGTCATCGAGGAACTTTCCGGCCCATGCGGGTGAGCTGTAGTCCCAGAGCTGCTGAAAGGCTTCCTTGGGAAGGTAAGCACGTACGGTCTTCAGGTTGTAACGGAGCAGATCGCGCAACCGGAAGCGCTGTTCCGTCTTCAGATTCTCTTCGCGTTTGAGCAGCAGCCAGCGCGACTTCTTCAGCACGGGCACACCGCCCTCGCTCGCTATACGGCGCGATTCTCCCGCTCGGATTTCGTCCAGTGCCTTGTTCATTTTCGCCACGATGTGAAAACGATCGAGGATGTGAAGCGCCTCGGAGCATTTCTCGCGAATGACCTTTAGGTAGGGTTCCCACATATCGGAGCAGACGAACACAATCTTCGAAGCCAGTTCGTCGCCGATGATGGTGAAAAATCCCCGAAAGGATTCGATGGTTCTTTCGCGGCCCACCCAAAGCAGGCGTGACGTCGAGATCGATCTGATAAACCAGAGTCAAGTACTTGTGGCCTTTGGCATATTGGATCTCATCGACGCCGATCGCATCGATTTGGCCT
>Ga0302326_10018094_pt1 | contig 14628 bp, 8 predicted proteins | sample Palsa_T0_3_FD_202264 | JGI IMG/M metagenome (GOLD analysis project Ga0302326, IMG submission 202264) | Peat permafrost microbial communities from Stordalen Mire near Abisko, Sweden - Palsa_T0_3 | ecosystem: Environmental > Terrestrial > Soil > Palsa > Peat permafrost | place: Sweden: Abisko... | reverse complement strand
CGCGCGCGATCTCTCGGCCACCTCGGGCATCACCATCCAGGGCGCCAGCGTCAATTTGGTCGGCACGTTCTCTCCGGCACCTGCCTACACGCTGAAACCGCAAGGCTCCCAACTCACGTGCTATGTCCCGGCGCTCAGCGCGGTTCTGATTCGGATTGGGTTTTAAGCCACATGAACGCAAAGGAAAATGAACATGCGCGCATGGATCGCATTTGAAAAAAGGGCACGCAATCGCGGCTCCGGCGTGCTACTGGTTAACACCTTCGTAAAGTTCGTTGCTCGAAGCATACTGGGGGAGCGCGACGGATCCGCCGCCCCTCACCTGCTTGCCATCTCAAATGGAGGTAGTGAACATGAACGAACACCGGGAGCATTCGCCTCTGCGCGCAAAGATGGAATCTTCCGCTCTCACCCGCCGCCAAATCATCCAAGGCACTGTCGCGCTGGTCGCGGGATCGCTGTTGCCTGGATGCGGATCCTCGAATAGCGCCGTTGCCCCGCAACCTACTCCCACCCCAGCGCCTCAGAATCCGCAGCCGACGCCCACCGGGCCGTTGACTCCTGCTTCCTTGACCGTCACGGCCGCCGCCACCGGCTCCATCGGTCCCGCCTTCGCAGGGCTCTCCTATGAAAAGTCCCAACTGTATGGACCGCTTTTCACCGCCTCGAATAGTGACCTGATCGGCATGTTCAAGCGGCTGGGTCCTAGCGTTCTGCGCACCGGCGGGAATTCGGTGGATAAGAACGTCTGGACGCCGAACGGCCCCGGGCAGACCGCGGGCCAGATCGCCCCCAGCGACGTCGATTCGCTAGCTGCCTTCGTCAAGGCTGCGGGTTGGACGTGCCTCTACGGCATCAACTTAGGCGGAGCCGCTACCGGCGCCACCACACCGGCGTTGGCTGCCGACGAGGTTGCCTACGCCGCCCAGCAATTCGGCTCGTCGCTGCTCGGCATCGAGATCGGCAATGAGCCCGACCTCTACGGCGACGCAGGAAACTATTTCGCGGGCAACTGGTCGCTCTCCCAGTTCCTTACTCTCTGGGGCCAGTTCCGCACGGCCGTCCTCGCCAGCATGCCCGGCGTGCCGATCACCGGTCCGGCCGACGCAATCCACGAGTCGACGTGGACTGTGCCGTTCGGTCAGACCGTGACGAGGAGCGAAATCACCCTGCTCACCCAGCACTACTATCGCGCCAACGGCCAGCTCGCCTCTTCTACCGGGGCGTTTCTTATCACCCCGGATCCGGCACTGATCGCAAATCTTGCGATCCTGCAACCCGCCGCCCAGAGCATCGGCGTCCCGTACCGCATATCCGAATGCAACTCGTATTACAACGGCGGATCCAGCGGTGTCAGCGATTCCTACGCGTCTTCGCTTTGGGTCATCGACTACCTCTTTAACTGTGTCCAAGGCGGAGCCTCGGGCGTGAACTTTCATGGCGGCGGCGACGGACCGGGATACACGCCGATCGCCAACAATGCGGGCAACGTGACCGGCGCGCGCCCCGAGTTCTATGGGATTCTGCTGTTCACCCTCGCCGGCCAGGGCACCCTTCTCACCACCCAAATTTCCGCCGGGTCGCTCAACGTGACTGCCTATGCGGTGAAGGCAGCTTCGGGCGGACTCAACCTCATCATCGTCAACAAGGATCTCACCCAAAACCTTCAGCTCACCGCGCAACTTCCCTCGAGCGCCAAGTCCGCCAAGCTCCTGGCCATGACCCAGCTCACCAGCGGAGCCACGGCGCCCGATCTTTCCGCCACGGCAGGCGTCACCCTCCAGGACGCCAGCGTCGATCCGGACGGCGCGTTCTCTCCGGCAGCCGCCTACACCCTCGAACCGAGTGCCTCGCAGCTGACCTGCTATGTTCCGGCGCTCAGCGCGGTTCTGATTCAGATTGTTTCAGAATGAATTCGGAGTTTCGGTGAACCTGGCGCACACCGTAACCTTCGCCCGGTGGGGACGTAGAGGCGGCGCGAGAAGTCAGCGCCCAATGCGTCGTGCGAAATTCGGTGACAACGTAATTTCCGCCCAATTAGGCGCCAGAAGCGGCGCGAGCATCTCCACTCCATCGGCTAGTCTCGGCCCGGGACGCGAGAAATAGCTATTCGCATCGACCGCGAAAATTCGGCCGTCCTTCACCGCGGGAATCCGCTGCCATCCCGCTGGGAGCGCAAGTCTTGTGAACTCGTCCGCGGCGCGGGCGAGTGAGTACCCACACGGCATCACCAAAATTACATCGATCGGCGCCTCCACGATGCGCCGCCAGGCAACACGGAACGAAGGCTCTCCGGGAATGCCCAAGAGGTCGAGCCCGCCCGCGCGCGCGAGCATCTGCGGAGTCCAGTGCCCCGCGACGTACGGCGGATCGAGCCACTCCAGACACAGGACCCCGGGGATTGGACTTTGCGTGGCCGTCCGCTGCTCCACGGCGGCGATGCGCGCTTTCAGATCGGCAGCCAGCCGATCCGCTTCCGCTATGCGTCCCGCGGCGCCGCCGATTTTTCGAATGTCGTCCCACACATCGGCCAGCGTATGCGGCGAGAGCGAAAGAACCCGTGGAATTTTCTCAAAGCGCGAGAGCGCGTCAGCTAGATCGCCTGGGCCTGCCGCACAGACGTGGCAAAGATCCTGCGTGATGATTAGATCGGGCTCGAGCGAGCGCAGCAGCTCAGTATCCACCGAATAGAGAGCCTCGCCTGCGGCGAGGATCTCCCGCACTTGTGCGTCGATTTCCGCGGCATGGGCGGTGGAATCTACGCGCGGCCGCACCAGCACCGGTTTCCCGGCGGCCTCCGCCGGGAAATCGCATTCGTGCGTAACGCCCACTACCGAATCGCCCAAGCCCAACGCAAACAGCACTTCAGTAGCCGACGGAAGTAGTGAAACTATTCGCATCGTCCGGCCCTTCCATCCCCGAACCTTGGCACCCGCGGCCAAATGTCCACCGAAGCGCTCGCTTCCCACCGAGGCCGCGAATTGCTTGCGTTCGGTGGAAAGGAGGCAGTCTCAATGCTCGAGCGAGCACTCAACTTAGGATTCGCAGACAAACGCCCGGCGCCAACCGCCCAAATTCCCGAATGCTCCAAATCCCGAGGAGTCTCACTGTGTAATTTTGTTTTCCATGTGCCTGATTCTAAGGGACATAAAGTCATGCAATCGCGACAAAATTCTAATTGTAGAGCAAGTATTTGGCGCGCATCGCCCGGAAATAGTCGATGTCCTCGGAACTGTCTAGGATTATACGGGCTGGGGATTCGCCCTGCTTTAGGAGTTGCACCGTGACTTGTGAGCCTAGCAGTTCTAGGGTGCGCTCGATCACAAATTGGTCGGGATATAGCTTCCACAGCGTGGACGCTATTTCCAAGCCCATCAGCATCGGGTCCAGCGATTGGCGGTCGGCGATGATCATGCTTACGCCTTCGCATTGCTGGCCCTTGTACAGCGCGTCGGTGGGCGTGAAGCGCGTGGCGACGAATCGAACGCCGGGGATGAAACGGTGGTTGAGCGCGTCGGCGAGTTCACTCGCATGGATCCACGGGGCGCCCAGAATTTCTAGCGGCGTGTTGGTTCCGCGGCCCACCGAAACGCCGGCGGCCTGCAGGATTTCGATTCCGGGATAGAGCAGTGATGCGTTCAGCGTGCGGAGGTTGGGAGATGTCGGCAGCCACATCAGGCCGGTTGCGTCGTAGGTGGCCGAGCGCGGCCAGTCGTTCATAGTGATCACGTGCAGGTCCACGCCAATTTTATTTTCGGCGTTAAACATTTGCGCCAATTCGCCAAGCGTCATGGCGTAACGGACCGGCATGGGGAAATACGCGGTATAGCTTAGGCGGCCGCGGTCGAGCATCGGACCTTCGATCACATCGCCGCCGAGAGGATTGGGACGGTCGAGGACGAAGAACGGGATACGCAGTTGGGCGGCTACTTCTATGCAGTAGCCCATGGTGGTGATGTAGGTGTAGAAGCGGACGCCGGCGTCCTGAATATCGAAAACGAGTGCGTCGACACCGCGCAGCATCTCGGGTGTTGGCCGCATCGTATCGCCATAGAGGCTGTAGATAGGCAGGCCGGTGGCCAGGTCGGTCCCGGACTTTAGTTTGGAATCGACAACGCCTTCGATGCCATGTTCTGGGCTGAAGAGCGCGACTAGCTTCACACCTTTGGCTTTGGCCAGAACATCGACGGTGCGGCGGCCTTGCGAATCGATGCCGGTTTGGTTGGTGACCAGACCGACGCGCTTGCCCAGCAGAGGGACAAAGTGCTGGGCTTCGAGGACGTCGATTCCCGTTTGCGTGTGCGCGTCGTGCGCAAGTGCCGGGTGGACGGAGATGGATCGCTGCGCGCCAACGCTCCGCTCGGTCGCTGAAGGCAGCGTGTTGGCGGTTTCGACGCCGACGCTGGCGGCCACCACTGTGGCGACTTTTGATCGCAGGCTGGAAATGGCTGGGCGGCGGTAAGGGTGAACAGCGTTGGTGAGCAGCACGATGAAAGTGCGGCTCTCGGGATCCATCCACACCGAAGTGCCGGTGAAGCCGGTGTGACCGTAGGAGCCAATCGGGAAAAGTTCGCCGCGCGGCGAGGAATACACGGAATCAATGTCCCATCCGTAGCCGCGTAACGATGGAACCCAGGGAGGATTTTCCGGGAGAATCATTCGTTGGACGATCTCCGCCGAGAAAACTCTCCGGCCGGCAGGCTGACCCTTCACGCTGGCCATCGCGCCATCGTCGAGCATCATCTGGCAGAAGCGCGCGAGATCGTCGGCGGTGGAAAACAGGCCGGCGTGGCCGGCAACGCCGCCAATGGCCCGCGCGGTGGGATCGTGAACTTCGCCGCGCAGCACTTTGCCCTTGCCGGAGCCGGGTTGTTGCCCCGGGGGCAAATCGATTTCCTCGGTGGGAGCGATTTGGGGAATCCAGTCCGCGGGCGGGCGGAAGCGAGTGTGGGTCATGCGCAGCGGGGCGTAAAACATGCGATCGGCGTAGTGTTCGAGTGGCTCGCTGGCGATGCGCTCGACGAGTTTTCCGAGCACGATGTAGCCCGTATCGCTGTACTCGAAGTGCATGCCGGGAGGCGCGTCGAGACTCTCGGCGCAAATTTCCTTCCACAGCGCGTCGGCGCCTGCCTGCGCGGCGGCGATGGGAGGATCGGGAGCGAGTCCGGAAGTGTGGGTGAGCAGCATGCGCAGGGTGATTTGATCTTTGCCGTGGGAGGCGAATTCGGGCAGGTAGTTTCTTATCGGATCGTTGATGCGCAGCTTGCCGTCTTCGACGAGTTTCATTACCGAGGGAGCGGTGGCAATTACCTTGGTGAGCGAGGCCAGATCGAAAATCGTCTCCGGCGTCATCGGTTCGCGCGCAGGCAGGATGGCGCGATCGCCAAAGGCCTTACGATAAATGATGCGGCCGCGATGACCGACGAGCAGAACCCCGCCGGGAATTTCGCCGTTGTCGATCGAGCGCTGCAATACGTCATCGAGCTCGGCGAGCTGCTCCGCCGCGACAGAACCACTTGCGCCATTTCCAGCCCGTGCCGGGGATGGCGCTTGCGCGAGAAGCGAGGCCGCGCTCAGTGCCGCCAGGAAAGTAGCGAGAACGGCGAAATGGGATGGAAACACTCCGCGGGGCGTTCGATTGTTTGGCATCAACCCCTGTGTTATATACAGCGAAGGAGCGCAGCGTCAACCCGATAGCCTGCCAACGGAAAAATGAGTATCGCCGGCTGCTGCTGCTCATTATCCCTCTGCTCATGACAATTTCCGGACACACCCAACAACTCGACACTGCGAAACCGGCATCCGCGCCCACCGCCGATGAAAAATGGGTGGAGCAGACGCTCGCGAAAATGACGTTGCCGGAAAAACTGGGGCAATTGCTGATGGTGACCGTTGCCGGCCAGTTCACCCCGGTGGAGAGCCTGGAATACAAAGAGCTGGTGCGCGAAGTGGTGGAAAACCACGTCGGCGGATTCATTTTGGTGACGCAGCGCGGCGGCCTGGGGATCATCCGTGCCGAAGTGTATCCCACCGCGGTGATTGTGAACCAACTGCAGGAACGCGCGGCGGTGCCGCTGCTGATCGGCGCGGATTTCGAGCGCGGGACCGGGATGCGTCTGGACGAAGGAACGAGTTTTCCGTCCGCCATGGCGGTAGCCGCGGCGGACGATCCGCGCGACGCTTACACCGTGGGAAAAGTGACGGCGGTGGAAGCGCGGGCGGCGGGGCTGCAGTGGATTTTCGCGCCGGATGCGGACGTCAACGACAATCCCGACAATCCGATCATCAACACACGCTCGTTCGGAGAAGACCCGCAACGAGTGGCGGAGTTCGTGAAGCAATTCGTCCGCGGCGTAGAAGAAAACGGCGGCCTGGCGACCGCGAAACATTTTCCGGGACATGGCGACGTCTCCACCGATTCGCATCTAGGACTGCCGACCGTGCCGGGAAATCGGCAGCGGCTGGAAAGCGTGGAACTGGTGCCGTTCCGCGCGGCGATTGCGGCCGACGCGAGCACGATCATGACCGGGCATCTGGCGGTGCCTGCATTCGAGCCGGACACCAAGGTGCCGGCCACGCTCTCCGCCAACATTTTGACCGGGCTGCTGCGCAAGGAATTGGGCTTCGAAGGGCTGGTGGTTACCGACGCGCTGGACATGGGCGGGGTGACCACCGCGTATACCCCGGGCGAGGCGGCGGTGCGCACGGTGCTGGCAGGCGCGGACGTGTTGCTGATGCCGCCGTATCCGGACGCGGCACTGACTGGATTGGTGGAAGCGGTTGAAAGCAGACGGATTTCGATCCAGCGCATCGATGATTCGGTGCGGCGAATTTTGCGCGCTAAATCTCGACTGGGGCTGGCGGCGGAACGGACGGTGGACGTCAACGCGATTAACCGGAATTTCGGGCGGCCGGAATTCGCGGCGCAGGCCGCGGACATTGCCGATCGCGGAATCACGTTACTGCGCGACGATGCCCATCTGCTTCCCGTCGATGCGACGCAGGTGCGACGCGTGCTGCTGGTGGCGATTTCGGGCGATCCCGACGCGTATCCAGGCGGCGACCTGGAGCAGGAAATTCGTCCTCGAGTGGATCATCTGACGGTGCTTCGCGCGGACACCCAGTACGATCCGGTGGAGGCTCTGCATCTGCCGCCGCCCGCGAGTTACGACCTGGCGATTGCCGCGGTGTTCGTGCGCGTGGCGGATCGCAAAGGCAGCGTCGGGCTGCCAGACAATCAGGCCGCGGTGATCGAGCAGTTGCTGGCGGCGGGCAAGCCGGTGATCGTGGCGGGATTTGGAAGTCCGTATCTGGTGCAGCGCTTTCCAACTGCGAAAGCTTGGATCGCTTCGTTCAGCACGCCGGACGTTTCGCAACACGCGATGGGACGTGCGTTGTTTGGGCAGACGGCGATCGCGGGAAAAATTCCGGTGACCGTTCCGGGGGTGGCGAAGCGCGGCGACGGATTGCGAGTGGCCGAGGAGCCGATGACGCTGCAGCCTGCGCCTGCGGATTGGGATGCAAAACTGGCCGCGGCGTATCGCATATTGGATCACGCCGTGAAGGAGAAGGCGTTTCCGGGTGGCGTGTTGGCCGTGGGTTGGAAGGGCCGTCTTGTGGTGCACGCTTTCGGGCGGCTGACTTATCACCGGGATGCGGACGAGGTGACACCGGACACGATGTACGACGTGGCGTCACTGACCAAGCCGGTGGTCACTACCACCGAAGTGGCCATGCTCGCGGAGGAAGACCGCATTCAGCTCGATGCGCCGATCGCGCGGTACTTGCCGGAGTTTGTGGCCGCGGCGGGTAGCGATCCGAATTCCGGCTGGCGCGCGCGGGTGACGGTCCGCCAATTATTGCTGCACACTTCGGGGCTGCCTGGGCATCGCCCCTATTACCAGCAGGCGCGAGACCGGCGCGAGGTGTTGCGCGCGATTTTCGCGGAGCCCCTGGTGGCCGAGCCGGGAAGCAAGGTGGAGTATTCGGATCTGGGTTTTATTCTGCTGGGCGAGATCGTCACGCGGCTTACCGGCGAGCCGCTCGATCGTCTGGCGCACGATACGATCTTCGAGCCGCTGGCCATGAGCGATTCGACGTTTAATCCCGCGGCGAAGTTGCGCGAGGAAATTGCGCCAACCGAAGACGGAAACGAATTTCGCAAGGGACTGATGCAGGGCGAAGTGAACGACGGTAACGCGTGGGCCATGGGTGGCGTGGCCGGGCACGCCGGATTGTTCTCGACGGCGCCGGACATCGCGGCGTTTGCGCAGATGATGCTGAACGGCGGAATCTACGCGCACGAGCGGATGCTGCGGCGCGCGGCGGTAACTGAGTTCACCACGCCGGTGGTAATCGGCGGAACGCCGCGTGCGCTGGGATGGGATGTGCCGACGGCGGATTCGTCTTCGGGGAAATATTTTTCGTCGAGCGCCTATGGCCATCTGGGATTTACCGGCACTTCGCTGTGGATCGATCCGGTGCGCGATGTCTTCGTGGTGTTGCTGACCAACCGGGTGCACCCCAGCGCAGCCAACGATAAGATTCGCAAGGTGCGGCCGGAAGCTCACGACGCAGTGATGGAAGCGCTGGGCCTGGGCGCCGCCGGGGCGCGGTAGGGCGGCTCGCCCGCGATTGTTGGCACACTCCGCACAACCACCGCATCCACCATGAATTCCTGCGTTCCATAACCCTTATAATTCTCCGTGGTGAAAACCCGGCATGCACAATCGTCCGCGACGGAGGCTTGCAACCCTCGCACGCGTGACCTGGACCGGAAATCCACCCTCCAAATCCTGCAAGCGCTGAATCGTGAGGATCGAGGTGTGGCGGAAGCGGTGCGCCGGGAATTGCCGGCGATTACGCGCGGGGTGGATCAAGTGGTGAAGTCGTTCCGGCGCGGCGGGCGCCTCTTCTACGTGGGAGCGGGAACCAGCGGACGGCTGGGCACGTTGGATGCTTCGGAAATACCGCCCACGTTCGGAACCAGCCCCAAGATGGTGCAGGCGTTGATGGCGGGCGGGCCGAAGGCGCTGGTGAAATCGGTGGAAGGCGCGGAAGATTCAGCGGCGCAGGGGAAAAAGGATTTGGCGGCGCGCGGGCTGACGTCGCGGGACGTGGTGGTGGGAATTGCCGCCAGCGGTTCGACGCCATACGTGCTGGGCGCACTGGAATTGGCGAACCAGCGCGGAGCAGCGACGATCGGGTTGACATCCAATCGAAAGTCGGAAATCGCGCGGCATGTGAAAATATTAATTGCGCCGGAAACCGGGGCTGAAGCGATCGGAGGATCGACGCGGATGAAGGCCGGGACGGCGCATAAATTGGCCCTGAACATGCTTTCAACTACAGCGATGATCCGGCTGGGATATGTGTACGACAACTGGATGATCAATGTGGCACAGTCGAATGAGAAGTTGAAAAGGCGCGCGGTGAAAATATTGGAGCAAGCAGCGGGGCTGGAACCGCGTACCGCGGAACACATCATGCGTCAAGCGGGAGACGATTTGCGGGTGGCATTGGTGATGGCGAAAACCAGGGAAGATCGCGGGCGTGCGAAATCCCGGCTGGCGGAGGCCGCGGGCAACGTGCGCTCGGCAATCGAAGCCGCGGCTCGCAGTGGGCGACGCATCGGACCAGGAGCAGCGGCGAAGGCCTGAAACATGGACAGATTCAAAATTTCGGGTGGTACGCCGCTGGCGGGCACGGTGCAGATCAGCGGCGCGAAAAATGCGGCGCTGCCGGAGATGGCGGCGGCATTGTTGACTCCTGAAACCGTACACCTAACGAACGTGCCGAAGGTGCGCGACATCATCACCATGGCCAAGCTGCTGGCGCACATGCGCGCGCGGGTGCAGAGCCCGGATCTGCCGCCGAGCGAGTGCATCATTGCGGCGGAGACGATTTCGCACATCGAAGCGCCGTACGAATTGGTAAAGACCATGCGGGCGTCGGTGCTGACGCTGGGTCCGCTGGTGGCGCGGTTCGGTTACGCGCGAGTATCGCTGCCGGGAGGGTGCGCGATCGGTTCGCGGCCCATTGATTTGCATATCCAGGCGCTGGAGAAGATGGGCGCGAAAATCGTGGTGGATCACGGTTACGTCGAGGCGCGGGTGGAGCGGTTGCACGGAGCGGAGATTCACTTCGAAAAGATCACCGTAACCGGAACGGAGAATATTCTTACCGCGGCGGTGCTGGCCGAGGGCGAAACGATTTTGCACAACGCGGCGATGGAGCCGGAAGTCACCGACCTGGCCGTGCTGCTGACCAAGATGGGCGCGAAGATCGAGGGCGCGGGAACGCCGATGATTCGGATACAGGGTGTGTCCAAATTGCATGGCGCTACGCACGCGGTGATCCCGGACCGGATCGAGGCGGGGACATTTTTGGTGGCCGCGGCGATTACCGGCGGTGAACTGACCCTGACGAACTGCGAGCCGAAGCATCAGACTGCGGTGCTCAAAAAGCTGATTGGATGCGGGGTGGAGATTCGCGAGGTGGATGCTTCCACGTTGCACGTTCGCGCGGGAAAGAAATTGATCGCTGCGGATATGAGGACCGAGGAATATCCGGGATTTGCTACCGACATGCAGGCGCAGTACATGGCGCTGGCCACCCAGGCGGAAGGGTCTTCGCGGATTACCGAGACGATTTTCGAGAACCGGTTCCTGCATGCGAGCGAGATGGTGCGCATGGGCGCGAAAATCTCGATCGATGGACGCGAGGCCCTGGTGCAAGGGCCCGCGCCGCTGACCGGCGCGACGATTATTGCGTCGGACCTGCGCGCCAGCGCGGGTTTGGTGCTTGCGGCGCTGGTCGCCGACAACACTACGTGGATTGAACGAATCTACCATCTCGACCGCGGCTACGAACGGCTCGAGGAAAAGTTGAAGTCGGTGGGAGCCCGCATCGAGCGGGTCTCTGAGCCGTAGACGATTCGCACATCGGCCACCTAGTGCGCTCGCCTTTCTATCATCCTCCCGCTGCACAAACGAACTTGCTCTCGATTCTTTTGTGGACTGCAATCTCGCCTTCCTCAGTCGGAATTGAGGTTCGCGCGAGCTGATTGGTCGATACTGCGATCGCTGGGAACGCACAGAGCACAGCATCGAGAGCGTCTGCGGAATCTTCCATTTCCTCTCTGAGCGGGCCATCGGGAATTTTGATCCATGAGGCCAAGTGTTTCGTGAGGTCTTGATCGCAAACGCGTTTTTGGCCTCGGGGCCCTTCTGTGCTGTCTTCCCCGCCGCCAGGAGTGGCTGCGCCACGGGCACATTGCATCCCGCCCCGGTGTCCAATTCAATTGGCTCGGAATCAACATGCCATTTTGGCGCATTCTCGCTGGGCTCACTTCCCTGCTTGTCGGTGTGGCGATTCCGGTTGCGATGAGTGCGCGCTGCGACCCGCCCAACTTGCGCGCACCGATACGTGCGTTTGACGCTCGACACGTGTCGCGTGTCGAGGCATTGTTGAAGCTTGGGCAGGAGTACAACGTGTGTTTCGGAATTGAATACGTCGATAACGCCAACTGACCGAGTTCTCCGACTTTAATCTCCGGCACACGAGGCTTGGCGCGGCCATCCGGTCGGTCTTGGGTGACCTGCGCTTGCAGGTGGTTGAGGTACGCGACGGCGTGATCGGCATTCGGGAACGAAGTTCCGGTGCTCGGCCGCGTGGAGTCTTCGACCACGTGGTAACTTTCTGGGAGGTTCGGCGCGCATCGGTTCAGGAAATCAGTATGAGCCTGGAGATGCAATTCGAGTTGGATCTGGATCCCAAAATACAGGGCTTCGCCGGAGATCATCCCGGCGGCAACTTCAACGATCAGGTCGGCCCCTTCAAGGAACACAACCGGACGATTCGACAGTTGCTCGATAAACTTGTCGCGGAGTCGAGGGGCGGTGCGTGGATTCTGCCGGCGGGGGATAGCCGTGCCTGGGACATTCTGGAGTACGGTGAGTGGAACGGCGCGTACGCGGCGTTCCTGCTTCGCAAGATTGCGGCGCATCAGGTGATTGGCGCGGAGAAATAACTGGAAGGCTTGGCCTGGTCTGCTGTTTGCGCTGTTGGCGCCGGCGCCGTTGGCGGCGAGCATCATACCGGCGCCCGGAAGTGAGTTGGTGCAGCCGGTTTTCGACAAGGCGGAAATCGTTTGCAGTTGCGTCGGAAGGCGCTCCGACTCGTCCAGCAATGAGATCGTGAGGTTTGGTGGATTCCTCTTTTTGTCCTGCCGAAGAAAACATGAGGTCTTGATCGTAAACGCGTTTTTGGTCTCGGAACTCTTTTGTGCTGGCTTCCCCGCCGCCATGAGTGGCTGCGCCACAACGGCGGGCTACACTTCCGTTTGATGTTTAAAATAAAGAGCTGATGGGTCTCAATATCTAGAATAGAAAAACCGGGAGCGCGAGCGCTGGCATAAAAAAGGGAGGCGCGATTTGCGCCTCCCTTTTTTGTTTGCTGCGCCGCTGCTTATTTGCGAGGTGACTGCGGATACTTATTCGTTGCCTTGGGTGGGCTCCGGGGCGGCGGCTATTGCGGCTGTTCCTGCCGGGACTGCTTTGGCCATTTTGTCGCGCTGTTCCTTGAGGATGGCTTTGCGGCTTAGGCGGATTTTGTTGCCTTCGATGGCCAGGACTTTCACCATCACCTGGTCGCCTTCCTTCAGTTCGTCGCGAACGGCGCGGACGCGCTGTTCGGCGATTTCGCTGATGTGCAGCAGGCCGTCGGTGCCGGGGAAAATTTCCACGAAGGCGCCGAACTCCGCCAGGCGGACCACTGTGCCTAGATAGGTCTTGCCGATTTCGGCGGTAGCGGTGACGTCGCGAATCATCTTTAGAGCGGTTTCCGCGGACTTGCCATCGCTGGCAAATACGTGGACTCGGCCGTCGTCCATGACGTCGATCTTGACGCCGGTGGACTCGGTGATCGCGCGAATCTTCTTGCCGCCCGGTCCGATCAGGTCGCGAATCTTGTCGGTGGCAATCTGGAGCATGAAGAGGTGCGGAGCGTACGGCGAGATGTTGGTGCGCGCCGTATTGATGGTGGCCTCCATGGTGTCTAGAATCTCGATGCGGGCCTTGCGGGCCTGCGCGAGAGCTTCACGCATCATGGGGATGCTGACGCCGCCGACCTTGATATCCATTTGGAGGGCGGTGATTCCCTGGCGCGTGCCGGCTACTTTGAAGTCCATGTCGCCGTAGTGATCTTCGGCACCGGCGATGTCGGTAAGGATGGCGTACTTCTCACCCTCCACCACCAATCCCATGGCGATACCGGCGCAAGGAGCTTTCAGCGGGACGCCGGCGTCCATCAGGGCGAGAGAACCGCCGCAGACGGTAGCCATCGAGGAGGAGCCATTGGATTCCAGAATGTCGGAAACCAGGCGCATGGCGTAAGGGAAACTCTCTTCCGTAGGCAGCAGGTTGAGCAACGCCCTTTCGGCCAGCGCGCCGTGTCCGATTTCGCGGCGGCCCGGTCCGCGAAGGAACTTCACTTCGCCGACGGAGAAGGGCGGAAAATTGTAATGGAGCATGAAGCGTTTGAAGGCGTCGTGCTCGAAGAGCAAATCGAGGCGCTGCTTATCTTCCTTGGTGCCCAGGGTGACGGTGGCCAGGGCCTGGGTTTCGCCGCGGGTGAAGAGCGCGGAACCGTGAACGCGGGGAAGAAGTCCGACTTCGCAGGTGATCTGGCGAATCTGATCGAAGGCGCGAGCGTCGGGACGGCGATTGTGGGTGATGATGTCGTCGCGGAAATAGTGTTCGCGCAGGCGTTCGAGAGCGCGGAGGGCCAGTTTCTTGCGCTCGAGGTCCTCGGCCGGAATGGTTTCGAGAACGGCTTTCTTGACGGAATCGACGATCGCGTAGCTTTCGGTCTTGGCGTACTTCTTGGTGTCCAGACCATCGTGCAAGCGGGCGCCAAATTCCTTTTCGATCTGGCCGAAGAGCTCCTGGTCGAAAGCCGGAGGGGTGACCGTGCCCTTCTTGGGCTGAATCTTGGCGTGCAGTTCGCGAACGGCGGCGACGATCTTTTTAATGGCGTCGTGGGCGAATGCTAGAGCGTCGGCGACGGTGTCCTCGGAGACTTCCAGGGAGCCGGCTTCAACCATGACGATAGCGTCGTCGCTGCCGGCGACGATCAGGTTCATGGTGCTGATCTTCTGCTCGGCGACGGTGGGATTGATGGTCAGCTTGCCTTCGATCTGTCCGACGCGCACGCAGGCGATCGGGGTGACAAAAGGAATGGTGGAGCAGTACAGAGCGGCGGCAGCGGCGGTGACGCCGATGACGTCCGGGTCATTCTCGCTGTCGGCGGAAAGGACCATGGCGACGATCTGGGTTTCGTTGGACCAGCCCTCGGGAAAGAGCGGGCGCAGGGGCCGATCGATCAGGCGCGAGGTGAGAATTTCGCGCTCCGAGGGGCGTCCTTCGCGCTTGAAGAAACCCCCGGGGATTTTTCCGGCGGAATAGGTGTACTCCCGATAATCGACGGTAAGGGGCAGAAAGTCTTTTTCCGTAGCCTTGGAATCCATGCAGGCGGTGGCGAGAACGACGGTATCGCCGTAGCGGCACACGACCGAGCCGTGGGCTTGCTTGGCCATTTTTCCGGTTTCGAAAATGAGCGGACGCCCAC
>Ga0302326_10018092_pt1 | contig 14630 bp, 15 predicted proteins | sample Palsa_T0_3_FD_202264 | JGI IMG/M metagenome (GOLD analysis project Ga0302326, IMG submission 202264) | Peat permafrost microbial communities from Stordalen Mire near Abisko, Sweden - Palsa_T0_3 | ecosystem: Environmental > Terrestrial > Soil > Palsa > Peat permafrost | place: Sweden: Abisko... | reverse complement strand
GGTCGAGATCACCGGCGACCCCTCCGTGAGTCTCACGTTCAAGGGTCTGCAGCCGGAGACGATCGCCGAAGGGCTGGTGAAGAATCCGGGCGTCGTGGTCACCGCCAATCACTGCGTCAACGCCATCCCCGATGTCTGCGCCGCCGAACCCGGCATCAAGACCTACCTGGACCTGCCGCTGTTCGCGGGCCGTGCGGCGCCCAACGTCGCGAGGACACCGTGACCGTCCTGCCCGACGTGTCGTTCTGTCACCTGGTGATCGGCGTGACCGACATGGACCGCGCATTGGCGTTCTACCGCGATGTGCTGGGCATGGACGTTGTCTTCGAAACCTCGATCTCCGGTGAGCCTTTCGACGCGGTCCTGCACGCGACACGCAAACAGGAAGGCCGCGTGGCGGGCGGCCTGCTGGGCGGTTTGATGATCGAGCTGCTGTCCCTGGGGTCAAAGCCCGCCGCAGACAAGTCAGCCCGCCGCGGCGTCACCGGCAACCAGAACATCTCCTTGTCGGTCACCGACCTAGACGACACGCACCGGCGCATCCGCGACGCCGGCTATCCGCCGGAGCAGCAGCCCTTCGAGATCGGCGGAGTGCGAATGTTTTTCGTCAAAGACCCGGACGGAACCCCGGTCGAATTCATCGAGCTGCCCGGTGGTGTGCGCAGCACCTACGAAATGCACCGGGGCGTGCCGCTGCAGTTGGGACCGGCCCGATGAGCTACACGCATCCCGACTCGATGCGCGGCCAGGTCGCGATCATCACCGGCGCCGCCCAGGGCGTCGGCAAAGGCATCGCTGCAGCGCTGCTCGAACGCGGCGCGGCGGTGTTGCTGGTCGACATCCAAGACGAGAAACTTGCCGCGACAACCGACGAGCTCGCAGCGTTGGGCCCGGTCGAGAAAGTGGTCGCCGATCTGCGTGATCCGCACAGCACCGGGCGGATCGTCGCGGCAGCGGTCGATGCCTTCGGTACGGTGCACGGGCTGGTCAACAACGCCATAGCCACCAACGAGCCGAAAGCGTTCGTCGACATCACCGCCGAAGACTTCGCCCTCGGCCACGACGTCGGACCGCGAGCGAGTTTCCTGCTCATGCAGGCCGTGCACCCGCTGATGGTCGCGGCCGGCGGTGGTTCCATCGTCAACCTCGGTTCGGGGACCGGCACCGGCGGCGAACCCAAGTGGGGCGGATACGCGGCGGCCAAAGAAGCCATCCGCGGGCTTTCGAAGGTCGCCGCGCTGGAATGGGGGCGCGACAACATCCGCGTCAACGTGATCTGCCCGTTCGCCGAATCCGACGGCGTCAAGCTGTGGAAATCGTTCGCACCCAAGGAGTACGACAAGGCGGTGGGGCGTGTTCCGATGCAGCGCATCGGCGACGTCCGCACCGATGTGGGCGCGCTGGTGTCGTTCCTGCTCAGCAGCGACGCGACCTTCATCACCGGCCAGACCATTCACGTCGACGGTGGAATCGGCTGCTTTCGATGACCGAGTCGCTGCGCGATCGGCAGCGGGCGCAGATCCGGGCCGATATCCGACGAGCGGCCTTCCGGCTGTTCGTCGAACGTGGCTACGACGCGGTGACGACGGAGGAAATCGCAGCGGCCGCAGGCGTTTCGCCGCGCACCTTCTTTCGTCATGTGCCGACGAAGGAGGAGCTATTGCTGGCGCCGGTCCGGCACGGCGGAGCCGCCATCGTCGGCCTCCTCGAACAGCGCCCGGCCGCCGAGTCGCCCGACGTGGCGCTGATCAACGCCATCGTCACGCGAACCCGCTCCTTCGGTGTGGCCGACACCGAAGAGTGGCGGGCGGCCCTACTGGTCGCTCCCGATCTGCTCAGCAAGCTGACGGTGCACCTGCCCGCCGACAAGGAGCGGGCGACCAAGCTAATCGCCGCACGCATGGGCGCCAACCCCGACACCGACATCCGGCCGGGCCTGCTGGTTCAACTGGCCTTCGCGGCAGCCGATTTCGCGTTCCAGCAGTGGGTGCGCCAGTCGACGAAGAAACCGCGGGCGCTGGAACGCTACGTCACCGAGGCCCTCGACGCGGTGAAGAGTCCGTACTGGAACAGGAGGCGTACGTCATGACAGCCGAGAAGACGATTCCCAAGGCGCGTTCGCTGACGCTGGTCGGTGTGGCCTACGTCGTTGCCGTCGCGGTGGCCGCCGCCTGGCTGGTCTGGGGCGTGCACACCGGACGGCTGTGGCTGGATACGTTGATTGCCGACGTGCTGGCGACCTTGGTGGTGTTCGTGTTCAGCCGCGCATTCGGCAACTCGAGCTTCTACGACGCGTATTGGAGCGTGGTTCCACCACTGCTGCTGTTCTATTGGTGGAGCCAGTCCGGTGTGCACCAGCTGCGCTGCTGGCTTATCGCAGCGGTCGTGGTGGTGTGGGCGATACGCCTGACTGCCAATTGGTTGTATGCGTTTCCCGGCCTGCACCACGAGGATTGGCGTTATCCGATGTTCCGCGAGCGGGCCGGGCGATGGGAATTCGTCGTCGACCTGGTGACGATTCACCTGATCCCCACCCTGCTGGTCTTCGCCGGCATGCTGCCGGTCTACGTCGCGGTGACCCGGCCCGGCGACGACATCGGCTGGCTGACGGATGTCGCCTTCGTCGTGGGATTGGCGGCGGTGACCCTCGAGCTGGTCGCCGACGTCCAAATGCACCGGTTCGTCCGGCGTAAGGCCGACGGTCGGGAAAATGAGGCGATGGACCGCGGATTGTGGTCGTGGTCAAGGCATCCGAACTACTTCGGGGAGTTCAGTTTCTGGCTCGCGCTGGCGCTGTTCGGTGTCGCCGTCGCACCCTCGGACAGCTGGTGGGTGTGCTTGGGGGCGCTGGGGATGCTCGGGATGTTTCTGGGCGGCAGCATCCCGATGATGGAGACGCGCAGCTTGGAGCGGCGTCCCGGCTACCAGGACGTCATCGACCGGGTGTCACGCTTTGTGCCCCGCCCGCCGCGGAACGCCTAGCAGGCGGTCGGATGTGACTCGCAATACGGTGTCGTGCCCGGGAACTTGTAGCGGTGTGCGGCGATCCACCGGTAAACGGCGTCCTCGATGAAGCGGATGCCGGGAATCCGATAGATCCCCAACGGGATTCGGGTACCCACCGCTGCGCAGAATGCCGCGTTGGCGGCCTCCGCGCCGGAATAGACTGCACCCGAGGAATCCAGCCACCGGACCGACTCCAGCAGGCTCGCCGTCGTGACGCCCAGCCGTTCGGCCGCTCCCGGGCTCTGCAGGGTCTCGGTCTGCAGGTTGCCGGTCCGGTCCAGCTCGAGCAGGAAATCCCTGGAGCGCGTGCACATTCCACAGGCTCCGTCAAAGAACAAGATTCCGTTCATTGTGGGACATCCTCTCGCGTCTGGCGGCGCCGCGCCGGCGCCGAAGTCCCGTCGGCTGGCTGCCTGGCCCGCAAGCCTGCGATCGCGAACACGATGCCGGTGCCGATCTCGGTGAGCGCGCTCAGCCAGGAAAACCATGTCACGTTGATGCGCGGGCCGGAGACGAAGCTGTCCTGATAGCCCGGCAAGAACGTCGGCAGTAGATGGGCATACGTGAAGAGAATGGCGCTGCCGAACCCGACCACGATCGCCGCTTCCGGTGCCCGACGGTGTCCAATGAGCGCCGTCACGATCGCGGCCACGACGAACAACCCCTGAATCATGCCGCCGACCATGATGGCATGCGGCGACGCCGACATGCCGCGGCGCAGATGGTCCAGGACATGAACGCCCCAGCCGATGGCGAATAGTATTGCCGCCCAACGGAGATATCGGCCGGCGGAGTCGGGTGGCTGCGAACGTTGAGTTGTCATCGCGGATCACCGTCCTAAGTGCCTGACAACCGTTCTACTACTACCCAAAGTAGTAGTCAAGCGTTCCGGCGAACCGGATCCATTCGGCTAGAACACGTTCTAGTCTTGCCGCCATGGGATTTCTCAAACAGGAAACTCCGACGATCGACTTCGAGGAGTGGAGCAAGGGCACCCGCGCCGAGAAAATCATCCCGATGGCCCGGCACTGGGCTGAGGTCGGCTTCGGCACCCCGGTGCTGCTGCACCTGTTCTACGTCGTCAAGATCGCGCTCTACATCCTCGGGGCGTGGCTGCTCGCGCTGAGTACGACTGGTATCGACGGCTTCACCGACGTCGCGCACTGGTACGCCGAGCCGATCGTGTTCGAGAAGGTCGTGCTCTACACGATGCTGTTCGAGGTGGTCGGCCTGGGTTGCGGCTTCGGTCCGCTGAACAACCGGTTCTTCCCCCCGTTGGGCTCGATCTTGTACTGGTTGCGGCCGGGCACCATCCGGTTGCCACCGTGGCCCGGTCGGATTCCGTTCACGACGGGGGATAGCCGCACGCCGTTCGACGCGCTGTTGTACGGCGCCTTGCTGGTGTTGCTTGTGGTCGCCATCTTCTCCGACGGCGCCGGCCCGGTTCCCGCGCTGGGGACGACTGTCGGGGTGCTGCCGGCGTGGCAGATCTGGGCGGTGCTGGGCGTGCTGGCGGTGCTGGGTGTGCGCGACAAGGTCATCTTCTTGGCCGCCCGCGGCGAGGTGTACGCCTCGTTCACGGTCGCATTCCTGTTCGCCGGCTACGGCGTGGACATGATCCTGGGCGCCAAGCTGGTCTGCTTGGTCATCTGGCTGGGTGCGGCGACATCCAAGCTCAACAAGCACTTCCCGTTCGTCATCTCGACCATGATGAGCAACAATCCGGTGTTTCGGCCCAGGTTCATCAAACGCAGTTTCTTCGAACACTTTCCGGACGACCTGCGCCCGGGCCGGCTGTCGCGCTGGCTGGCGCATTTCAGTACGGCGATCGAGGGACTGGTGCCGTTGGTGTTGTTCTTCAGCCACGGTGGCTGGCCCACCGCGATCGCCGCGTTCGTCATGCTGTGCTTCCACTTCGGGATCCTGTCGTCGATTCCGATGGGCGTGCCGTTGGAGTGGAACGTCTTCATGATGTTCAGCGTGCTGGCGCTGTTCGTCGGGCACTCCTCGATCGGATTGAGCGAGCTGACCACGCCGCTGCCGATTCTGCTGTTCGCGGTCGTGGCGGGCACCGTTGTGACGGGAAACCTGTTGCCGCGCAAGGTGTCTTTTCTGCCGGGCATGCGCTACTACGCGGGCAACTGGGACACCACGCTGTGGTGCATCAAGCCTTCGGCCGACGCGAAGATCGCCAATGGCGTCGTCGCGATCGCGAGCATGCCCGCTGCTCAACTGGAGAAGTTCTACGGCAGCAAAGAAGCCGCGCAGATCCCGATGTACATGGGATATGCGTTCCGCGCCTTCAACACTCACGGACGGGCGCTGTTCACGCTGGCGCACCGCGCGATGGCCGGACAGAACGAGGACGACTACGTGCTGACCGACGGTGAACGAATCACCAGCACCGCCATCGGATGGAATTTCGGTGACGGGCACTTCAGCAACGAGCAGTTGGTCGCGGCCCTGCAGAGGCGATGCCACTTCGAGCCTGGCGAAGTGCGGATCGTGATGCTCGACGCCCAGCCCATCCATCGGCAGACCCAGCAGTACCGGCTGGTGGACGCCGCCACCGGCGAATTCGAACGCGGCTTCGTCCGGGTGGCCGACATGGTGACCCGCCAGCCGTGGGCCGACGACGTGCCCGTCCACATCACGTCGAGCGTCGCGCAAGCCTGACGGCGAAGGCCGGGCGCCACGTTGGTGTGACACCCGGCCTTCGATCGTGATTGCTGGCTAGCTGCCGGCCCGGACCTCCTTGGTCGCGGCGACCAGGTTGGCCAACGACGCGGAGACCTCGCCGGGATTGCGGGTTTTCAGACCGCAGTCCGGGTTGACCCATAGCCGTTCTGCCGGAACGGCTTTCAGTGCAGCCCGCAGCGACGTGGCGATCTCGTCGGTGCTCGGTACCCGCGGTGAGTGGATATCGTAGACACCCGGCCCGACGCTGTTGGAGAAGCCGATCGAGTTCAGGTCGTCGAGCACCTCCATGTGTGAGCGGGCCGCCTCGATCGAGGTGACGTCGGCGTCCAGGTCGGCGATCGCGCCGATCACCTCGCCGAACTCCGAGTAGCACAGGTGGGTGTGGATCTGCGTCGAGTCCGAGACGCCCGAGGTCGCCAGCCGGAAGGAGCCGACGGCCCAGTCCAGGTAGGCCTTCTTGTCAGCGTCGCGCAGCGGTAGCAGTTCCCGCAGCGCGGGCTCGTCGACCTGGATGACCGCGATGCCCGCCGCCTGCAGGTCCACCGTCTCGTCGCGGATGGCCAGTGCCACCTGGTTGGCGGTGTCGGCCAGCGGCTGGTCGTCGCGGACGAACGACCAGGCCAGGATCGTCACCGGACCCGTGAGCATGCCCTTGACCGGCTTGTCGGTCAGCGATTGGGCGTATTTGGCCCACTCCACCGTCATCGGGTGCTGACGGGTGACGTCACCGAAGAGGACCGGTGGCCGCACGCAGCGGCTGCCGTAGGACTGCACCCAGCCGTTCTTGGTGGCAAAGAAGCCGTCCAACTGCTCGGCGAAGTACTGCACCATGTCGTTGCGTTCCGGCTCGCCGTGCACCAGCACGTCCAGCCCCAGCTCCTCCTGCAGCTTGATCACGTCGGCGACCTCGGACTGCATCCGGCGGGTGTACTCGGCCTCGTCGATCTCACCGGCGACCAGCGCGGCGCGAGCCTTACGGATCTGCACGGTCTGCGGGAACGACCCGATCGTTGTCGTCGGCAGTGGCGGCAGGTGCAGCCGCGCGGTCTGCGCCTCACGGCGTTCGGAGGCCGGTCCCCGCTCGGTGCCCGACCTGGTGATCGAGTCGATGCGGGCACGGACTTGGTTGTTGTGCAGGCGCGGGTCCTTCTTGCGGGAGGCGACGGCCGCATTGGACGCAGCGATCTCGTCGGCCACCGCGTCGCGGCCGTCCTTCAACGCCCGTGCCAACGTGGCGACCTCGTGCACTTTCTCGGCGCCGAACGCCAGCCAGCTGCGCAGCGCGTCGTCCAGATCGGTCTCGGGCTCCAGCGAGTACGGCACGTGCAGCGTCGAGCAGGACGTCGAGACAGCAACAGCCCCCACCGAACCCAGCAGCGCGGCCAGCGTGCCGAGCGCCGATTCCAGATCGGTGCGCCAGATGTTGCGGCCGTCCACTATCCCGGCCACCAGCGTCTTGCCGGCTAAACCGGGAGCCGACGCAATTGCGGTGTCGGGGCCGTAGACCAAATCGACGCCGATCGCCTCGACGGGCGTACGGGCCAGCGCGGGCAGGGCGTTGCCGGGGTCGCCGAAGTAGGTGGCGACGTGGATCGCCGGGCGCTTCTCCAGCGAGCCGAGCGCGATGTAGACGCGCTCGGCCAGGGCCGGCGCGTCGGCGGAGATGTCAGTGACCAGAGCGGGCTCGTCGATCTGTACCCACTCGGCGCCGCCTTCGGCGAGCTTGCGCAGCAGCTCGGAATACAGCGGGATCAGCTCGTCGAGCCGCTCGATCGGTGCGCCCGCACCGTCGACGGCCTTGCTCAGCAGCAGGAAGGTGACCGGCCCGATGATCACCGGGCGCGCCGGAATACCAAGATCGCGAGCCTCTTTGAGCTCCGATAACACCTTGTCGGGGTGCAGCGAGAAGGTGGTCTTCGGCCCGATCTCAGGGACGATGTAGTGGTAGTTGGTGTCGAACCACTTGGTCATCTCCAGCGGCGCGATGTCCCCGTTGCCGCGAGCGGCCGCGAAATAGCGGTCGAGGTCGTCGGAGACGGCGTTAACGCGGGTCGGCAACGCGCCCAGCAGCACGGCGGTGTCCAACATCTGGTCGTAGTAGGAGAAGGTATTCACCGGTACTGAGTCCAGGCCGGCGGCGGCCAGCTGCGACCAGGTGTTGCGGCGCAGGTTGGCGGCGACGTTCTCCAGCTCCGTGCGGCTGGTACGGCCTGCCCAGTAGCCCTCGGTGGCGCGTTTGAGTTCGCGCTTCGGGCCGATGCGTGGAGAGCCGGTAACGGTGGCAATAAACGGTTTAGCGGTCACAATGGGTCCTTCAAATCGACGGGGTGGTCACCGCCAACGGACACCGAACCGATCCGGCGCAGCGCACACAGACACTGCAACCATTACGGCCAGACGCCCATTCCACGAGGCGGTAAGCCGCCAGGCGCGGCGCGCCCGGCACAACCGGCAGGTCTTCGGACTCGCAGGCGCGCACCTTCGGTGCTCCTAGTGGCCGTCGCTTCCCGATCTTGCGACCAGTGCTGTTGACGGCGGTCGTTCCTGCTCACCGCTGCGGGACAGTCCCGGACTTTCACCGGGTTCCCTCTTGCGACGCATATTGAACATGCTCCGCTCGATGCCGACACCGTCACCGTGATGACGCCGCAGGCAAACCAGCTGCGGGGTAAAGATTACCTGGTCTCCGGCCTGCCTCAGGCCTCGGCCAGCGCTTGGGCGATGGGTAGGTCGCCATTGTTGAAGTCGATAGTCCGGCGGATCGTCGACGAATCGTTCAGTGCGGCGGCCGCGACCAGTGCGACGTCTTCGCGTGAGACCGAACCCTTGTCGACGCCCACGGCGATGCGGCCGGTCGCGGGTTCGAGTGTGAGACGGCCGGGCCCCAGCACGGTCCACTCGAGTTCGCTGGCACGAAGGTGCGCATCGGCCGCCGATTTCGCCTCCGCATACGGGAAAAACGAATTGTCCTGCGGGACACCGTGGTCCGGCCCGGCGCCGAAGTACGACAGCATCACGAACCGCCGCACGCCGGCCTGCCCGGCAGCATCGATCACCCGGATCGCGGCGTCGCGGTCGACCGCATAGGTGCGATCCGGATTGCCGCCACCCGCGCCGGCGGCGAACACCACCGCGTCGTGGCCGGCGAGCAGATCCGACAGCGCGTCGGTGTCGGCGTTCTCGATGTCCGCGACGAGCTGATGCGCACCTGTGGCGGCGACGTCGTCGGCGTGGTCCGGGTTACGGAAGACCGAGGTCACGTGATTGTCGGCGTCGCTGCGCTCCGTGAGGATGCGAGCCAGGTGCAACGCGACCTTGCCGTGGCCCCCGATAATGACAATGCGCGACATGTCTCTCGACGCTACCTGTCGGGCTGAGCACCCCCCGCGGCGAGCCGACTAACGGGTTGGTTAACAATCGAGGAACCACCTCATGTCACAAGGAGCAAGTCATGGCTGAAGCCGTCATCGTCGAGGCAGTCCGTTCACCGGTCGGCAAACGCAACGGAGGGCTGTCCGGCGTGCATCCCGCCGATTTGTCCGCCCAAGTACTCAACGCGCTCGTCCAGAAGGCCGGCATCGACCCCGGGCTTGTCGACGACGTGATCTGGGGATGCGTCATGCAGGCCGGCGAACAGGCCCTCGACATCGCGCGCACCGCGGTGCTGACGGCCGGCTGGCCCGAGACCGTCCCCGGTGTCACCGTCGACCGTCAGTGCGGCTCCAGCCAGCAGTCGATCCACTTCGCCGCCGCCGGTGTGATCGCCGGTCACTATGACGTCGTCGTTGCCGGCGGTGTGGAGTCGATGTCGCGCACCCCGATGGGCTCCTCGCTGGCCAACGGAGGACGGCCCTTCTCCCAGACATTCCTGGACCGCTACCACGGCCAGATCCCCAATCAAGGCATCGGTGCCGAGATGATCGCCGAGCAGTGGGGCTTCGACCGGACCGCGGTCGACGAATTCTCCCTCGGTTCGCACGAAAAGGCCGCGGCGGCACAGGATTCCGGTGCCTTCGACGACCAGATCGTGGGCATCACAGACCAGGACGGCAATCCGGTGCTCAAGGATGAGGGTATCCGCCGCGGCACCCCTATCGAGAAGATGGCTCAGCTCAAGCCCGCCTTCAAAGAGGACGGCGTGATCCACGCCGGTAACTCCAGCCAGATCTCCGACGGTTCGGCCGCACTGCTGTTCATGTCGGCGGAGAAGGCAAAAGAGTTGAGGCTCAACCCGATCGCCAAGGTGCACACCGCCGTGCTGGCTGGTGCCGACCCGGTGATCATGTTGACCGCGCCGATCCCGGCGACCCAGAAGGCGCTCAAGCGCTCCGGCCTGTCGTTGGACGACATCGGCGTTTTCGAAGTCAACGAGGCGTTCGCACCGGTGCCGTTGGCGTGGCTGAAGGACATCGGTGCCGACGAGAAGAAGCTCAACCCCAACGGCGGCGCGATCGCACTCGGACATCCGCTCGGCGGTTCCGGCGCCCGGATCATGACGACGCTGCTCTACCACATGCGGGACAAGGGAATTCGCTACGGTCTGCAGACCATGTGTGAAGGCGGCGGTCAGGCCAACGCCACCATCGTGGAGCTGCTGTGACGGACCCCGTACAGCACCCTGCTGTACTCGTTGAGCGCCGGGGAAACGTCCTCGTCATCACGATCAACCGGCCGGAGGCACGTAACTGTGTCAACGGCGCGGTCAGTATCGGCGTGGGCGACGCGCTGCAGGAGGGTCAAGACGACGCCGACATACGGGCGGTGGTGATCACCGGAGCCGGCGACAAATCCTTTTGCGCGGGAGCGGATCTCAAGGCGATTTCGCGCCGCGAGAATCTGTATCACCCCGACCACGGTGAGTGGGGCTTCGCCGGCTACGTCCACCACTTCATCGACAAGCCGACGATCGCGGCGGTCAATGGAACCGCGTTGGGTGGCGGCACCGAACTGGCCCTGGCCAGTGACCTCGTGGTGGCCGAGGAACGCGCGAAGTTCGGCCTGCCCGAGGTCAAGGTCGGGCTGATCGCGGGCGCCGGCGGCGTATTCCGGATCGTGCATCAGCTGCCCCGCAAGATCGCGTTGCAGATGGTGCTCACCGGCGAGCCGATCAGCGCGGCCGAGGCGGCCAACTGGGGACTGATCAACCAGGTCGTACCGGACGGCACCGTGCTGGAGGCGGCGCTGGCCCTGGCCGAGCGGGTGACGGTCAACGCGCCGCTGTCGGTGCAGGCCAGCAAGCGGATTGCCTACGGCGCCGACGACGGCGCCATCCCCGACGAGGAGCCCGGCTGGGCCCGCACCGCGCGCGAATTCGGTACGTTGCTGAAAACCGAGGATGCCAAGGAAGGTCCGCTGGCGTTCGCCGAGAAGCGCCCGCCGGTCTGGAAGGCCCGCTAGCTGGTCATCTCACGCGTAGTCCAGTGCCGCGTTTTCCACCCCGATCCGCACTGTGAGCAGCAGCGCGTTGGCCAGCGTGAAAATCGCCGCGGTCAGCCACGCCGTGTGCACCAGCGGTAGCGCGACACCTTCGACGACGACCGCCACGTAGTTCGGGTGATGCAGCCGTCGGTACGGACCCCGGCTTACCAACGGCGCCTGCGGGACCACGATCACCAGCGTGTTCCACCGGGGGCCCAGCGTTGTCACGCACCACCAGCGCAGCACCTGACTCAGCGCGACCAGGACGAGCATCGGCCAGCCCAGCCAGGGCACGAACGGTCGGTGCAACGCCCAGACCTCGACGACGCATCCAACCAGCAATGCGGTGTGGAGCGTGACCATCACTGGATAGTGGCGATGCCCAAATTCCTTGCCGCCGTGGGCAAAAGCCCTACGGGCGTTGCGCTTGGAGACGATCAGCTCGGCCAGTCGCTCCAAGCAGATCGCCAGGATCAGCAGGTAGTACACGACCTACCAGCCGAGCAGCACGAGTTCCAAGCAGAACCCCGGCCCCATCGCGATCATCAGCCCAAACGAGCCCGGTGGCGGGGGATCGGCCATGTGCGCCCGAAGCACGTCCAGTACCGACACCGACGACAGGTTTGCGTTGTCGCGCAACGATTGTCGGGTGTGGTCAAGGGCGTCTGCCGGAAGGTCCAGCGTATTCTCGACGGCTTCGATCACCTTTGGGCCGCCGGGGTGGCAGACCCATGTCGAGATGTCCGCTGGGGTCAGGCCATGGTCGCTCAGGAAGTTGCGAACGTCTTCGCCCAAGTACTTTTCGGCGACGGTCGCCACCTCCGTGGACAGCTTGATCTTGAACCCGCTAGTGCCGATGTCCCAGCCCATCACGTCTTCGGTGTCGGGGTAGAGCCGACTGCGGGTGGCCAGCACCCTGGGCCCGGCCGGTGTGCGGGCAGCGCCCTTGGCGACGACTGCCGCGGCGCCGTCACCAAACAGGCTGGCGGCCACCAGGTTGGCGATCGAGTAGTCGTCGCGCTGAAACGTCAGTGAACACAATTCGACGGCCAGCAGCACCGACACCTGGTTGGGGAACGCGAGCAGATAGTCATGCATGCGGGCCACCCCGGCGGCGCCGGCAACACAGCCGAGTCCGAACAGCGGCACCCGCTTGACGTCGGGTCGCAACCCGATGCGCGTTGCCAATCGGGCCTCCAGGGTGGGCACCGCCAGCCCGGTCACCGTCGTCGAGAAGACGACATCGACCTCAGCCGGCTTGACTTTGGCCACGTCCAGGGCCTCGAGGATCGCGCGCTCGCCAAGCGTTAGTGCGACCTCGATGTACTTGTCATTGGCTTCGGTGAAGCCACTCAGCTTGGCGTATTCCGGCAGTGGTATCGCGATCCGGCGTTTCTCAACTCCAGCGCTGGCTCCGAAACGGTCAAATTGCGGGCCACCGAATCCGGTCAGGCCCGACAGCGCTTCCTGCTGGTCAACCTGATACGGCGGGAACTCGACCGCTACCGCCGCGACGGACGGGGTTGTTGTCATAACGGTCTTCACCTTTTGCAGTCCATGGTGAACTGGACGGGTTCAGCGATGTTGTACATGTGCTCAATTACGGTTAGGACCGTTTGTTGGTTCAATCCAGGTCATCGGAACCAAATTTCGACATATTGGACTACTTGACCTTGATCTCGTCAAGCAGGCGCCGTGGAGCGGGCTGGCCAGCAAGTCAGCGGGCCAGCATGTGCACCGCCTGCTCGAATACGGCGGGTAGCAGTTTGCATGCGGGCACGATGGCGCGGCGTGCCACGGGAGGCACAGTTGTGAGTACCAGCCCGCGGGTGAGTAGCCGGTACTCGCGCGTAATGCGATGCCAGGCGGCTTCATATGACGACGGATTACCGGCGGCAATGGCGCTCACAGCCGCGGCGGCTTGCTTGACGGCCAGGCTGACGCCCTCGCCGGTGAGGGCATCTTCGTAGCCGGCCGCGTCCCCTACCAACAGCGCCCGCCCCGCGACCCGGCGGGAAACCACTTGTCGCATCGGCCCGCAGCCCCGTGCCTGCCCGCGGCTGGCGCCCTCCAAATGGTTTGCCAGTCGCGGGAACCAGGAGAGTTCCGGGCGCTCGCGGGACAGGATCGCGACGCCGACCAAGTTCGGCTCAACCGGTGTTACATAAGCCTCACCCCATCGGGACCAGTGCACTTCGACGAAGTCCGACCACGCCGGCACTCGGTAGTGCCAGCGCACCCCGTACCGCCGAGGTGTTCCGGGCACGACGTCGATTCCGACTGCGCGGCGGACCGCTGAATGCAGACCGTCTGCGGCAATCAGCCATTTCGCGCGGATCCCGGCTGCTGTGACGCCGTAGGCATCTTGGTCGACACTGGTGATCCGCGTGGAGATCCATTCGGTGTCTTGCTCTTTGGCTCGGGACGCCAGCGCGGCATGCAATGTGGTGCGCCGCACACCCCGGCCCGGGGCGTCGCGGAACGTCGCCTCTGCGCGGTGGTTATCGCTTACGTAGGCGATACCCCGTAATGGCATCCCCGCCGGGTCCACGTCCAGCAATGCGAGTTCGGAGAGGCCGCCGGGCATCAGGCCCTCGCCACAGGCCTTGTCGATGGGGTTCTCGCGCGGCTCGGCAACTATCACCGAAAGGCCTTGGCGGCGAGCGTTTAATGCTGTGGCAAGACCGCCCGGACCGCCGCCGACGATGAGGAGGTCTGCGTCGTAGGTCGTCATGCGTAGCCCAATGCCGAGTTCTCGACTTTGATCCGCACCGTCAGCAGCAGCGCGTTGGCCACGGTGAAACCGATCGCGGTCAACCATGCCCCGTGCACCAGAGGCAACGCGACCCCTTCGGCGACGACGGCCACGTAATTGGGGTGGTGTATCCAGCGGTACGGACCTGATTGCACCAGCTGCGATTTCGGCAACACGATCACTCGGGTGTTCCAGCGTCGGCCCAGCGTCGTCACACACCACCAGCGCAAGACCTGGCTTGCGGCTACCACGGCCAGCATCGGCCAGCCGATCCATGGCAGGAAGGGCCGATGCAGCGTCCACACTTCGATGACGCAGCCGAGAAGCAGGGCGGTGTGGAGGACGACCATGACGGGATAGTGGTTGTGGCCAAATTCCTTGCCGCCGTGGGCCAAAGCCCAGCGGGCATTTCGTTTGGCGACCAGCAGCTCGACGAGCCGTTCAATACCGACGGCCAGGATCAGCAGGTAATACACGGCTTACCAGCCCAAAAGCACGAGTTCGGAGGAGAAACCCGGCCCCATGGCGACCATCAGCCCAATCGACCCCGGTAGGGGTGGATCGGCCATGGTGTCCCGAAGGATATCCAAAACCGACACCGACGAGAGGTTCCCGTTGTTGCGCAGTGACTTTCGCGTGCGGTCGAGGGCGTCGGGGGGCAGCTCGAGCACGCTTTCGAATGTGTCGATCACCTTCGGGCCGGCGGCGTGCAACACCCACGTTGATATGTCTGCAGTACCCAGTCCGTGCT
>Ga0302326_10018090_pt1 | contig 14631 bp, 7 predicted proteins | sample Palsa_T0_3_FD_202264 | JGI IMG/M metagenome (GOLD analysis project Ga0302326, IMG submission 202264) | Peat permafrost microbial communities from Stordalen Mire near Abisko, Sweden - Palsa_T0_3 | ecosystem: Environmental > Terrestrial > Soil > Palsa > Peat permafrost | place: Sweden: Abisko... | reverse complement strand
CGAAGCCGACAGCGCGGCCGTCGTGGCTGCACTGACGGCTGCTACGGCGACTGGATGCCAGTCGCGCATGCCCGCTTCGTGCGCTCCATCCTAAGCACGCAATCCCAATGATGATCTCGCAATCGATGGCGACACCTGGCGGCACTCCCCTCACCGCCAGCGGATGTGGGCGGCCGGCCGCAAGCTGCAACGGCGCGCGCGGGCGATCCGCAAACGAGCGCGACAGCGGTGCGCGCGAGTGATTTCGCCTTCGCAGGACGCCTCGCCGGTGGGCCGCACCCAGGGACGGATTCTCGTCGTCGACGACGAGGAGGCGCTGACCCGCGCCATCGCGCGCGCGCTGACCGCTGCGGGCTACGAGGTATCCACGGCGGTCGACGGGATGCGGGCGGTGGACCTTCTGGGTCGCATCGAGTTCGACGCGATCGTGAGCGATATCGACATGCCGGGGCTGAACGGCATCCGGCTCTTGCAGGCCGTTCGGCGTCACGACGTCGACGTCCCGGTCATCTTGATGACGGGGGCCCCGGACATCAAGACCGCGGTGCTGGCGGTCGAGCACGGGGCCCTCCGATACTTGATAAAACCGGTGCCGATGGAGGATCTGCAGAAGGTGCTCGCGCGCGCGGTTCGCCTCAAGCAAATGGCCAAACTCAAGCGGCGGGCGCTCGTCATGGGAGGCGACGGAGGGCTCGGCGCGGGCGATCGACTCGCCCTCGAAGTCAACTTCGAGCGCGCTCTCGCGACGCTTTGGTTGGCCTACCAGCCAATCGTGCGCGCCCGGGACCGAGAGGTCTTCGGCTACGAGGCACTGCTGCGCAGCGAGGAGAGCGCCTTGCCCCACCCGGGAGCCATCTTGGACGCCGCAGAACGGCTCGGGCGCCTCGAGGACCTCGGCCGGACGATCCGCGCGACGGCTTGCGTATCCGTCGCCCGAGCTTCTCCGACAGCCGTGTTTTTCGTGAACTTGCACCCTCACGATCTGATGGACGACACCCTGCTCTCCGCCCGATCGCCTCTCTCCGCGATTGCGGGGCGCGTCGTGCTCGAAGTCACGGAGCGCGCTTCGCTCGATCAGGTCAAAGACCTTCGAGCCAAGGTCGCGGACCTGCGGGCCATGGGCTTCCGAATCGCGATCGACGACCTTGGCGCCGGCTACGCGGGCCTCACGAGCTTCACCACGTTGGAGCCCGAGTTCGTAAAGCTCGATATGTCGCTGATCCGCGATATCGACTCCAATCGTACGAAAGAGAGTTTGGTCCGATCGATGACGTCCCTTTGCGAAGAGCTGGGAATGATGGTCGTGGCCGAAGGCGTCGAGACCCCTGCAGAGCGCGATCTGCTCGTCTCGATCGGGTGTCACTTCTTGCAGGGTTACCTTCTTGCCAAGCCGGGAAAGGCATTCCCGGCACCCACCTGGTGAAGCACGTCAGGAGACTCGCGTCGCTTCGCCGTCCTGGTTTCCGCGGAGCGCATCGATGACGGGCTGAAATTGTTTGGAGTTGCTGGCACTGAGCTCTGCAAGCAATTCGTGCGCATGCAGGACGACGCCGTGGGTCGTCGCGTCGGTCCTGCCGTGCAACTCGACCATCGCGCGGGGTGCAGGTCGGTCGTGCGGTGCGACCGCGCAAAGTACCCGGGTCATCGCCAGCTCTGCGAAAAGTACACGGATGTCTTTGCCCGCGCCTTGCAGGCAGAGCGGCGGGCGAGGTTCTCTTCGCGCGACAAGCTCGTGCAAGGTCCCCAGTATGGTGCTGTCGAGCATCGTGCAGGACGCGAGGTCGACAACCACGCCTCGTCCGGCATCGAGTGCCTCCACGCACGTATCGCGCAGAACGGCGGCGTCCTTCCAGGTGGCTCGCCCCCGAACCACGACCCACGTCGTGCCGTCGGCGGATCCCACCGAGAGCGGGCAATCGTCCGGGACGGCGCAAGATGTCTTGGCCTGGTCCGCATCGACCGTCGATGCTCCGCCGCTTGCAGTGAGCAAGAGGATCGTCATGTCGTCGTCGCCGCGCGCCGACCATCGTCTCAGGTGGTCCACCACGCGAGCCCCGTCCTCTGCGCCGGAGGCGGCTGCGGCCAGGGTCGAATCCAGGCTCGCGGTGCGCTCTCCCATCGCGCCGATGAGGCCATCCGTGTAGAGGAGCAGTCGATCCCCGTCGGCGAGCGAGATCCGGTGCTCCTCGTAACTGGCATCGAGCGCAAGGCCGAGCGCGGGGCCGGTCTTCTCGAGGTGCCGGTCGACCCCCGAACTCCGCAGGAGGATCCCCGGGGGATGCCCCGCCGACGCGATCGTCGCCGTGCGCGCGATCGTGTCGATCAGCGCATAGACGACAGTGACGAACAGCCCAGACGCGTGACACTCTTCGAACAGCCCGTGGTTGAGATCCCGAAGCAGCGCGGCCGGTGTTTGCCGAAGAGCGTCGACGGTCGAGAGCCGCTGGTGGAAGAGCACGGCGAGGAGGGCCGCGCTCACGCCGTGCCCGGCCGCGTCGGCCACGTAGACGGCGAGGTGGCGGTCATCGAGCATCGCCGCTCCGTACAGATCGCCTCCGATCGACTTGCTCGGGCGGTAGGCCACGTTGATCTGCATCCGCTCGAGGGGCCCAAGCTCGTGGGGCAGAAGCGCTCGCAGGATGCGCTCGGCGCGCTGGAGATCCTGGTCGAGCATGGCCTGCTGTTCACGAAGCACCGCGTTGGCTTCCTCGAGCTTTCCGTGACTCTCGGCGAGTCGGAGGGTGTTGTCTGCCAACGAACGCACCAAAAGGGCACGCTCGGCGACGATCGCCTGATGGCCAAGCGCGTTCGCGACGACCGTCTGGAGCTGGAGGGGAGATTGGATGGGCTTGCAGATGAAGTCGAACGCGCCGAGCTTGAGGGCCTGGGCGACCCCTTCGAACGTGCCTTGGCCGGAGATGACGATCCACAAGGGGTGCGGGCAGTGCTCCTTGGCCCACCGCATGAGGTCGAGCCCGTTCATCCGCGGCATCTGGAGGTCGCAAAGCACGACATCGACTTGAACCGCGGACAGAATCGCGCGGGCCTCGACGCCGTCGTCGGCGTGCAGCGGCGCGTGCTCGTCGAGTGCGCGCAGGTACGTTCGGAGCACCGCGGGATCATCGTCGACGACCAAAATGCGAGAATCCTTGGCGGCCATCGTGTGTCTCCTGGCGCACTGCGACTTATCGCGGCGCAGCTGCTGCTTCGGGGGAATGGGCCGCCCTATCGCGGAGATCGCGCTCCGGACGACCGCGCTCGGCGAACCGCAGAACCATCTCTCTCAAGGCTTTGGAGTCGAACGGCTTGTTGATCCGTTCGTTGCCGACCCCGTCGAGAAAGGCGTGGGCCTCTGCAGTGAAGGCTCCTCCGGTGAGAAATACGACTTTCTTTGCGACCTCCGGACTGCGCCTCACAATCTCGCGGTAGAGGTCCATGCCCGACATACCGGGCATCATCAGATCGGAGAGCACCACGTCGAACTCCTTGCCCTCGGCAAGCAGATCCAGCGCAGCTTGCGCCGTCGTGACGACGGTCACGTCGTGGGCGGCCAGGACGCGGCGGATCGCGAGGCCAATGGCCTGCTCGTCGTCGACGACCAGCACGGTGGCGCTCCGCGCGGAACCGGCCTCCGACGGGCCGCCGACGGCGAGCGGTTGAATAGTGGGCGAACTGGAGGGCGGGAGAGCGATCCGGAGGACCGTCCCGTGTCCGAGCTCGCTCTTGGCCGAGATCTCTCCGCCCATTCCCGTCACGATGCTGTGGCTGATCGAGAGCCCAAGCCCCGTTCCGAGACCGATCGGTTTGGTGGTGAAGAACGGGTCGAATACGCGGCCCAGAAGGGGTGCTGGGATGCCGGCTCCCGTGTCGCGCACCTCCACGACCGCGCGGCCGTCGGCGTCGGTGAAGGTGGCGATGCGAATCTCGTTGGCGTCGGTGTTCCCCGCCGGGAAAGCGTGGGCGGCGTTCACGAGAAGATTGATGAAGACCTGCCCCAGCCGGGCGCCATCCGCATCGACGAGAGGGAGCGGGCCGTATTCCCTCACGAGTCGGGCGCGATGGCGAATCTCGTTGAGTGTCATGCTGATGGCGAGGTCAATCACCGGGATGATGTCGATGGCGCCCAGTCTCTCCTCCTCGATTCGGGAAAACGTCTTGAGAGCGCGCACGATCGCGGTGACCCTTTCGACGCCCTGCCGAGCTTCGACCAGCATTTCTTCCAATTCTTTCATCCGGTCGGGCGGCCCTCCCCGGATGATCGCGCCGATTTCTTCGAGCGCCGTGTCGACGTTTGCCACGACGAACGTCAGTGGATTGTTGATCTCGTGTGCGACGCCTGCCGCGAGCGTGCCCACCGCAGCCATTCGGTCGGCAAAGACGAGCTGCTTTTGCGACTTGGCCTGCATGGCCTCCGCGGTCTTTTGTCGGGTCAGATCGCGGAACACGAACACGGCTCCGTTGACGCTCCCGTCGCCGGCCCGGATGGGCGCGCAACTGTCCGCGATCGGAATCTCGGTGCCGTCTCGTCGGTGAAGGACCGTGTGGTTCGGAAGCTTGACGACCAACCCCTCTCGAAGCGCTCGAGCGATCGGGTTCTCGACCGCGTCCCGGGTGTCGGTGTTGACGAGCGGGAGGACATCCACGAGCGACCTGCCTTTGGCCTCGTCGGAGGTCCATCGGGTGAGATCTTCGGCGACAGGGTTCATGCGGGTGACCTCGCCCGCCACGTTCGTCGCGATGACGCCATCGCCGATGCTGTCGAGCGTGGTCGCCAGGCTCTCGGACAGCTCGCGGAGTGCCTCCTTGGTCGCTCGGGTCGCGGTGACGTCGTTGGCGACGGCGTACAGGATACCGCGTTCGAGCAGGGTCACTGCCTGCCACTCCAGCCAGCGCCAGGCTCCGTCTTTGCACCGATACCTGCCGACTTGACCGACGACGGGCTTCGACGGCTCCAAGTCCGCGGCGGCTCCCGTCGACGGCTCCGGGGTGCCGGGGTCGACCAAGTCCCTCCACGGCTTCGACAAGAGCTCGGTGGACGACCACCCGAGGGCCTTGGTCCAGGCGGGATTGACCATCGTGAAATAGCCATCGGTCCCGATCGCGCACTGGAGTTGAAGAGACAGATGGAAGAATTGGGCGCGAGCGTGGTCGGCTTCTCCGCTGGAGGCGATGCTCGGGGCGTCGTGCATGGCCGCCAGTAGCCGGCGCCGCAGCACGCGCTCCGCGGACGATTCGACGACGAACTCGTCGGCGCCGGCCTCCAGAAGAAGCCCCTCGTCCCCGCAGCCATCGCTCACCACGGCAACGATCACGGCGCCCTCGCGGCTCGCGGCAGCGCGAAGTTGTTTGCACGAGTCGGCGATGGCTCCGCTCGAGGCTCCTCCGACGATGACGACGGCCGGGCACTCGGCGTCCAGCAGGCGCAGCGCCGCCGACGCGTCGAACGCCCTCGAGAACTCATGACGATTTTCGGGCAGAGCTTGCCTGGCCGCTGCCGCGAATCCGTCGGACACTGCGCACAACAGGAGTTTCATGGATCGCGCCTCTCGAAGCCGCGGTAGCCTTCGCACGCATCTTTCGCGCCAGTGGTGCCGCCCCGCGTCGCGCCTGACCCGAGAAGCTGGCCCGCAAGCGTCAGCTCGGAGGAAGGCGTACCGCGTCGAGAACGTCGCGAACCTTGCAAGCGAGCGCCTCTGGCGTGATCGGCTTTTGAATGAACGCGTTTCGGGGCCCGGGAACGCCCTGGCGCACGACCGCTTCGTTTGCGTACCCGGACATGTAGAGCACCCTCATCTCGGGACGGATGGTGACGAGTCGATCCGCCAACTGCGCTCCGCTCATCCGCGGCATCACGACGTCGGTCAAGAGAAGGTGGATGACCGTCGGGTGCTGTTCGCACAAGAGGAATGCGTCGCCTCCGCTCTGAGCTTCGACGACGTCGTACCCGTACCTGCGCAGAATCGTGCGCGTCAGGACGCGAACCGCCTCGTCGTCCTCGACGAGCAGGATGGTCTCGGAACCGCCGAGCACGGGGTGGGGCGGGGGATTGGACGACACGCGCTCGATCGCGTCTTTGTCGGCCGTCGCAAAGTAGATCATGATCGCCGTGCCCTTCTCGAGCTCGCTGCGAGCCGCGATCGTTCCACGACTCTGCTGGATGATCCCGAACACGGTCGCTAGCCCGAGCCCGGTGCCCTTCCCCGCCTCCTTGGTCGTGAAGAACGGATCGAACATGCGGGCCTGCGTCGCCTTGTCCATGCCGGCGCCGGTATCGGTCACGGCCAGCATGATGTGAGGCCCTGGCTCCACTCCAGGGTGCGCCGAAGCGTATTCCTGGTCGAGAACGACTTCCGCCGTCTCGATCGTGAGCTTGCCGCCACCGGGCATTGCATCGCGGGCGTTCACGGCAAGGTTCATGATCACCTGTTCCATCTGCCCCGGATCCACCAGAACCTTGCCGAGCACCGGCGCGCAGATCACAGACAGCTCGATGTCCTCGCCGAGGAGGCGCCGCAGCATTTTATCCATCCCCTGGACGACCTGGGTGAGGTCGACGAGCCTCGGATGCAACACCTGCTGCCGGCTGAATGCGAGCAATTGCCGCATCAGAGCGACGCCCCGCAAACCGGCATGGTGAATCTCGCCGAGGTCGCCGCGCATCGGGTCGTCGTCTTTTAAATCGGCGGCGAGTAGCTCGCTGTAGCTGAGCACGATCGACAACAGGTTGTTGAAGTCGTGGGCGAGGCCTCCCGCGAGGATGCCGATGGCCTCCATCTTCTGCGATTGGTGCAGCTGCTCCTCCAGGTGTCGCCGCTCCGTGAGGTCATGCGTCACCTTTGCGAACCCGAGAAGAACGCCGGCGGCGTCGCGGACTGGAGCCAGGACCACGTTGGCCCAGAACGTCGAGCCGTCCTTGCGAACGCGCCATCCCTCGTCCTCCGCCCGGCCCGTCGCCTCCGCCGAGGCCAGAGTTCTCTGTGGGCGCCCATCCTTCACGTCGGCGGGTTCGTAGAAGGTGGAGAGGGGCTTTCCGAGAATCTCCCGGGCGGTGTACCCCTTCACGCGCTCGGCCCCCGCGTTCCAGCTCACCACGTGGCCGGACGGGTCGAGCATGTAGAGCGCATAGTCCCTTACACCGTTCACGAACACGCGAAAGCGGGTTTCGCATTGGCGGATGGCCGCGTTCGCGCGCGCCAATTTTTCATCGACCGACGTAACCCTTCGTTCCTGAGCGATTTTCTCGAGATCCTCGTCGGCGAGACGCGCGCGACCTTCGATTCCGCGCATCTCCTCGAGTTTATCGAGGTGCGCCGGCGAACCCTCTTCGAAGTCCTTGCCGTCGAGCTTGATGTGAACGGTATCCATCGCGTGCCCCCCAGCGAATTCCGCGGCAAGTGCAAATTGGGGGCCCTCGTCCCAGACTCGTCGCCGAACACGCGCTTGCTTAAGTGCTGCGCCATGTTTGCGGCCGTCGATCACTTTTTGTCGGCGTCCCGTTTTCGGGGGCCTCCCTTTTCGTGGGCCTCCCTTCGTGGGCCTCCCACTGGTGGGTGAAACCGTCCGTCGACGCGCGGTTTTTTTTGCGTGGCCCCCTGCGTCCGCGACGCCAACGAACCGTGGTTACCTTGTTTCAGCCGGAGCAAAGCACGAGCCAGAACAATGAACACTCTCGAGGGGAACAGCGACGTTGATGCTCTGGCACGGAGCAGACTCCTCGTTGCGGAGCTCGAGCGTGATGCCGTCCAGCGAGACTGGGAGGCTCAGGAGGACGTTCGCCTCCACATGGAGCGCTACAAGTCGCTGCTCGCGGCGATCGCGCAAGTCATTTGGACCTGCGACGCCGGAGGCGAGATGGCCGAGGAGCAGCCCAGCTGGGCCGCCTTCACGGGGCAGACGTTCGCTCAATATGAGGGGCGTGGCTGGCTCGACGCCTTGCATCCCGACGACCGCGGCTCCAACGCCGAGGCGTGGGCGCGCGCCGTGTCGGAGGGCAGCCCGAATGCGATGGAGCACCGCCTTCGTCGTCGCGACGGAGCGTATCGAACCTTCTCGGTGCGGGCCGTGCCGGTGCTCGCCGAGGACGGGAGCGTGCGCGAATGGGCCGGCATCCATACCGACATCACCGAGCGCCAGCTCACCGAGCAAACGTTGCGCGACGGCGAGAGGCATTTCCGAGAGCTGGCCGACTCGATGCCTCAGATCGTATGGGCGGCGGGCCCGGAGGGTCACTTCGACTACTACAATCGACGCTGGTACCAGTTCACGGGTCGGCCAGAAGGAAGTGCGGGAGACGAGAGCTGGACCGACGTGATCCACCCCGACGATCAAGATCGCTGTCTGGAGCGCTGGCGCTCGGCCACACGGTCGGGCGATCCCTACGAAATCGAGTATCGGTTGCGGGAGAGAACGGGAATCTACCATTGGTTTCTGAGGCGCGCGCTGCCCGTCCGGGATCCGGAAGGCCGGATCACGCGCTGGTATGGCACGTGTACGAACATCGACGCCGCGAAGGAGACGGAAGAGGGGCTCCGGCGGGCGAACGCCGAGGCTGACGCCGCGAACCGCGAGCTCGAGGCCTTCAGCTACTCCGTCGCCCACGATCTGCGGACACCGCTCCGGAGTATCGACGGCTTCAGTCAGGCGATCCTCGACGACAACGGTGACCAGCTCGATGCGCAAGGAAAGGGCCATCTCGCTCGAGTGCGCGCCGCCGCGCAACGGATGGCTGAGTTGATCGACGACCTCCTCTCGCTCTCGCGCGTCAGTCGCGTCGAGCTGCGACGAGAAGAGGTGAATCTCACCGGCATGGCCCGCGGTGTCGGACGGCGCCTTCGCGAAAGCGACTCGATGCGCAACGTCGAGCTCGTGGTGCAAGAGGGGTTGATGGCCGAGGGGGATGCCAGCCTGCTCGCCGTCGTGCTGGAAAACCTCCTCGGCAATGCGTGGAAGTTCACCAGCAAGCGCTCCGAAGCTCGCATCGAGCTCGGTGTCACCTCGAAGGACGGGCAGCAGGCGTACTTCGTTCGCGACAACGGAGCGGGGTTCGACATGGGGCACGCGGCCAAGCTCTTCGGCGCGTTCCAGCGCCTGCACGCCAACAGTGACTTCCCGGGATCGGGGATCGGTCTCGCGACGGTCCATCGCATCGTCCGCAAGCACGGCGGCCGGATTTGGGCGGAAAGTGAAGTGGGCCAGGGCGCAACCTTCTTTTTCACCTTCGGTCCCTCCACGGCCGCGCCGAGGGCGCCGAACCCATGATCAGCGCCCCGCTCGACGCGGCACCGCGAAAGCTGCTCAGAGTTCTGCACGTCGAGGACTCGGAAAGCGATTCCGCGCTCGTCATGCGGGAGCTCCGGCGAGGTGGCTTCGAACCACGCGTCGAGCGCGTCGATACCAGGGCCGCGTTCAAGGACGCCCTTCGAGAGAAGGACTGGGACGTGATCATCTCGGACTACGCGCTCCCTAGCTACAATGGGGCCGCCGCCCTCGCCGACACGCAAGAATCGGGGAAGGACATCCCCTTCATCCTGGTCTCGGGTACGATTGGCGAAGAGACGGCCGTGGACGCGATGCGCGCGGGCGCGCACGACTACGTGCTCAAGAACAGGCTCGGTCGGCTGGCCCCGGCCGTCGCGCGCGAGCTTCACGAGAGAAAGGAGCGTGGAGCACGCCGCGTGGCCGAAGACGCGCTGCGGGACAGCGAGCGACGGCTCCGGATCGACGTGACCGAGCGGAAGCAAGCCGAGGCGGGCCGTGCGCGTGCCGAAGAGGCACTTCTCCAGAGCGAACAGCAACTCAGGCAATCGCAGAAGATGGAGGCCGTCGGCCGGCTCGCCGGCGGCGTGGCGCACGACTTCAACAACGTCCTTTCCGTGATCCTCAGCTACTCGGAGATGCTGCTGGCCGACCTGAAGCCGGGCGAGCCGATACGCGACGACATCGAGGAGATCCGGAAGGCCGGCCGTCGCGCCGCCGCCCTCACGCGGCAACTGCTCGCGTTCAGCCACCAGCAGGTGCTCGACCCGAAGGTCATCGATCTCAACGAAGTGCTCGTGAGCATGGACAACATGCTGCGACGCGTTCTCGGAGAGGACGTGAATCTCGTGGTGCTCCCCACGCAGGCGCTCGGCAGGGTGCGCGTAGACCCGAGCAGCATCGAGGTGGTCATGATGAACCTCGTCGTGAACGCGCGCGACGCCATGCCAACCGGTGGGACTCTCACGATCAAGACGACCAACGTCATGCTCGACGATGCCTATGCGCGAGCGCATCTCGGAGCGAAACCAGGCCCGCACGTCATGCTCGCGGTGACCGACACCGGCACGGGCATCGACGAGGCGATCCTGGCGCGCGTCTTCGAGCCATTCTTCACGACCAAGGCGATCGGGCAGGGCACCGGGCTCGGGCTATCGACGGTCTTCGGGGTCGCTCAGCAGAGTGGAGGGAGCGTCTGGGTCGAGAGCAAGCTCGGGGTGGGAACGACGTTCAAGCTCTATCTCCCTCGTGTGGACGCAGCCATCGATGGCGCCCGGGTGACCGAGTCGCCCCCCTCGAGCTTGCGCGGCTCGGAGACGATCTTGCTCGTGGAGGATGACGATCAGGTGCGCGTCGTGGCCCGGGGCATCCTCGCTCGGAACGGCTACTCCGTCGTCGACGCGCGCAGCGCCGGGGAGGCCCTTCTGCACTCGGAGAAGCACCCCGGCACGATCCACCTGCTTCTCAGCGACGTAGTCATGCCTCAGATGAGCGGCCCTGAGCTCGCGAATCGAATTTCGAGTGCTCGGCCCGACATGAAGGTACTCTGCATGTCCGGTTGCACGGACGACAGTGCCGTTCGACGAGGCGTGATCGAAGCTCATATTGCGTATCTCCAGAAGCCGTTCACCCCGGACGCGCTGTCGACGCGAGTCCGCGAAGTCTTGGACGGGTCATGAGACCCAATCCCCAAGATCGCTCGCTCGCGCAGCAGCTCAGCAGGGCGTTCGTACTCTTCGGCGCGCTCGTCGCGATAGCATTTTTGCTGACCGCGCTGACGTACGCGGCCACGGGGGCTTGGCTGACGCCCGAGTTCGAACGGAGCCGCCTGGCCGTGAGGGCCGAGAGCGCCGCTTACGCGGCGATGATCGACGAAGAAAACGGGCTGCGCGGGTACATGATGACCCGCGACGCTCGCTTCCTCGAGGCCTACACCGGCGGAGCCAGTCGTCTGGCTCGAGCCAACGACGCCCTCCCCGGGTACGCCAGCTCCGTCCCCGAAGTGGCCGCATCGATGCTCGCGACGCGATTGGCCGAAGAGAGGTGGCGCGCCCAGTGGGCCGCTGCTGCGGCCGACACGCGGCCCGGCACCATTGCCCCGCAAATGTCCGAGGGCAAGGCACTCTTCGACGCCTATCGGATCGAGGAGCGTGTGTTCGCCGAAGCCCTCGATCGACGCAGCGAAGTCTTGTCTCGGCGCGACCAGCAAGCCGTCACGGCCCGTGTCGTGCTCGAGCTCGCAGTCTTCGTCGCCGTATTCTTCCTCGCCATGCGTCAACATCGTGCGCTGCGCGATTCGATTGTCACCCCCGTCGCCGCGCTGCTGCGTCATATCGGCAACGTTCGCGACGGACAGCTGGAGGCGAGCATCGCCCCCGCGGGTCCGCGCGAGCTACGCCAGCTTGGCGAGGGTCTCAACGACATGGTGCGCGCGCTGGCGGCGGCGCGACAGACTGGCGAATCCCGCGACCAGGTGCTCCGCGACCACTCGATCCAGTTGCGGCAGATCCTCGATGCGAGTCGTGAGTTCTCCGAGAGCCTCAATCTCGCGTACGTCGTGGGCGCCGTGCGGCAGAGTACCGCGGCCGTCGGCGGCTACGAGCGCGTCATCGTGTGGCTGATGGACGACCAGCAGAAGCGACTCGTCAACTGCGACCCCAGCGACAGCGACGCCTACTCCGAGGCTCCGGCCGATATGGGGCACGGAGTCGCGGGACGCGCCGCGAAGTCGGGGCGTATCACGTTCGAAGGCGTCGGCGGTCAAGTGCGATTCGGCGACGGCACCATGGGGCCGGTCATGGCGATCGCGATACCACTCATCGTGGGGGCGCGTGTCGTGGGCGCGCTCGAAGCGCGCCACGCCGAGGCGACCGTTGCAACGGTGAAGGAGGTCGAGGTCCTCGAGATGCTCGCCACGCACGCGGCCACCGCCGTCGAATCGGCGCGGCTTCACGAGGTCGTCGAGGAGCGAAGCCAGCAGGATGCTTTGACCCGGCTCTTCAACCGGCGCCGGCTCGAGCAAGATCTGGATGCCGAATGCAAACGGTGCGCGCGCTATCGACGTCCGCTGGCTTTCGTGATGCTGGACGTGGACCATTTCAAGGCGTTCAACGACGCTCACGGTCATCCACAGGCGGATGCGGCTCTGCAGGAGGTCGCCGAAGTCATCGCGAGCTGCGTGCGCACGACCGACACCGCGTATCGCTACGGGGGCGAAGAGTTCTGCGTCCTCTTGCGCGAGACGACCGCGGACGACGCGATGCATTTCGCGGAGCGGCTCCGCGCGCGCATCGAGAAGCGCTTCATGTCGGGTAAGACGCCGGGCATCACCGCCTCCTTCGGGGTCGCAGAGTTCTCGGCGGCCACGCCGATGCCACGCTCGCTCGTCGAGGCCGCGGACGCCGCCATGTACGGATCGAAGCACGGGGGCAGAAATCGCGTCGTGCTCAGTACGCCACCGCCGTTCGCCGTCGAAGCATCGAACGAGGCGGCCAAGTCCGCGGGCAGCGGGACCACGCCGGTGACGACGACGCACTCGACGTAAGCCGAGAGCCTCGTGCCACAACAAGGGATCGGGGGAGGGTCGTTCGAGAAGGAGCGACCCTCCTCCGGCCCGCTACTGCCCTATTGGCTGTCGAGCCGATTGTAATCAAACAGCCCCGACTCCAGGGGCGCCTGACGCCGATACGCATCCGTGATCCGATCGCTATGGCTCCAGAACCGATCGCTCGCGCGCAAGACGCCGAAGCGACGGCGCAGTGCCTTGGCGGACGGCTCGCCGTCGAGGTGTGCGGCCGCATCGACGAAGGCGTCGAAGTCACCGCGCGACACCTCGTACAGCGCATTGGGATAGGCCCCGAGAAATCCGCGCACGATCGCCAGCGAGTCCTCGGCCGTCACGCGCCGCGCGCTCTCACCGAACAGGTGCGAGACGTTGGTGTGGGCGCTATCGCGCAAGATCGTGAAGTAAGTCTCGTCCTGGCCGCTCCGCACGGTGACGAACGCGATCTCCGGGAGCGCGGACGCGGCCGGGCCGGTGACCTTCGCGAGCCGCTCGAGCGCGGGACGCAGGCCGAGGTCGACGCCGTCGGGGGCATAGCCGCTCGCACCCAGAGGACCCAGGCGGGTCAGCCACATCGCCTCGAGCTCCTGCTCCGGCTTCGCGGAGCGGTACTGAATGTCCGGCTCCGCGTGCAGGCTCGTTAGCTCGCTGTCGACGCGCGCCTTGCCCTCGCCATTCAGCCCGCGGTACCAGGCGTCGGTCAGCTCTCGACGGCGCGGGGCGGGCAGCAGCGCCAAGAAATTCGCCTCGCTCTCCATGCGCAAAAAGTCCATGTAGAGGCGGGTCGTCACCTGGTGGGTCACGTTGCCGAAGACGTCGAAGCCAGCGACGAGTAGGTAGTGGATGCGCTCGAGGATCGAGTAGTCGACGAGCCAGGCGGTCTTGGGCAACCCGCCCACGAAGCCCTGCGTGACCGTCGCGCTATCGAAGTGCCGGAACACCGTAAGCGCCGCGTTGGTGTTGGTGCCGTCCCCGCTCCAAAGCGTCGAGAGCGAGAGGCCGCCTTTGCGCTTCGCGGCCTGCTCGAGCAGCGCGTTCTTCTTCTGGATGTACCGGTCGTGCGCCCGCCCGTACCCCAGCCACTCCGTCGGCACCGCGTTGCTGCCGCCCTGCGACGGGAGCGCGAGGTCGCTCGCCTCGCTGGCCAGGAGCGACGCTTCGTCCGCTATCCAGGGCGCCTCCGGATCGACGAACCCGATCCAGAACCGCTCCTGGATCACGTTGAGCGCGACCTGCCCGCGGCAGACGGGCCCCTTGATGAACCCCATCATCGTGAACTCGGCCTCGTCCAGCATGAAGCGATAGCGCGACTTCACGGGAATCGCCCCGAATGCCTTGAACGGATTGGACGCGATCGCGGGCTCGTACGTCGGCAGGCGGTCGACGACGTAATCCGGCTCGATGAAGAGCTTGCGATAGCGCGCGAGGCGCGCCGGACCGAGGGCGTACGGCATCTGCGTCTTCGCAAGCGGCCGCTCCTCGCGCCGCACGAGCCGGTAGTACACGCGATCGGTCTTCGGGTCCTCGAAGGGCCTGCGCGTCGCGATCTCGTCCACCGGGCCGACGAGGGTCCGCGACCGCACGAGACGAAAGAACGTCTGCTCGTCGAGCCCCTTGAAGTAGAGGCTGCCGAGGAACAGATGCTCGTAGACGTAGCGGGCGGCCAGCTGCTCCTTGAGCGTTTCGCCGTTCAAGAACGTCTCCCACTCTTCGACCGCTGCCCCGAGATCCTTGGCCAGGGGGGCCGCATCCACGTGAGGCGCGCCCGCTTCCACCCAATCCACCAGCGCGCGGTGCTCGCTCGGATCGAGCGC
>Ga0302326_10018089_pt1 | contig 14631 bp, 14 predicted proteins | sample Palsa_T0_3_FD_202264 | JGI IMG/M metagenome (GOLD analysis project Ga0302326, IMG submission 202264) | Peat permafrost microbial communities from Stordalen Mire near Abisko, Sweden - Palsa_T0_3 | ecosystem: Environmental > Terrestrial > Soil > Palsa > Peat permafrost | place: Sweden: Abisko... | reverse complement strand
CACGGCCATCGCAGCCCACCGCGTGGGCCAGATGATCAGTACCGCGACGGCGAGGGCGTTGGCCAGAGTCGCAGCGGCGACTATGGCGTCGAGGTGAAGGCGTCCCTGGAGGCGGGGGAAGAGCAGAGCTGCGCCGAGGGCACCCACCCCGCTGAGGGCCACGATTAGCCCGTAGCCGAAGGCCGTGCTGTGCAGGAAATGGGCGGCGAACAGGGGGAGCAGTGCGCCCAGTGCAACCGCCGGGGTCACGTAAAGAGCTGTGCGTGCCGCCACAGCCCGCAGGCCCGGCGTGTTCGAGAAGTACCGCCAACCCGACGAGACGGCGCCGAGGAGGCTCTCGGCGGCTGTGCCACCTGGTGTTGACAAGCGCAAGTCGCTCCGACCTCGCCACAAAGTCAGGAAGCCGACCTGGGGGAACATGATGAGGCCGCAGACGCCAAAGAACACCGTCGTGCCGGCGCCTCGCAAGACGGCGCCGCCGAGGACGGGGCCCACTACCTGGCCGATGTTCCACTGGAAGCTGTCCACGCTGAGGGCGACAGGGACCAGGTCTGGAGGCACGAGGCTGGCGACGGTTGTCCACCAAGACGGCGATGACGTCCCATTGGACACACCCATGCCCGCTATCCCGATGAGCAGGGTTGCCGGGGTCAGGTTCCCGGTCGACGACATGACGACGAGGAAGGCCACTGACGCGGTGAGCAGAATTTTCGCCAGCAGGAGGATGGCACGCCGGTCGCGCGAGTCGGCCGCGGCGCCGGAGAAGACGACGGCACAAATGCCCGCGAGTGGGCTCATGGCGGCGGCGAGGGTGACCAGGACTGGCGACGTCGTGAGGCGTTCCATGATGAACCCGCCGACGAGCGCGACCATCCACACGCCGGTGTTGGCGAACACAGCCGTGAACTCGAGCCACCGGTAGGCCCGGCTGCGAAGCGGGGTGAGAAGTGAGGTCACGAGGCGGCTAACGCGACGACCTTCGCCGCGGTTACCCGCACAAGGTCAGCCGGCGCGACCGAGAAGACCGACCGAGGCGAGCCCGCTGCGGCCCAAACCACGGGATGAGCGAGCAAGTGCTCGTCGAGGTAGGCATCGATCCGCTGGAGGTGGCCGATCGGCGGGACGCCGCCGATGGCATAGCCGGTACGGGCGCGGACGAACTCGGCCGTCGCTCGCTCGACCGGCCCCCCGACGATCTGGGCCAAGCGACTTTCGTCGACGAGGTTGGCGCCGGACGCAAGTACCAGGATTGGCTCGTCGCCTTCAACGGATCGGAAGATGAGCGACTTTACGATCTGTGAGACGTCGCATCCGACCGCAGCTGCCGCCTCTGCCGCGGACCGTGTGCTCGCTGGCATCACGCGCACCTCGCTCGCGATGCCGAGACGATTGAGCTCTTCGGCCACCCGCCCTTCGCTACCGGCTAGTCCGTCCATGTACCAGTTCTTAGCTCACGAAGTAGTGACGTTGCAGTGTGCGTGCCCTCGTGCCATCGTCACTGTTGTGGTCCCCCCGACTCCCGACCAAAGCTTCGCCAGCGACAATGCCGCCGGTGCCCACCCCCGGGTCATCGAGGCGCTCCGGGACGCCAACGTCGGCAGCGCCCTCCCGTACGGCCAGGATCCCTGGACCATCCGCTCAGCCGACCGCTTTCGGGCGCTGTTCGAGGCGAATGTCGAGGTGTTTTACACCTACGGTGGGACGGGAGCGAACGTCGTCGCTCTCCAGTGCCTGCTTGCCTCCCACGAGGCCGTGATATGCCCCACCAGTGCGCACATAAACGTGGACGAGTGCGGTGCTCCCGAACGTTTCACGGGTGCGAAGCTCATTGACGTCCCGTCCTCCGACGGCAAGCTGAACCCCGGCACAGTGCGCGGCCTGTTGCAAACCTCGCACGATGAGCACCACGTCACGCCTCGGGTGATCGCCATCAGCCAATCCACCGAGCTGGGGACGCTCTACACCGTCGACGAGATCAGCGAGCTGGCCCGGCTGGCTCACGAGCACGGGCTGTTCCTGTACGTCGATGGCGCCCGCATCGCCAACGCAGTGGACGCGCTCGGTTGCTCGGTCCGAGAGCTCACCTATGATGCGGGCGTCGACGTCCTCACCTTCGGTGGCACCAAGAACGGCCTGCTGTACGGCGAGGCGGTGGTGTTCCTTCGCCCCGAGCTGGCTCACCGGGCCCGCTTTGCCAGGAAGCAAGCAGGCCAGCTGGCGTCCAAGATGCGTTTTATTGCCGCTCAGTTCGACGTCCTGCTCCAAGATGATCTCTGGCTGGCCAGCGCCGCCAACGCCAACGACATGGCCCGGCGGCTGGCCAGCCGCGTAGCCGGGATACCTCACATCGAGATCGTCCGGCCGGTGGAGGTGAACAGCCTTTTCGCGCGCGTACCCGCGATGATTGTCAATCAGTTGCAGAACTGGTCGTTTTTCTGGAACTGGGACCTCAACGACAATGTCGTGCGGTGGATGACCAGCTTCGCGACCAGCGACGAAGATGTGATGAGGTTCGCCGAGGGCGTTCGATATTTCGCCAACTTGTACGGTCCCCCTACACGGGCAGGGTGAGCAAGAGGCCCCGCTCCTGAGTACCACCCTGCATTGAAAAAGCTGAAGTCGCCTTCGCCCACAGCGGTACAGATCTTGGTCGTCTCGCAAGCCGCCGCAGAAAGGTCGTAAATGTTGTCCATAACCGGCGCGTGGTTCGCGACAGTCAGCACGCTCGCGCCGGCTACCCCGCTGGTGAACACCGCCGACAGCACAACCACTGCGGCTACCGCAGAAGGACGCGCTTCATGTTGGGCAAACCTACAACGCGCTGAGGGACCCTTACCTTAGAGTGCTTCCTCGGTCTCCGAAGGGAGTTGGTCTCGTGATTGGTAGCCTGTAAGTTACGGTAACGCAACAGTTACCGATTCAGGAGAAGCAGGGCGGAGCATCAAGGGAAGGGTTGAGGAGAGTACGCGCATCCGTCCCGGGTGACCCCTTTGAGGCTCTGGGTGATACCAATCGACGCGAAATCCTCCGCCTGCTGAGCGACGGCGGCAAGCCGGTCCAGGAGATCGCTGACGCGATGTCTATCAGCCGGCCAGCCGTTTCGCGCCACCTGCGCTTGTTGAAAGACGCCGGCATGGTGGCCGAGGAAGCTCAAGGCACTCGGCGGATCTACCACCTCCAACAGGAGGGGATGCAAGCCGTGCGGGTCTACCTGGAGAGCGTTTGGGGTGACGCGGCGACGCGGTTTCGTCTGTTCGCCGAAAATACCGACGACTCGGCGCCGCGGGCGCGGAGCGTCGGGCAAGGAACCTTGTCGGGTGGGAGGCGGTGGTGCCGCACTTCCGGGCCGCTATTGAAAAAGGAGGACGCTGATGGCCAAGGGCACCAAAGAGGATCCGTGGGCGCTCAAGACGCCGCCGGGCACATCGAGCTACACGATTTACAAAGAAGAGAAGACCGACCCGCCGGCCCTGGTGCGCCAAGTCGGTTCGACGACGCTTAGGTACCACGCTCGGGCGATCGAGGACCTGCACGCCTGGCTGGTCGAGCAAGGCGACTGGGTCGCGCTTGGGGCTGCCGACGAGGGCAAGCCTGCCGGGGCAGGCACCGTCGAGGCCTGGGGACGGTTTGAGGGGATTAGGACCTTTTCCACTCCAGGATTGCCGCAGCGAACTCGGCGGGCGCCTCGGAAGGAGCAAAGTGCCCGACGCCCTCGACCATCACGGTCTTTGCGCCCGGCAGAAGCTGCTGCCAGCGGGCGAGTTCGGGCGCTTGGAAAGCATCGTCCTTGTCGCCCCATAAGATGAGCGCGGGCAGCGTCGAGAGTGCGGGTAGGCGCGCTTCGAGGGCGCTCAGGAACTCACGGGAAGCGATGATCTGTTTGGGCAGGATCCATGTGGGGGCGCGGTGACCGGCAGGCAACGGCTTTCGGTAATGCGTCATCTCGGCGTGGCTCAGCTTGCGCCGCTTGTGGCTGAGGGGGAGCAAAACGTTGACGAACATGTTGAAGTACTTGCTGCCAAAGTGGCCGATCGGGCCGCCCATCAGCCTCGAGAACTTTTCGAAGTCCGGGTTGCCGTTGACCGGCCATGCCCAGGTGTTGCTGATCACGGCTCCGCTCAACCGGTCGGGCGCGACTAGCGCCGCGCTGAGCCCGATAGGCCCGCCCCAGTCTTGTACCACGATCGAGAAGTCCCGCAGGTCAAGCCTTTCGATCAGTTGCGCAAGAACCGCCGACTGGGCGCTGGGCAGGTAGGAGAACCCGGGCGCTGCTTCGGAGAGCCCAAATCCGGCCAGGTCTACCGCCACGCAGCGGAAATCGCCCGTCAACTTCGCCACAACGTCGCGGTAAAGGAACGACCAGGTCGGGTTGCCGTGCACGAAAAGCAACGTGGCCCCAACGCCTTCGTCGATGTAGTGGATGCGGTTGCCATCGATCTCGAGCATCCGGCCCTCGAACGGGTACAGCCTTTGGTCAAGCCACGGGGGACGGGCTAGGGGTGGTGGCACGGACGGTTCCCATCGTGGTGCCGGGGCCCCCTAGGTCTGGCTTTCTTGTCCATCCTGATGATCATCGCATAACGCTGGGCAATCCGAGCCTGCGAGGTCAGGGCTTGACGGAGATCGATAGGCCATCGGGCACGAGTTCTTCCCACGTATTGCCTGCGGTGAGAGTGATCCTGGTCCCATTGGTCTCCACGAACACTGTGGGATGGTCGAGCAGTGGGCGCTTCCATTTCCCGTAGTACTGCGCGCCGTCACGGAAAACCCAGGCTGGGCCGCTGCCTTTCAAGGTCAGCTCGTTTTCGAGGGCGCCGGTGATGTCTTCGGGGTAGGGCGTCGGCCATTCTCGGACAAGCATGACGATCACGTTGGAGGCTGTGATCTGGGTGCCGTCGCCCAGGAGGGCGGGCCCGGTGTCTGAGTAGGACCTGTACCAAAGCCCCGTGTCGCGGCGCCAAGTCCAGGTTGTTACGTCGATTGGGTAGTCGATGTTGACCACCGATGCCGGCGTGCCGCCCGGCGATGACCGTCCATAACTGAAGATTGCAACGGGTGGCTTGGCGGGGTAGTGAAGTTGCGCTGCTGCGGTATAGAGGGCCGCTGTTGAGGTCTCCAGGTTGTGCGGTTCGTAGCGGTCAGGGTCCCGCCAGTAAGCGTTGGGTGCCATGTAGCCCCCCACGTCGTCGAGAAGAGACCTGCGGGAGTCGACCTCATTGATCACCGGCTGGATGGCCCCCGAGTAGGCGAACAGGATCCGCCCCAAAGGCTCGAGGATCTGGGCGTCTACCAAGCGGGCCGAGCGCACGGGCTCGATGCGCGCCGCCGTGTGGCATTGGAAGACCGCAATGAACCTCGTTATGCCCCCTTCGACAGGCTCTTCAAAGACGATGTCAGCCTTGTCCAGGCCGAACTGGGGGCGGGCCGCCGGCAGGTTTTCGACCTTGACAGCCACGGCCGCGCGCTGGGGGACGTGGCCTCCCCGGGCTCGCTCCCCGGTCAGGGGGCAGAGGGCCACACGGGGGGCGGTTGCAGCGTGGACATGAGGGGCGTGCTTGTGCTTCCGTGCTCGTTCCGGGTGGTGCCGCTTCTTTCTCTCGTGGGCATGGCGACGAGCGGTCGAAGTGGTGCTCGTCGGTGTCGTCGTCGACGTCGATGGCGGGCCGGTATGGCGTTGCGCACTGGGATGGCTGCCGCACGCTCCGAGCAGGGCCATTGCCGAGGCAGCGACCGCGGCGGCCACGCGACGCCCGCGATGCGGGCTTCTCATTGTCGTGTCATACCGTTGCAAGCCCGAAAGATGCCTCCCAGTAAGCCACTTCGGTGCATCCACAGGGGCTGTTTATCACGTTTCACAGGCAATGTTGAACGACTTTGGAGGGATCTCCCAGCAACGGCAGGCACTGTGGCCATAGCGACTAAATGAAAGAAGCGCTGTGATGAACGATTTCGATCCCACAAACCGCGATGAGGCCGTGCCAGGTCTCTCCAGTTCGTTTAACCGGTCAGCCTGGGTGCCTGCGGCAAAGCATGCTCGCCGCCGCAGGGCCCGGCGATTTCTCGCGTACAGAAGGAGCGGGCGGATCGCGGCCGCCACACTGATATGTGCGGCTGTTGGGCTTCCGGTCAGTGTCGCTACGTCCGCCTCGGCAACAGCAGCCAAGTCGTAGCGTCCGCCGCCTCAGCTGGGGCATCCAATGCCCGGTCTGCGCCGGCGCAAGGTGGAGCATCCGGCATTGTCGCCACTGTGGCCCTGTCGAGCTTCACGATGACGACATCAACGGGCCAGAAGGTGACCGTCGAGGAGAAGTCCTAGCTTCAAGGTCGTCGGCGCCCTTTGACCACGTCCCGGTCTATTGGTACCTCGGCCTGTGCAGGAGCCCTTGGACGCGGGACCAGACATAAGCTCCATGGAAATCGTCCGGTCGTAGCCCGAGGGCGGCGGTGAAGTACGCAAGCACAGCTTTAGGCGGGCCGCCCCAGGGAACGACGGTGATGGCGTCGACATCGTAACGAGCCAAGAACGTCCTGATTGCTTGAGAAGTTGCCGCATCGAGCGGGGGGGGCGGGCTGGGTTGGCCGTAGAGACCCCACAGGAGCACCTGTTCGGCAGCGGCTGGCGGGAGCAGGACGGCGGCATTAACGAGCGGCTGGTGGTGCTTGCCGGCCAAGGCGCCCCGGAAGCCGATCAGCTTGAACCGCATCCCCGCCCCCGCCTGCCAGAGCAGCGCTTGGTCGTTGGCACCTATGTAGCCGACCGGCAGGGGAAATGAAAGGACTACGTCGCCGTCGGCAATCGGTGACTGTTTGGCCGTGAACACCGCGGGCACACCGAATGGTGTCGACTGGTAGGGCAGCCGAGGAACAAGGGGCAGGAGCCCGACGAAGGCCACGGCCACGCACAAGGCCGCTCTGGCCTTGGGGCGCGCCGGTCGCGATTGCCGCCCTTCCACGGTGGCGAAGAGCCCGTCACGACGGAGCCGGTCAAGCCCGACGGCGACCATGACGGATACGGCGAGGTACATGATCAGCGAGTAGCGCACGTCGAGCCCGGAATCGATTAGCGGGATCCGTTCGATAACCTCGTATGGCAGTTTTATGGCGGTATACGACGAGTTCGCTATGTACAGGACCGGACCGAGCGTGACTAGCCACGCCCCGAGCGCCACGACGCAGAACAGTTGTACTATGCCTTCTCGACGGAAGCGGACGGCGGCCAGCACCAACAAACATAAGAGGGGGAACCCGAGGTAGGCCGTGTGCTCCACGGGGTTGTTCGCTGTCAGGCTGTTGCCGGTAGCGAACATGCCGGAAGTACCAAAGCGCTGCAGGATGGTCGGGGCGATGAGCGACTCGACCGCGTCGTGATATTCCTGAAGGTTGGAGATCAGATGTTGTGGTCCCGTGACGTGATAAGGGCCGCGCAGGTAGACCCAAAGCGGGTAGGCGGCCAAGGCGAGCAGGCTCGCTGCCGCTGCGGCCAGGCCGCGGTTCACCTCTCGCCACCGCTCACGCGCTGCCACAGGGTGCCGTATGGCCATCGCGACCAAGCCGGCGGTTGCGGCTACGCCCGACATGGCCAGCACCTCTGGCGAGATAAGTAACTGCGCCGCGGCAACGGCCCCCAATAGGGCACCCTTGCGCACGACGTGGCGCCGCCGGACGACGAGCTCGTCCACTAGAGCCAACATGATCGGGGGCAGGGGCACAAAGGTCAAAAAGAGGTGGGCCTGAGCCTGGCCAACCATGAACGGCGAGAAGGCGTAGACGAGGCCGCCTATGAACGCCGCTGGCCACCACTGCGTCCACCGACGGAGCACGAAGCACATCGAAGTCGCCGAAAGGGCGAATGCCAGCCGCACGGCCAGGCTGAGGGACGCGAACGGCCCGAGCAGCCAGGTGACGGGCGCGAAGACGAGGCCGAGCAGGGGAGCCGCCGTGTTGTCCATCAGGTTCACGCCGCTGGGGTAGGCAGCCCAAGCCGAATAAAAGGGGTTCAGGCCGTGGGTTATCGCGTATGCCGGCCACGCCTGGAACCACGTCTGCAGAGCGACGTCCTCGCAGGCACAGGGAGGAAGTGTGGTGCGCGTGACCGGGGAGTGGGGCCCGTATACGAACGCACTGAGCACGCAGTACACGGCGACGGCGAGAACTGGCGGGGCGAGCCTTTTCCACCGCCACGGGGAGGGCGGGTCATTGTCGTCCGGGAGGCTTGGAGCCGTCGTCTCTGACGGTCCGTCGAGCGTTACCGGTGCCAGTACCGGGGTTGTAGCGCTCATCGCAATCGAGCTGGCGATTCTTTAGCCGAGTTGCCGGTAAGGGCAGCGGCGACCATCAACACGAGGAGCGCGGCACAGGCTGTGACCATGAGCTGGGCCAACGCCATCGGGCCGGGGCGGGCGAACAGGCAGACTGTGGCCACCGTGAAGGTCGCAATGGCCGGAGCGGCCGCGAACGCCGACCGCCGAGCCAGGTGGAAGTAGGTGACCAGACCTATGCCGCCCAGGATTGCTCCTTCGACGCCGAGCAAGGCAATGAGGGACGAGGCCCCGGAGTAACGCTGGCCGAAGAGCACGTCGACGAAGATGCGACGGGCGACGGTGAGCGCGACCGAGGCAGCTAGGCCCAGGCCGAGGACGCCACCGAGAGCCACCACAAGGAGCCGACGGGCCCGATGGCTTCGTCCCTCGTGACTGACGAAGCGGGGGAAGACCAAGACTGTGATGGCCATCGGGAGGAACAGCGCGATCCGGCCGATCGTGACAGCCGCCGCGTAGTTGCCCGAAAGGGCGGGGAAGATGTGCCGGGCCATCAGCGTGTCGACCGATACAAGCATCGAATACCCGGTGAGGGCCAGGATCGTTGACAACGTGGCCGGAGCGGGGAGGCGCAGCTGCACTCGTCCGGCCGTGTGCTCACTTTTCAGAAAGACCCAGAGCACGACGCCAAGCGTCACCGAGGCGTTGAGGACGGTCGCCAGGACGGGGCCGTCTATGCCGAGGCCGATGACGCCAGCAATAGCGGCAAAACTCACCCTCACAACGGCGCCCGCGATCAGCGACGCGGCGATTGGGCGCCAACGAAGTGTTCCGATGAGGACACCGTCGAACAATGAACTGGTAACCGACGGGGCCAGCCACAATGCCAGCAGGATTACTGGGACCAAGGTGCCTAGGCCGAAAAAGCGCTCCGCCAGTGGTGATACCCCTACCAGGAGGGCGGTCGCGAACAGTCCGGAGCCGACGAAGACGGCACCTGCCCTGCGTACCGCCGGCGGCGAACCTTCCTTGCTCTGGATGACCACCTCTCGCACGATGGCAGCCTGTACCGCGTTGAGGGGGATTGCGGCGATCGACACCACGTTGAGCAGGGCGGCCACCGCCCCGTAGGAAGAAGGCCGAAGCAGGTGGCCGACCAAGCCAAAGAAGGCAAAGTTGGCCACGTTGACCACGGTGGCGGCAGCGACGTACCAGAGGTCGCCGCCTCGCCACAGCTGTAGCGTGCCCGTCGCCCCGAACCTTCGGGTGCGCTGGCTCAGGCTTTGGATCCCACCGATGCGGCCTGTCTCAGGCTCACGGTCCCGGCCCAGTTCGACCAAATCGTCGGCCGGGACGGCGTCGATCACCTCGTACACGCGAAAAGCGTCCGCCCGAATTTCCCGCGAAAAGGCCCTGACCCGTCTTCGTCGACGCCGATCGCTTCGACTCGAGTGAAGTCCGAGTGCTTCAAGATCCACGACTTGATGTATTCGGGATCCCACTCCGGGAGCGTCCAGCGGAACCATGACTCATGGGCCTGCCCGGTGTCGAGGAACAGGACTTTGCTTGTCCTCTCCGCTAATAACGCCATCAGGTCGGGAGCACTGCTCGTGCCTCGGCCCATCACGAAATGGTGCAGGACGCTGAAGCAGGAGACCACATCGGCGGTGCGCTCTGGTTCTCGTAGAAGAACGGTACAGTCGCCCGCAGTTACCTGGTCGGCGGCGATCCCGTAGATCAACGGGCCGAGCTCCAGGGCCAACTTGTCCATCTCGATCCCCTTGGCATCGAAACCCCTCTTGCCCATCTCCGCTACGAACCAGCCGTAGCACGACCCGACGTCCAGGTAACGCATGTCACCACTGGAGCTGAGCCCGGCCCGGTTGAGGTAGGTAGTCATCATGTCCAGCCGGTCCCGGCACTTGCGCATCAGTGGCCAGCTCTGCACTTCGGGGAACTCGACCGGTTGGTAGAGCCGGCGGCTGCCATCCAACCAGGACATCTCTAGGAGGAGTTTTTGAAGGTAGGTGGTCGTCGAGCCGGGGGCTACGACGACCTCGAGCTCCTCTGCCCCCCGGTGCATCGCCATCGCTAGACGATGGTGACCATCGAGTACCGAAAAGTAATCGGACCCCGTGATCCGTCGCACACGGGGCAGCGTCCCGGGCCGGCTCCGGCCCGGCCGGTACTTTATTGGCGCACCGCGGTAGCGATCGAGGTACTCCCTGGTGACCTGGACCAAGCCCTCGTCATCGTTCACGCCGCGGTAATGGCCCGACATTCGGGCCGCCAAGGAGATGCGTTGGAAGTAGCCGCTGGAGCGAATGGTCTCGTCGCTCAAGGCGGCAGCCTCATCGGTGTCGTAGCTGGTGAGCAACTCGTCGTAGAAGGAGTCCTCCAGGCGGGTTGACGGGTCGAGATGTTTGGCCGCCCGCATCGCGAAATCGAACCCGGACATCCCGTTCCAGCCACCAAGTAATAAGTTGTGGCGGGAGACGACGGCCCGTTGGCCGCCTCCCAGGTGATCGCGCAGGAAGAACTGGAGCTGGCGTAGGAAGCGGACCCGGGAGAAGCGGAAGCGGAACTTGTACCAGGGCCACGTGACCGCGATCACTAATGGGCTGCTAAGTAGGAATTGGCGCCGGAAGGGCCGCAGCGCTCGGCGTAGGTCGCGGCGGCGATCGAGGGCGAAGCGGAACGATCGTCGAGTTAGCGCGGTCACGTGAGGCACCATCACAAGGCGGTGAGCGGACCGCACCATGATGGATGCTTGAGGCGTGCCGCCTGGCCCACACCGTTCGGTCGCCTCCGAGGGATCGCCGGTGGCCACCGCTCCGGGTGGTGCGGCACTGGCAGCGCCCTCGGGCCTAATCCTGACTTGGCCGGTCATATCTATGGACACAGTGGAAATGATGGCATACAGTGGGGAGCACTTCAAACATTCGGTGAACGGAGCGTGGCCACTTGGTTATGGATCTTGCATATGAGCTGCTCGGACTGGATGCCGGGTGGGCGGGGGACGGGTTGTTGTCGCCCGCCGACGAAATCGACGTACTCGTAGTGGTGCCGCCCTCGGCTGCGCCTTCTGGGTTGGTGGCGCGCTCCAGGCGCGTGGTCCATCTGGCTGACGCTGATGCGGCGGTGCCCACCGCCATGCTCGCTCAGCTGCGCGCCTCACTCCCTGGGCTGGTCGGGATCTTCGGTGAACGCTCGCACGCTGTCGTGGTGGCGTCGAGCATCTACAGCGCCGGGCTTCGGTTGGTCCTTTTCGCCGACGAGCCGGTTAAGGCTCCTACGGGCTAGGGCCGTTCGTCTACCTCGGTCACGTACTCCCAGTCAACGTGGTTGTGGCGCTCGATGATGATCGGGGTCTCCCGGGCTTTCGGTAGCTCCCGGGCGTACGTCTCCGCAGCGTCGTCGCTATCGAACGCACGGGTCTCGATCTCGGTCCCGCCGGGTTCGGCGAAGCGGTATAGCGAGGTCTTGCGAGAGGACGGCCCGATGTCGGTCATACGGCGATGCTAGAGCTACTCGGCCCCGAACAGGTCGAGCTGAGGTGACGCGTCTCGGTCCTGGCCGGCGTGAGGTGCTTCGTCCCTCCGGAAGTGCTTGCTCAAAGTGTCGACCTGCCCCTGGTAATTGGACCCGATGTCTTCGCCGTAGAGTTTCACCGGCTCTGCGGCCATCCGCTCGTACGTGAGCTTGCAGACATGTTGGCCGTGCTCGATCATGAACGGGACGTCGTGGGCACGGACCTCGAGGGCTGCGCGCGAGCCGCTCAACGTCCTGGCTCTGTTGTAGCCAAACCCCGGGTCGAAAAAGCCGGCGTAATGGGTCCTCAGCTCCCCGCTGGTGGGGTCGTAAGCCGTCATCTCGCAGGCGAGGCCGGGAGGGACGGAGACCGCCTCTTCGGACAGCAAGAGGTAAAACCTTTCTGGGCCAAGGACAACGCGGTCGTCCTCCTCGGCAAAGACCTCTTCCCAATAGTCCTCGACCCGGTGCGCCCCGGTTTTTGCCATATCGAGCACGAGCGTGTGTTCCTTTGCCCTGTAGCCAACCCGGCGGTTCTTACCGCTTCGCACGTCGAGGCTCAGGAAAAGGCCGTTACTGGTCGCAAACTGGCTCCTGCCGGCGGGCCGCCCTCCGACGTAGAGCAGTGGTTCCTCGTTGTGCGCCTGCCACAGCTCCTCGTCGCTGAGGCTCGAGCGGCCTGCCATCAGGCGAAGCTGGTTGAGGGCCAGGCCTTGCCGGACTCGCACCGCGAACGAAAGCGGGACAATTTCGACATAGAGCGGGCCTTCGTAACCTGCCGCTATCTCGTCGAAGCGGTAGCTGTAATCGGTGATGACCCGGGTGAAGACGTCAAGCCTGCCTGTAGAGCTCTTGGGGTTCGCCTTGCCCTGTACGAACGGAGGGAGCGCAAGCTTCTCGGCGAGGGGTACGAGGTAGGGACGTCCGGGCTCGAGAACAGCGCCTTCGCGACGCAGGTCGAGTTCGTCGACTATGACGGCCTTCACTTTGTGCCCCACCTCTTCATCGCCGGCCAAGAAGCTGCAGCGGATCCTGTAGGCGCGTTCCCCCAAGCGAAGGTCAAGGCTCGCCGGCTGTATGTTGCCCGGCGGTACCCGCAGCTCGCCGGCGCCGACCCATCCCGCATCTACAGCCTCCGCGAGCAGCTGGCTCGGCAGGACCCCCTGAGCCCGTTCCCCGAGGTCGGCAAGGTGGGCCCTAGAGGTGGTGGCGGGCTGGGGGGGCATTTCAACGCCATGGTACTTGCCGCCCTCCGGGGGCTCCCACGGCGCCTGGCCTGGGGAGGCGGTACTCTGCGAGCGTGGACAGTGGCACCGGCCGCGACAGCGGCAAGACGAAGCTCAAACTGCTGAGCCGCGCCCTGTTCGCGGTGGGCCTCACCGCCCTCGCTGCGATCATCATCCGGCTCCGGGGTAGCGGGGGGACGCCCCCGCACGGGGGTGGCTGGCGCGAGCTCTCGGCGACGGACTTGGAGCCAATGGACAAGAAGTAGGTGCGAGCGATCCTGGTGGGCATGGGCGCAGTTGGTGCTCGCAGTGCTCGCCAACTCCTTTCTTCCAACTCGATCAGCGAACTGATCGTGTTCTCGCAGCGGGCCGCGGGGGCTGAGGCCAAGGTTGCAGCTCTGGGCGGAGCGGGCGTGGTGCGACCCGAACTGCTCTCCGACGCTTCATTTTCTGAGGCTCTGCGTGGGGCTTCGGTGGTCTTGCTAGCGGCACCAGGGCTCCGCTTCTGGCACGCAGAGGAGAGCGTCAGGGCTGGCGTCCCGGTCGTGTCTGTTTCGGACGACCCGGGCGACGTCCGCAAGTTGTTGGACCTGGACGGCGAGGCGACTAGGCAAGGGGTGGCGGTCGCCGTCGGCGCCGGCATGGTCCCCGGGCTGTCCTGCCTGCTGACGGCGTGGGCGGCTTCCTCGATGGACGAGCTCTCCGAGGTCCACGTGGCAAGCCTCGGAACAGGCGGCCCCGCTTGCGCGAGGCGCCACCACGCGGCTCTCCGCGAGCCCGTTGAGGAGTGGCGCGACGGCGCCTGGGAACGAAAGGTCGCAAGCTCAGGCCGGGAACTTGTTTGGTTCCCCGAGCAAGCGGGAGCTGACTGCTACCGCATCAACCGCCCCGACACTCTTCTGATCGCCCGCACGTACCCGGGCCTTCGGTTCGCAACCACAAGGGCAGCGGCTTCCCGCCGGGACCGGTTCACCTCGTGGTTGCCCATGTTGCGGCCCCCTCACCCCGAGGGGACGGTCGGGGCTGTCAGGGTCGAGGTGCGCGGGCTTCGAGGCGGGGCGGCCGACACCGTGGTGGTCGGCGCAGGCGGCCGGCCGGCACTTCTCGCAGGGGCCGTGGCGGCCGCAATTGCGGCCCGCGCCGCCTCAGGCCAGTTGCCCGCAGGTGCTGGCGGCCTGGCCTCGCTGGTCGAATCCCCGGGTGAGGTGCTCGCCGACCTCTCGGAGCGAGGCGTCCGCCTCGTGACATTCGAGGGCGCCACCATGAGCCCCGCCTGATAGGCCTCGCTCGCCCAGCCAGCTCAGGGTTTGCGGCGGTGCTTCCAGCTGAAGGGGTCTACCCAACCCACGATTGCCAGGGCTTTGTTGACGAGGCTCAGGGCAGCCGTTGCAGCGAAGTCGTCAGAACGCTCGTGGACACGCTGGACCAGCTCGGATTGGGCTCGTTGCAGCGATGCCCTGTCCCCGGACGCGACCAACTGTGCGACCGCTGCCTCGGGGCTTTGCCCGTCGCTCGCGAGAGCGAAGGCTTGGGTGGCCAAAGGTTCGAGTGGTGCCATCAGGGCCGACAGTAGCGGATCACTAGCCCCTACCCCGGCGCCCGAAGAAACGGACGAC
>Ga0302326_10018083_pt1 | contig 14633 bp, 20 predicted proteins | sample Palsa_T0_3_FD_202264 | JGI IMG/M metagenome (GOLD analysis project Ga0302326, IMG submission 202264) | Peat permafrost microbial communities from Stordalen Mire near Abisko, Sweden - Palsa_T0_3 | ecosystem: Environmental > Terrestrial > Soil > Palsa > Peat permafrost | place: Sweden: Abisko... | reverse complement strand
CTCCATGGAGGCGAAATTGGTCAGATGGAGCAACAGTTCCGTTGGGAAGTCCTTTATAATCTTTACGTACTTCATGTCGGGGCGTAGCGCAGCCTGGTAGCGCGCCTGCCTTGGGCGCAGGAGGTCTCCGGTTCAAATCCGGACGCCCCGACCACTAACTCCTGATTTTTCAATTCACTCTTGCTGATGCCGGTTGCGTCGGAGCCTGAACTTGGGTCCATTTGGGTCCAAATACAAGCCGCTCGACGCTTTCCACTGCGCGACGTTGCTCTTCCGGGATCGCGTGCAAATAAATCTCGCGCGTGATATCCGGCGTGGAATGGCCCAAGAGCGATTGCATCGTCCCTATTGGCGTACCCACGGAATCGAGCATCGTCGCGTGACTATGTCTCAGAAGGTGCCACGTAACACCAGAAAGCCCTAGTTTCCTCGCTGCGGGTTTCAGGTGCTTGCGCAAGAGATTCCATCGCTCCAGCGGCAATCCCTCGCGTGTGGCAAATACTAAGGCTCTTGCATCAACAGCGGCAGGACGGATGGCGGCAAAGATTTCTGCCGTCTCCGTTCCAATCGGAATGGTTCGCGCACTGCGTTTCGTCTTGGGCTGATCGAAATGCCCGTCATACACCGTTTCGCAAACACGGAGCATGCGAGCATTCAAATCGACGCTTCCCCAGCGAAGCGCAAGCAACTCTCCTACACGCAATCCCGTCAGCACCAGTAGCAACGTGACCGAGCGTGCGGGTTCATTCAGCGCCGCAGCTATGTCTCGCACCTGGACCGGAGTGAGGACAACCCGCTCCGTTCCATGCTGCCGCCGTGGGAGTTTCGTCTTCTGAGCGACGTTCTCGGCTATGTAGCCCCACTCCTCGGCTGCTCCGAGAATCTTGCTCAGACCACACTTAAAGTGGTGAACGGTTTCCCACGCTAACCCGTTGCTGAGTTTTCGGCTGAGGAAGCTTTGCAACTCTTCTCGCGTAAGCTCCCGAAGCTGTCTCTTGCCGAAAGCTGGATTGAGATGCACGTCGAGCATGTACCGATAGTGCTTCTGGGTTGCGTATTTGAGCGTTGGCAAAACCACAGGCGTCCAATCGTCCTTGACGAAATCACCAAATGTACGGACGGACTGCGGTCGTGTCTTACCGTTGTTGATCGACCCTAACCTCTGAGACAGTACCTGCATAGCCAGGCGGCGCGTCGGAAATTCTGCGACGGTCCCGATCACTTCGGATCGCCTCAGTCTGCCGAGCCTGCCGTCTGCTTGAATTACATCCTCCCACCAGCGTGCCACCCAAAGCTTTCTCCGAGCGCCGCGCTGGAAAAGCGATCCTTGCTGGAAACCTCTTCGAGCCATCGTTCCTCCATGGATGGCCCGTCCAGCTTGTTCTGTGTCGCCTTTGAGTGTAGTCCGCATGTCAAGCAACATGCGAGTCGCGCCGTTGGCACTCGACCCACGCCAGCACTTCGGCCTGCCGGAAACGCCAGTACTTTCCAAGCCGGTAACATGGTATTCGCCCCAAGGATCGCTTTCGCGTGCGTCCATAGACCCAAGACACAGGAACCTGCAACAGCTTGGCTACTTCGTGGACAGTCAGAAGGTGGCTTTCGTCTCTTCCTCCCTCTGTGGCCGCCGCATATGCGGCATTGTATGGCGATCTGGTTGACGATTCTTGTGGGGATGATGCCGATAGAAGTGATACATCCTCTTGCGAGGCCGGTGACGACCGAGCGGATCGAGCCGGAAACGAACGCACTGCAAAGCGCGGGGCATGCTGTCTTGAGGACGCTGTATTCTCGCGCACGTCGAATTTGGTTGGACGAGGCTTCATGGTTGTTACGCGGTCTTCGTAAGAACGTCTCCTCTGATTTGCTGCTGGTTGATGTTGTTCGGGTGTTCGCCCAGCCAGCGCTTGAACTCGTCATCCCGCTTGAACAGGAGCTTGAGCGCTTCACTGACGACGTAGGACGCATTTGCGCCGATGAACTCGGCGTATCTGTCCAGGTGGTGTCTGACTTCTTCCTCCAAGCGAACCTGAAGGGTTGTAGTTTTTGGTTGTTTGGATGGTGCTTTCAATAGTGGCAACGGTTTTACTCCTTTTCTTTTGTGCGATGTAATACGACTTGCATTACAAACTTTCTGCTCCGATCTCTGCACGCGGACAAAACACGGCCCCGAGCGGCTCGGGGCGGGCGGGAGCGACCCCACGACCTTTTGGGCGGCTGAAAGCCGCACAAAGTGGGGTCGCTCCCGCCCATCCGAGTGTTTTGTCCGCGTGCAGATGTCACCTGTTTCATTTACGCATCCGCCGTTCTTTGAAGAGTCTGTGGTTGGCTTGTGGGTGACTTTGGGACTCGAGCCGCACCTGAAGTACCGCGTACCTGTGAGCCGTCACCCCATCTTTTCCTGCTGTCAGCGAATACCGCTTCCTGGCCCGGCACGGTGACAGCCCGGAACAAGACTTTTTGTGCGTTCGTTCTAGTCGTTGCTGATTCAGCCCGCAGGTCATTCGGCAACTGGTTTCGCCTCCACAGACGGAAGAGGGTGCCGAATATCTCCCCGTTGAAACGTTTCCCCGTCTCGTGCCGAAAGATCAGGTCGTCCTCTGTGAGTAGCCCGTATTTCCGGTTGTCCCACTTGGTTTGGACATCGAAGTAGCGAGCCAAATCCGAGAGGCCCTTGGCTTCCACAAGGAACGAAAAAAGCTCCGCCGCTTCATTCTGGAGGCCCGCCGCCGTTGAAACGTAGATGAATTGGTAGCTCGGAAGCTGCCGGAACAGAGGCCGGTAAGTACGCAAGTGCGCGATGTATCGGTCGAGGTTTCGATGCTCGGGATCAACGTAGGTAAAAGTCACCACAGGCATGTAATCGGGAGACGGATAGGCCACGCAAAGAGGAAATCCCTCGGAGAACATGATGCCCCTGCCATGCTCGTTGGAAGGAGAAAACAAACTCTCGCTGAGTTTGAACCGTTCGATGAGATATCGCCGCTTCTCTTCCGCCGTCTCGAAATAACTGTCCTCCGGGTTGGCAAGAATGAAATCGAGGGCCAGGAGCCGCGTCTTGATGAAGTCGAGTTCGTGCTCCCTGCGATTGCGGAGATGGGCTTTGCCAATCGCTTCATAAAGGTGGCGAGAACGAACGTGATAGACGAGGCTTCTCCGCATATATCTCTGGGCCGAGACATGACCCAAGCCAAACAGCTTTTCGACGAAACGGGCGTTTCGTTTGCCGCTCCGGGCATGGCTAAAATCCAGGAACTGCCGCACCGTGAAATAGCCGGAATGCGCTGCCACAAGGTAGAGAAACTGCGCTTCGGCTTGCGTATAGCCGAAAGCACGGAGGTTGGCGAGTTGGGATTCGTGAATGCTCATGGTTATAGACTGAAGATCGCTGCACTCAACTCCCGGTCATCTCGAATACGGCGCAGTCGATCTGTGTCGCCGCGCCGGGCGTAGATTTGGAAGCCGGCGCGAGCCTTCTGCGCAAGCCCGCGCGGACGGTAATGGTCGGTGGCGAGTTCTAGGTCGCGCCGCTGGATTTCGCTGTCGTTCTCGGGCAGATACTCGACCCGCAGATCGGGGATTGGAATCTCACCAGACACAACCTTGAGGTGATACCGTGCGGCGACTTCCTCCTTCACTTCTTCCGGGGCGTGGCCCTTATCATCGGAAAGACGGGCGAGGCGGGCGTAGAGTTCGCACTTTATCTCGTAATCGAGCTTGACGCGCAGCATCCTGCCGCCGCGTCCTTCGATCTCATCGGCAACCTTGTGATAGAGCCGATAAAGTTCCGTGTCGTGAATAGCTTCTTTGGGCTTTTTGAGTCCGTAGTACGTCGCTTGGTCCGGGCGAACAACCTTCCCGCGAGACAGAAACTTGTGGCCCTCCCTCGTCAGCGTCACTACTTGCATCGGGTGATGATCTGCGTCGGCAATGCTCGTCGCTTTCACGAGACCCTGACGAGCTAGGCTTTCGACATCATTTTCCATACGCGAGCGGTCGCCGTTGTAAGCGAACTCGGCTAGGTCGTTTGCGGCTACGACCCGGAACTTGCCAACTTCCGAGAGAGTGTGAATCTCAGAATCTCGCAGAGCATAGTCCTTGTCTCGATCCGCATACTTGGTTCGAGTGCGCTGAGAGAGGGTTGCTTGGACGCGTTCTTCACGGGCCAGCGGCGGGCGTTCTCCGCGCGAACGTTGCCGTTCCTCGCGGTCGAATCGGTCGGCGCTATCTTCCTCGCGGTGGATGTTATGTAGGTTGGTGCGAGCGTTCCATGTGGACGATGAACCCCGGCCCACATCGCGCCCGGAGCCTAAATCAGAATCGCGAAGATCGTCAATTTCGAATCCGTCAAAGCCTCGGGACATGACAACACTCCGTTGCGCTCAATGCGGCAGGAACAAAATTCGACTGCGGAGAAAAACGGGGAAGTCGGAAATGCGAACTGCTGGACATCGGTGCTTCTTACCTCAAAGAGACCTCAAGAAGAGAGCGAGCCTTGCTCTCCTTCTGGATAGATGAAAACTTCCTCAATGTTCTTGCCGAATACGCGTGCGATCTTAAATGCCAAGTCGAGGCCAGGTTCGTATTTGCTCGTTTCAATCGCGTTGATGCACTGACGGGTCACGCCGACAGTCTCGGCGAGTTCGGCCTGCGACCATTCCTTTTCTGCCCTCAAGACACGGAGCCGGGTCTTCATTGGTACCGCCACGAAGCGAGAATGAGGCCGATGCTCCAGAATGCAATCATCAATGCCGGAACCAGGAGAGAGGCTCCAGACAGGAATCCGAATCGCTGGAGAAGACCGACAACCAGCGTGAGAAGCAGAGACGCAACAAAAGCAAAGCTCGTCGCTTCATGGTTGATGAGTTTCTGATGTGCGTCTGCGGCTCGGAGGAATCGAAGAAAGCTCCAGAGTCCGCCGCCCGCCAGGAGAATCCCGAGCACTATCAACGCTTCTAGTGAGTGACTTGCACGGACTCCCAGGGTAAAGGCCGCGATTGAGGCGAGCACGAAAACGTAAAATACGCGTAGCGTGGTTCTACGCTGCTTGCTTGGAGACCGAACGTCCGGTTGGGCTGTCATGGCGTGACTCCTCCATAGGGATAATGGTATTCTATTCAGGTCTGTATGTCAACTATAGATTACTAATAGACCTGTTAAAGAGTCCACGCTGAGCTGTCGGTCGGACTCAGGAGCCCCTGACCGTCTGCCCGCATAGTCGGTTCTCTTGACAAGTATCCAATTACGGTCTAATGTTTAGATGCTAATTGGAGGAGACATGCCACGGCGGGGACTAAAGCTAAAGCAGGCCAGTGCGGTCCTACAGATACAACCGAAAGAATTGCAGAACCTTGTCCAATTCGGCGTCGTAAAGCCTCGACGATTAGAGGGAACGTATTTCTTCGATGCGAACGCCCTCATGGTAGCCAAGGTCGCCTCTTATCTAAAAGAGTCCCTAGGCACGCGGACGAGTGTGCTCTCCAAACTCATGGAAGCATTTTCGGCGTCTGAAGAAACATTCAAGTCGGAGAATCCCAAGTACATCATCTTCAACTGCCGACTCGCAACGGAAGAGGAACCAATCAAACTAGGAGTGCCGTTTCGAGCCTTGGGGGAACAGATTGAGGAACGAATGAGTATGGCTGATCTGTACAAGGACCTGCCGCGTGGGAAAAAGCGCCGGGGCTGGAAAAAGGAATTTCTGGAATCGCTAACCGAGGCGGCAAAAGACATCAGAGAGGTCTCCGAAGAAGAAATCTTGCGCACGGTTCGCAGCTATCGTAAAGAGAGACGTGCGCCAGAGATCACCGTTGCCGCAGAAAGTTAGGAAGCGCAAGCCGCGTGCTGTTGTTGACACGAACGTGCTTGTGGCTGGCATATCGGGCTTCCGAGAACCATTCGTTTCCGGCAGGAATCCGAGCGCCGATATACTCCACACGTGGGGCGAACGGAACAATTTCGTCTGGCTCATAACGGAAGATATTTTGGAGGAATACAAGGAGGTCCTAAAGCGCCTCGGCGTTCGTCCGAACCTCATCGGGAGAGTCATCAATCTGATCCGCGAGCGCGCCGAAGAGGTGAAGGTGCAAGCCTCAGCTCAAATTTCTCCCGATCCTAAGGACGACGCGTTTTGCCTGTGCTCCGAATCGGGGAAGGCAGATTTCGTAGTCACCCTCAATCCCAAAGATTTTCCCCCGGAGCGTCTCAAATCCAAAGTCGTCCATCCCAGTGAATTCAAAAGGTGAATAAGCCGAGCTTCCCACTTCCACCACTTTCGGTGGATTCCCGGTCTTTCCGTGATCAAAATCTGAACGATTGACAGCTATACGGCTTTCCCGTCAAGCTCCCAGCCCGAAGATCATTGCTCTCGGCAATCCGTGTGCGAATTCAGGTTTCCGTTCATATAGATATAGCCCGGCTGGGTCGCGTCGCCGAACAGCGATATGTCCCCGTTCGTGTCGCACACGATGTGCTTTGGCGGCGTGTAGCTTGCAATGCCCTGCAAGGTCCCGGCTAGTATTCGTCGCCAGGTCGAGGTCTGCGGCTGCGCTGCGGGGGACGAAACACTGTTAAGGTCGCGCATCTTTTGGTCCACAAACGCTATGAGATCGTTGTGCTTGTTAACCAAAGTGTTATACTGGTCCACCAATTGGTCGTATCTTCGGTCGTCGTCCGCAAAGTGAGCCTCTGTTATGTCCTGTATAAAATTCAAGGCTGCGACTTGGTTATAGAGTGCCTCGGTAAAATTCATCATCCTATTTTTCTGGTCGGAGCTGTAAGTTTGAGATTGTTGGCTCAAGTCAAAATTGCCTAGATATCCGTTATAGCCTCCGAGGTTATCTTGTTGGCTCATCGCTTGGCTCGCGCAACCATAGGCGACGGAAATGTCCTCCGAAGTCGCTTTCAGATAAAGCTCTTTGATGAATTTGTTGGCCTCCTCTTTGCTCATTGACTTGAATTTGGGCATCCATTGCCTATTAAACCAAGCGATCCGGAAATTGGTCTGCGCGCATGGGGCGGTTGGAAGGACGGTCGCCGGTAAGTAACCTGTGGAACCGTTCTCTGTACGAACGGCGTATGAGCTCCCATGCGCCCCAAGAATTGTGACCCAATCTCCGCACTTGAGCTGTGTAGTTGACCCCGCAACCGGCGTGAACGGAATGGACTGGGCTTCTTGGCACTTTATCTCGGTAGTGGTTCCAATTCGTGCCTGCATCGAGACCGGAAGTGTGTCTACTTGGTCTAAGATTTGCGCGCGCGCCGAGCCTCCGGCAAGAATCAGCAAAGAACCCAAGACAACCGCGTGCATGGTTTTCATCATTTTCACCCTTGAAGCAAAGTTAATTTGAACAGCAATGTGACCGAGCGACCTCGCCGACAATCGATGCAATCGTCCTTGGGACTCGTATCCAAACTACGTGTGCGCAGAATCCTTGGAAAGCAATTGCCGCCGCGATTCGAGGTCCGCGATCTGTAGGCTCAACTCGTCAATCCTTTCTTGAATGGTTACTGCCGTCAATATGTAGCCTTTCAAATGGCGCACATGCGAGAGAGCGAGCGTCGTCATAATCTTGTAGGGCCGTGCCAAGTCTGATTTTCGCGCCCTGTATTGTCTGTATTGGGAAGCAAAAAACTTCGCGTTTCTTTGACGCTTGGCAAGTTCGCGGCGTGCCTCACTGATGTAAGCTGGTTCGCTAGTCTTGCTCATTTTCTCCTACTCCCTATCCGGGTGAGCGCGTGGACCACCTGCGCCTCTCGTGCCTGCTACTCAAGGCACGCAAGTCTATTTGCAACGAGCAATTCAGCCTCTGGTTTCGTCAAAACAATGACGACATCTTCCTCGAGCGGTTTCGCTTCAAAAGCGTCCCCGAGTAGCGCCTTTGCCTCTTCAATCTCCTGCCGGTACTTGTGATAGAGAACATGAAGAGTCTTGCCTTGGTTGCTTGCAACGATTTGACTCTTGTTATTCGAGAATCCCACCTGATTGCCTTCTGCAATGGCTCCAGTTCTGTAAGAAGACATTGAAGCCCTCTCCATTCTGTCCGCGCAACGGCGAAATACAGTGCGTGTTTTCGGGCGGACGTTCGATTTTTTTATCCGTCGCGGTTCCGCTTCGAGTTTCAACGCGACCACTCCTCATTGCGGAATGTTAACCCTCGCTTTCAAATCATCCAGGAGTCTTTCGGCAGATTTGGCAGTTTCCTTTTCCCTGTTCTTCTCCAGTCGAGCCAATCGCCTATGGTCAGTCTCAGACCAAAGTGAATTCTTTGTCTTGGCATCAAAGATGGTGAGCACAAGTTCGGGGTCAACGATCTGAGAGCTGTGTACTTGGGTGGTGTTGTTGTACGAGTTCGTTGAACTCCACACATTGGTTCCACCCCTCTCAACCCGATACGCTAATTCCACAATCAAATCTGCCTCGTCAGGTGAGCCGACGATTTCATATTTCCCCCATTCTTTCATGTCGGAATAGAATGTATCGTAGGCGAGATTGCTACCTCCACCATTTGAAAGAAATATTTTCTTGGCGTTCGTGACCATGGACGGCAAAGGTGCCTCGGGAACCTTCTTTTTGTTTTTTGCAGGCGCGGTAACCGGGAGAAGCGCGCAGAGGCACAAAGTAATCATAAATTTACGCATGGGTGCTCCTTTAGCGGGACAGCTCCTTCAAATTTGATTGTAGTCTTGTCAGTCTTAGGGTTTTTCCGTTGCTCTGCACAGCCGTGCTCAGTTTGTAAACCGTGTTTGTAATCTCTCAGTAGAAGCGGGCAAATACGTCGCCCGGGGCGAGTAAAACAAATTGTGCCCAAGCAGTACAGCGGAAGTAGCCACGTACTATATGTAGACAAAGCATCGATTGTTTACACTTTAGGCGGGCGGCGCGCAACGGGGCGCGTGCACGTGACAAAATGGTGCGCCATATCGTGAGCGTCTTTTCAGCGGTCGCATTGCTTCTTGGATTCGATCTACGAAGACCCGGCGCGCTGGCCGCAGCAGCGTCTCGGAGGAATGGTATCGGGGAGCGATGAACAGGGCAGGTTTTGCTTCGCTGCAAGGACTCTGTCAATTATTCTAAGTCTGCTCATTAAAGAAAAACGCTAACATGCTCTTCCCCGTCAAGCATGAAAATATGACCGCCCGGCGCTGGCCGGTGGTCACGCTTGGCCTAATCCTCCTTAACTTCCTGATCTTTCTTGCTACCCACCAGACCATGGAGAAGCAGGAAGACTTCCTCTGGTCCGTGAAGATGCACGTTCTGGTTCTCGCGGCCCAGCACCCAGACTTGGCGATTTCGCCCAAGGCCCAACAGTTCGTCGCCGATTTTCAAGCCTACGACCCAACGGATTGGGCTGAGATGCAGGGTTCCAGCTTCAAGCCAATCGACGATTGGGACGCCCAGATGCGTAGCGTGGACGACGGAGAGCAATTGCAAGCGGAAATGGACTCCGTTGCTACCGAATACGATAAGCTAACGGCCTCCTCCATCGCGGAGCGGTTCGCCTTCATTCCTGCTCACCCGAGGCTCATCGCATATCTGAGTTCCACTTTCCTGCACGGCGGCTGGTTACATTTGATTGGCAATATGTGGTTTTTGTGGTTGGCGGGATTTGTACTGGAAGACGTATGGGGCCGTCCACTCTACTTGGCCTTCTATCTCACGGCGGGAATTGCGGCCACGCAATTTGACGCTTGGGCAAATCCTGGAAGTATCGCTGTTTCCTACGGGGCTTCAGGAGCTGTCGCGGGTCTAATGGGAGCGTTCTTGGTTCGGTTCCCAAAATTGAAGATCAGGTTGGTGTGGCTCTTTGGCTCATGGCTATCCGGTTTTTGGGGGCTTTGGGTGCGAGCCTACTGGCTACTGCCTCTGTGGTTGGGAATGGAAATTTACTACGGAAAACTGTCCGGGCAGGGTGACGGCATTGCGCATTGGGCGCACGTCGGGGGATTCATCTTTGGCGCTCTTGCTGCCCTGGCTCTACGATATTCAGGCTTAGAACACAGGGCGACCAAGAGTATCGAGGAAAAGATTAGTTGGACCCCTGCTTCCGAAATCAATCAGGCTAGCGACTTGGTCGAAAATGGCAAGTTTGCTCAGGCCGGAGTGATCCTGACCAAGCATTTGGGAGAGGAGCCGACTTCGCTCGGTGCTTGGAGCTTGCTGCGGATTGTTCATTGGCGGAACAACGATATTCCCGCTTGCCGAGAAGCCACGGCCAAGGTGTGCGAGCTAAATTTGCGAGCAGGGATGTATGAAGCGGCTTGGCAGGATTACGAAGAGTTCCGCAACTTGGGCGGAGGCAATATGCCTCCCGCCGCTTGGTTGGAGATTTGCCGAGTGGCAGAGGAACGGAAAGACTATCAGCGGGCACTGACCGAATACCAAGAACTTTTCGCCGCCCATCCCTTTGAGCGGCAGGGCCTCATGGCACAAGTCGCTGCCGCTCGAATCTCGCTCAAACGGTTGAATCGCCCCGACGAAGCTTTGAGACTGTATCGGGCCGCATCAGCGTCCGCCATACCGCATTTGGACTTGGAGCAAGACATCGAGGCAGGAATTCGGGAAGCCAAAGGCGCGCTCACGCACAGGGTCGCAATGGTCAAGTGAAACGCAACGCGGTCGTTCGACGAATTGACCTTGCACTCTTTCCCCGCGAAGACAGAGTACGATCCTGCCGGGTGCGTAGTAGATCTCGCGTAACCACTGTGATACATTACCTGCTCTGTAACTGGCCTGCTGCGGCACGCAGGTGTTATAAGCAAATTGGAGGTGAAATCTTGGAAAGCGAAACTCACATCTGTGACTACTGCCAAGACCCAAAGAATCCCGTTAACAAAGATAACGGCGGCGCCATCAGCTATCCGGCAGGCGGGCCAACAATCGCTTACGTGCATGGTTCCTGCAAGGAGGCGTGGGAGCAAAAGCAAAGCGTCACAAGAAAGCAAAGCGTTTCAACATATGAAAGACTGAAGAAGTAATCGCGCGGAGGCGAGCAACAATGAACTTTGCAGGATATTTTGCTGCGAGGTCAATGGAGCCGGAGATTAAGAAGCGGCTGTTCGGTCCGAATGTAGTGCTGTTCGGCAACTACATCGCGACGTACTCAGCGGCGGTTTACTTTGGTTGTGCTCTAGGCGTCACGTTCGCCAATCACAAAGAAGAAGCCCTCCGGCTTTACAGCAGCCCAGGTCATGAAGAGGGCTTGCTCAACTCTTGTTCGATGAACGTTTCATCCATAAAAGAAGTCTGCGATTTAGAAAGTGGTCGGATGATGTCCATCATGCATGAGAATAGGGCGGTGCCCAAAGCCCTCGATGCAATCTGGAACACACCACTTCCAGCAAAGGGAGCCACGGATAAAGTCGCATGGGCTTTCGTCTATGGCACTATTCTCGGGAGCCAAAATCCTGGGATGATTGAACGGACATGGACGGGTGAATCTACCCTAGAAGAGGCTAAGCACACTGCCAAGAAACTTCTAAAAGAATGGTTGGTCAATAATAATATTGCTCACGGTTTTCTCATGGATTACTTCAACGCAGGGGACGTGTGACCCCGTATAGTGCGCTACTTGTGCTTATAGTCCAGCTTCTTTGAGGTATTTCTCCACGTCGGCTTTCTCAGATAATTCGCGCGGCCATCTGAAGGATTTGTTTTGACGCCGACTCCGGCAGGCGGTATGTAATTCTGTGAACGGCTGTTTCCACGGGGAACTTTTTTCTGAAGCGCACTCCAAGGCATCCAAAATAGAGTCTACGAGGGGGCTGATCTGCTTGTCCCAGTCTGGGCGGTTCGCGTTCGTATTCTTGCCCTTGGCATGTAGCGTCCGGTAGTCCCAGTCTCTCCAAGCCGTGAGGTGAAGCAAATGAACCTCTATCGGCTTTCGATATCTTTCCAATGTCTCCTTGAGGCTCGGTTCGATTGCTAAGCCGCCGAAATCGCAGAGTAGTATGTCAGTATCCGACGCGTGGCATTTCGTATAGAAGTCGATCAGCGACCGCGCATGTAACAGGAGACAGTCCCGGATCATCACGATGACATCGGGTAACAGCTGGTCAGCCACAGCTCTAACTTCGTTGCCCGCATTTCCGGTGAGAAGATTCCACGTGCATCCGCTGGCCGCCAGCCACCGATGATCGTCAATGACATGAAGGAACGCGGCCCTTGGTTCTAGCATTGCCATAAGAGCCTGGATTCTATCACCCCTTCTCTATGAGATTTTCGCGGCGCTTGTATGACATCGGTATCGGTTCCTTGGCTCGGGTGATATCGCGCGCACGTTTCAAGCTTCTGCGTTCCGGTGGAGGCCGAAGGCTCCCAAGGCTGGAATGAAGGAATACTAAATCAGGTCACGGCGGTCACTGATGTACAGGCGCGCCGCATCTCAGGCTGCCCGTCGTCTCACCCATCTCAGCACCGGCTCAAGCAGCACAACCCGCGATGGGACAACATATGCGCCTGCCTACCGTCTGCCTAGTTGTGAAAAAAAAGTTGGGTCCAACTTGGGTCCAAATGCTGCCGAATTAGGTCCAAAACCGTGTACCATGACGCAGAACAAAGCCAGACGGACCAACAAGATAGATTTTCTGCAACTGCCTTGGGCGCAGGAGGTCTGGAGTTCAAATCTCCACGCCCCGACCAACTCCTTGTGTACTGCGACATCACCAAACGTGCTGAGTTCTTGCACGCAGGAATACTCCACCTCTACGCGGATATGACGGTTTGCTTTGACCAGCTTTGGGCATCAAGTTCAAGACTGAGGGTTAACAAACCCGCTACAGCCTCGCGAATTTCGCACGCACATGAGGATGTTGTGGGCTATGCTTGGAAAATCCCAATGGGGCTTGCCGCTTGACGTTTCGTCGATAACCAAGGCAATGTTGGGATATTCCTCTCTCGCGGGATGTCCACCGCTCACTCGAGCAGTTCGTTAGTTAGTTCTCCCCTTCTGAAAATTTGCCGTGTGCGGCTTTCTCCCGCATCGCGGATGGATCGGGCGCGGGGCCTTTCAATGCCGGGGGGCAGGAGTTTTTCGTGTCTTCGCACGCAGCGCCGTACTCACAGGCCCGGAAGTCGGACGCGCGGATTTCGCTCGCCGGCGCTCGGGTCACGCCGGGAGATGAACGGGGGCGCGCCGGTGAGATTTGTGAAATGCCGGGCATGAGGGCTCGCTTATCGCGAGACTAGACTCGATTGCATTCCTGTTCCATTTGGTGACCATGAGTGGCATATACGATCTTCGCCTTGTGGCGCTGTCCGTCGGCATCGCCATCTTCTCGTCGTATGCAGCATTAGACCTCGCCGCAAGGGTCACTGCATCCCGCCGTAGCGCCCGTGCTTTCTGGCTATTTGGCGGAGCCTGTGCGATGGGTTTCGGGATCTGGTCGATGCACTACATCGGCATGCTGGCTTTCAAAATGCCGATTGACGTCCTTTACGACGTGCCAACCGTATTGCTTTCCCTACTCGCAGCAATCGCGGCCTCAGCGGTTGCCCTATTTACCGTGAGTCGCCCTCGAATGGGCCTGTGGCAAACCGCGACGGGCGGCGTGGTCATGGGGTCGGGCATCGCAGCGATGCACTATATCGGAATGGCTGCCATGCGAATGCCTTTGCGGATTATTTACAATGTCCCGCTTGTAGCCACGTCGATCCTGCTCGCGGTGGTAATTTCCATAGCTGCGTTGATTCTCTCCTTCCGAGTGCGCGACGAGAATCGCGCCACTCCACGAAAAGTTGTTACTGCCTTGATTATGGGAAGTGCGATTCCTGTGATGCATTACACAGGGATGTGGGCAGCCAGCTTCGCGCCTTCCGATGCTCCGATTGGTGTCTCGCATGCCGTGAGCATTACGTCGCTCGGGCTTGTGGTCATCATCGTGAGCACGCTTTTGATTTTGTCTCTGGTGATCGCAACGGCGTTTCTCGATCGATTGCTTTCAGCGCAAAAAGCCCTTACCGATGAGGCGAGAACGGCCGAAGAGTACTTCCGGACCATCGCCGAGGCCATCCCTGCGATCCTTTGGACCGCGCGTGCAGACGGATATCGGGATTATTGGAATCAACGCTGGCAAGACTATACCGGTATTAGTCACGAGCAAGGCCTCGATGATGGGTGGCAAAGCGCCATACATGCCGACGACGTCTCGGCAGCCGTGGCTGCTTGGCGGCATTCGGTGGAAAGTGGAGCACCATACAACGCTGAGTATCGTTTGCGGCGCGCCGACGGAGTCTATCGCTGGCACCTCGTTCGCGCGCTGCCTCTACGCGGCCAGGACGGAAAAATAGCCAGATGGTTCGGCGCAGCAACTGACATCGACGATCATAAACGCAATCAACAAACGTTAGAGCAGGAGGTTCGAAAGCGTACAGAAGAATTAGTTCAGTCTAACGGCAAGCTTACACAGGAAATGAGTGAACGCGCGCGCACACAAGAGGAACTGAATCGCCAAACCGCAAGTTTGGTCGATGAATTACTGCAGCGCTCTGAGAGGGGCATGCTACTCGCAAGAATGGGCGAGCTCTTGCATAGCTGTGACCTGGAAGAAGAGGCGTTTTCGATCGTTCTGGGGTTCGCGCCGAAGCTTTTTCCCGGGATGGGAGGGGCGGTCATTCTCCTGAAAGCATCGAAGAA
>Ga0302326_10018079_pt1 | contig 14635 bp, 5 predicted proteins | sample Palsa_T0_3_FD_202264 | JGI IMG/M metagenome (GOLD analysis project Ga0302326, IMG submission 202264) | Peat permafrost microbial communities from Stordalen Mire near Abisko, Sweden - Palsa_T0_3 | ecosystem: Environmental > Terrestrial > Soil > Palsa > Peat permafrost | place: Sweden: Abisko... | reverse complement strand
CGCGCGGCTGTCAGGATGTGGGACATGCCAATAGATTCGGCCGCCTCGGCCGCGACAAAGGCGGCGTTCAGGGCGATGTTTCGGATGTTGCCGCCAGGGATGTTGAGCTTTGCCAATTTCGCGTAATCCAAGCCGTCCGTCGGCGTTTCCTTGGGAAAGATTCGCCGCCAAATTTCCGCGCGCTGCGCCGGGTCTGGAAACGGAAATTGCACGATGAACCTTAACCTGCGCAGGAAGGCGGTGTCAAGGGCGCTCTTCATGTTCGTCGTCAAAATGGCCAGTCCGCGATAGGATTCCATACGTTGCAGGAGGTAGCTGACTTCCATGTTCGCGTAACGGTCGTGGCTGTCCTTGACTTCGCTGCGCTTGCCAAAGAGCGCGTCGGCTTCGTCAAATAAAAGAATGGCGCCGCTTTCCTCGGCGGCGTCGAAAATGCGGCGATGGTTTTTTTCCGTTTCGCCTATGTATTTGCTGACCGTGGAGGCCAGGTCGATTTGGTAAAGGTCCAGGCGCAGTTCCGCAGCCAAAACCTCGGCCGCCATGGTTTTGCCGGTGCCGCTGGGACCGGCAAAAAGCGCGCTGATGCCCAAGCCCCGCGCCGAGCGCGCGCCGAAGCCCCAGGATTCATACACTTTGGAGCGATGTCGAATCTGGCTGGCGATTTGGCGTAGCGATTGCACTTGCGCCGTCGGCAAAATAAGGTGCTCCCATTGCGCGGCCGGCTCTATCCGCCAAGCCAATCCGTCCAGCCGCGCTCTCGAACGGGCGCGGCAGGTTTCCCAAATCTTTCGGCCCGCCGGGGCGCTGATCGAGCCGTTGAATCGATGGGAGGCTTCAGCCGCCGCGGCGCGAATGGCGCCCAGACTTAAGTTGAATTGCTGGGTGACCCCTTCCACCAGCGCCGACTCGGTTTCGTCCACCGCGCCCAAGGCCGTCCGCCATGCGGCAGATTGTTCGGCGCGTGTGGAGCGGGGTACATCAATAATCGCCACCTCGCGATGGGGAAGTTTGCGCCGCTCGCGACTCCACAGAACTGCCGGTGCGTTGAGCCGCTCGATCATACGGGTGGCGCGGCGGCTGCGCTCAAGGTCGGCGCCGGACGCTGCCTCCAGTTCGTCCCATTCCAAAAAAGGAACAACGCCACCCAGGACAGCCTCGCGTTCCAGCAAGCGAAGCATCGCCTCCAGTTCGAGTGGCATATGCGGAATGGCATCAGATTGCACGACGGCCAGGCGAAAGCCAACGGCGCTGGCGGCGGCGGATGCGATGGCGCGGCTGTCGGCAGGATCGGGTCCACATAATTGGATCGCGGGCCATTGGCGTGCGCGTTGCGGATGAGACCATGCCAAAACGATTTGCTCTACTAGCGCCGCTTGAGATGGCGATAAATCGGCCGCCCCAACAGTCTCGGCCAGATCAAGCAGTCCGGCCAAATTCTCGTCCAGAATACGCAGGCCCGCCAAATAGTGCAGCACCCGCTCGTCCATCCGCAACGCGCTTTGCGTGAGCGCCGGACCGGATCCAATTTCAATCAAGCGCCACCGCCGCAGAGGTCCGGTCGGCGACAAAGCGCTCCAATGCGGTTCCGGCAGCGCCGCTAGAGCAAGGCTAAAGGTGGGATGGGGACGGGCGCTGTCGCCTTGCGCGGCGGCGCACAGACCCCCGAAAGAAGAGTCCAATTCAATGCCTGCGGACAAAACCAGCACTCTGCGCTCGAAAGAGGAAAGCCCGAACGCGTGACACAAGGCCTCCAGCGCGGGCGGGGGAAAGAAGTCATCCGCCAGACCCACCGCCTTGGCGGCAGGTGTGTGCGGCGCGGGGGATGGTTCCGGTTGAAGCGGACCTGGGACAGCGCGGCGGCGCAGAAATTCCTTGACCTCGGCTAACTCAGCAACGAGATGAATTTGGTTTGCGGAAGGCCAATCAACTTGTTGCTGAACATTGGACGCCGCTGTCATAAGACGGTCACGATGGGACCGGTGAATCCGCCCGCCGGTCCGGTCTCAAGAGGGCTTTCAGCCGTGTCCACCCTCACTCGAGCCAGATAGGCGCCAGGCGGGACTGCCAAAGGTTCGGTCGCGCCGATGGGAGTGACACTCGTGTTGAAATCAAATGTGTCCGGTTTTGTCGCGTCCGGCAAGCCATCCAGCTCAAACGCCAGTGGCAGACCCGGCGGACTGGCATCAAGCTGGTTTAGTACCAGGCTCACCTTTTGCGAAGACCCGACCGCAGGAAAAACCGCAACCGTAATCGTTTGAGGGGCGGAAAACGTCAGGCTCAAGATCATGGGCTGAACGACGAAGGCGACGGAGTTGGATTGAGCTATGACCCGCTGGCTGGAGTTGGGAGGCGAACCCAGCGAGGCGTACCGGGTTAATGTAACGCCATTGACGCCTGGACGCAGCCCGGCCGGAAGCTGGACCACAAGCTGTCCTTGGGTCGGATTGGAACTCAAAAGAACGCCGGGAATGGGCTGCGAAATGCCCGGCGTCAGGAAGGCAACAACATCCGCCGCCTCAAGATTTTGCCCGGTCAAGGTAAGCTGGGCGGTGGCTGGCGGTGAGGACAGACCGAGGGTTTGCGGTTGGACCGAATTGATGACCGCCAGACTGAAAGGCACGGCCTGAAGGCATGGTCTCAGCACCGGCAGCGCGCCTGTCGGCGGCAGATCGTCGGTTTGGATCAGCACGACACTGGCGGCATAAGCGACCGATAGAACGTAGTCGGTCTTGAGGAAAACCGACCAGAGCTTGGAGAGTTCTTCCAGCGAAAAGTTTACGGGCGTGAATCGAACGACGTCGATCTGGTCCGCCAAGTCTGAACCGGCGAGAACCGCCACGCCGCTTATGGCTGCGCTCACCGCCTGGCGCGAAAGTGCAGGATACGCGTGAAGTTGGCGAACCACGGCCCCAAGCAAACGCTGTTGCTCCAAAGCGGTGTCATCGCCATAAAAAGTCAACAGGTAAAAAAGGTCGAGCGCCGCTTGCGGACGTCGGAGGAGCGAGCCATCGGACGACCGGGTGGGAAGATCCGCGTTGCGCCAGGCCGCGTTGGGACTGACCTGATAAAGGAAAACGTTGACACCGACCTTGGGCAGGTCTGTCGCGTCGGGCCGCGTTTTGGTAACGGAAGCGCCATTGACGCCGGAGCCGGGCAATGCGGCTCCGAGAGTCTGCGCCAGCGTTTCAGTCACAGAGGCGATGGCCAGGGCATTGCTCATGGTAGGCGCAAAATGGGCGGCGAGCCGGTTAAGTTGTGGACACGTTGAAGGTTTGGAGAGCTGCGGAAAGATTGTTGGCGCCTATCAAGACGTTGCCGGTGGCCGCCAGGCCGGTGGCAGCCGCAGTCGAGTAAACGAACAGGCTTCCACCCGGACCGCCCGCAGGCGGGCTGGAAATCGGCTCGTTCGCGATGATGTTGGAATTCACGGCCGCGCGGCTGCTTGTCATGACGATCGCCACGATTGCGACGTTGGTTTGTTCGCTCGCGCAGCCCCGAACATCGTTGCCAGTCAAAATGAGGTTCTCACCGGTGCCAATGATGCATAGTACGCCCGACCAGCTACCCATGCTGCCTTGGGAGAGCAGCGTCTGGATGCGATTATTGACAATCATGATGGACACGAGTGACTGATCGCTTCTCAATATGGGCCGAAGTACTATTGTATCCACAGGAATCTGCGTTTCGACCGTTGTGGCCGCTACAGGCTGCGTCGCCGGAGCCGCCGCGACCGACTTTTCAAGTTGCGGCGCTTGAAAAAGCAACGCCCTCTGAACGGGCAGTGCCGTCAGAGTCGCCGCCGGCCTGGCCGCAACGAGTGGGGCTGCAGCCACCGCCGGACTGGCCGCGACTAATGGCGCCGCAGCAACCACCGGCCTGGCCACGACTGGTGAAGTCGCGGCGACCGCTGGCGCGACCGTGGCCAATGGCGCCGCAGCTACTAATGGCGCGCTCGCGACGAGTGGCGCCCCAGCAACCGCCGCCGTGGTCGCAACCAATGGCGCTATCGGCACTGTCGCCGGATATTTCAGAAATATGGCGGCCTGCTCTATTTCCTTGAAACCGGCGTAAGTGGTCGGCAACGGCGCGGCGCTGGCGGCAGTCTCCAGCCAAAAACCGCCGAAGCAGGCCGTGACGTCGTTCTCTTGAAGGCGAATTCCTTCCAATTGGCCGGAAAACAAAACCGCCAAGGTCAGATCGGAAAAGGAGTTTTCGGACACCAGCGCGTCTTGGATTGTAACCAGATTGCCAGTCCCCTGGTCGTTGCCCGCCACGACCACCCCCACCGTGGTGATGACGGCTGGCGGCGGCGGTGGCAGCCTCAGAAAACCGGTGGCGAAATTCCCGGCCATGAAATGAAGTATGGACGCGTTAAAGGGGGTCGCCACCGTCGCGCCCGTGGTCGTGGCTACGGGCGCGGTGCCTACTGCCGCGGCAGCCGGGGGAGAGGAAGTGACCGGGATCTCGGAATGGAACCGGCAACCCCTGATGCTCAAACCCACGCTCTCCCCACTGACAAAAATAGCAGCGCCAATGACCGAAGTATTGCTTGCGACGGCGGAGAATTGGAACGAGCACTGTTCGATGGACAACGAGGCGCAGCCCACGGAACGGATCCCAAACATCATCAAGGGAACGGGACTCACGTTCCATTGACTGGCCAGCACAGCAGGCAGGACGAACGAAGGAATCGTTATGGTCAAGCCGCAAAGAGTTACATTGGAAGCGCCCTGGATGTCGAACACTCCCTCCGTGCCGCTCCAAGTGGACGGATTGGCCGCCTGGATCACCGCGCCTCCCCCGCAGGCCTCAATCTTCAAGCCCGAATGCTGGCTCCTGAGCGTCAACGGTGCGGCCAGCGGATAGTTGCCCGGCGCCAGACAGATTGTCGCCGGGCCTGCTCCGACCACCGAATCGATAATCGATTGAAGCGTATTGGTCGCTGTCAAATCTTGCGGGCGCACGTTGACGGTGCAGCATCCTCCCAAGCGGCGTTCGATGAGATAAATAAGCTCGTCAAACGACCTGTGCAAATCGTCCAGGAGATTGACCAGATTCTCGAATGAATTGCGGCAATCCTGCATGAATTGCGTGGCTGGCGGCGAAGCGGCCCAATCAAGGACTGCCAGCGGGCACATCCACTGCTTCGGCCCGTCGGGCGGCTGCGGGGCCTCCAGGAAACGTTCGGGATAGACCACTTGAGGCGTGCCCGGACGGACTGCTATCATCCAATACGCCCCATCTGGCCACACCGTTCCAGCGACCGTCATTGTGACCGAGAGACCTGTCGATTGGCCGGCGTAGTCAACCAATGGGATGCTTTGGCCCGACGCTGGATTTAGATTTTGTCCCTGCCAGATGCGGACAAATAACTGGGTGTCGCCGATGTAATTTGAAGGAAATGCGGGATTGGCACTTAAAGTGATCGTGCCGCCCGAACCATCTGCGCTTGGCACAAAATCCGACGCCAAAGTCGTCACAAATCCCCTGGCCTCGGCGACGCACCGAAGTGTCTTGGGTTGCGTTGGATCGTTCGCATTCGGATCATCGCCCAAAAGTGCGGCCGTCCGCAAGATCTCGACGACCTGGCCCCCGCGCGGTTGATGGAAATTATCCACCGGCGCCGGCGAGAGAGTGAGCTTAACTCCGTCCGTCGTTGAGGCGCGGTAGATGAAACTGGCGTTGTCATAGCCCCACAAGAGCGATGGCGAACCGCCGGCGGGATTCCTGGTTTCCACCCGGATAAGTTGGTTGAAGGCCCCCAGGTAACCTCCCGTCACCACCGGGTCGCACTGATCATTGGTTGACGCGGGAGCGCTGGGTGTGGCCTGAAGCGACACCTGCGGCACCAGGCGCATGCTGTTGGCGTCAAGACTGAAACCTTGTTGCTGCCAATGGGCCGCAGCGTCGGTGCAGACGGTTCCGGGGCAACGTTCAATGCGCCTCATCAAGCGCACCCTTTGGGTCGTGTCCGGCCCTCCCAACGCGACGTCCAGGAGGTCCGGGTCTTCCACCGCGCTAACTTCCTGCTCGTAGAGGCGCAAGGAAATGACCTCCGTGGCCGGAGGATCCGCCGGCGCGGTCGGCTGAAGCCAGTCCGGTTGATTAAAATAATTAAAGGAACCGGCGGCATAGGCGCGTTGCCCCCCAATGTACATCGTTCCGGCTCCAATTGAGAAATTCCACGGCTCCGTGGGAAAAGGACGACGCAAAATCAAAGAACGCTCCAGAATGGGATTCTCCTCCAGGGGCAAAATGCTCGGTTCGGGACCGATCAAAAAGCCATTATCGGGCGTGCCGCAAGGACCAATAATGCCCCCCACGTCGGCCGCCAATTGGCCGTTGATGATGTCCTGCAGGGCGTTGAAGTCGCGATCCACGATCACCCTTCCTTGTTGGGTCATCACGGCTTTGTAGTTTTGACTCAGATCGTCGGACGTTCTGCTTCGGTCGCTTGGCATAATGGGTGTTCTCTGGATGTAGGCCTGGAAAAGGCTGGGGGTTAAGTCACATAGACCAGAACAGGAATCAGCCCCGCAGGCATGTATTCCTGGTATTTGATCAGCAAGGCCCGTTCTTTAATGGAATTCTGCGCGAGGCAGAACGCGCCCATTTCCGAGCCGTTTTCCGCCCCGCTCAAAATGGTCTGCGGCGCGGAGGTATTGTTTGTTGCGTCGGCGTTGATGATTTGGGAATCCGCCGTCGGCTCAAGCTGGCCGTAGCCCGGCTGGCCAAAATCAGTGGAAGTGAACAACGGCGCACCCGGCTGGGCTTGCACGCTTTCGAATTGGCGCGGGAGCGCGCTGTTGGCGCTCAAGCAGGAAAATCTCACACAGCCATGCTGCGCGTCATCCACCACCGCCAGATCGTTCAGAATGCATTCGCTTGCCTGCAAACGATGAACATTGAGCCGGCCCAGCAGTGTACAGCGCGAAAGGGAAACGTCGCCATCGCCCAGGGCCAGCGCGGCATCGGCCAGTTCCAGCGGATAGGCGTCTTCCAGCAAGCTGCGATTCAATGCGGCGCTGGCGAAAGAGGGCGGCGAAGCCTCGCCCATTAACTGGGTCGTCGTGGCCGAAAGCGGAACCTGTGAGAACGCGCCTGGATTATCATGATACAGGGATGGCCCGGAGAGCAATTGGTTCAGCGCGTTCAGCAATCCTTGGAGCGTGGCCTGCGTCCAACTTGGTTGTGACACGGCGGGTGAACTGTGCGGGATGCTTTGCAGCCATTGATGGAGGGGCGGCAAGGTGCCAAGATAATTGGACACGGGATCTTCCGCCGCGTACAAAGCCTGTTGCAGCCCTGCGGCGTCCTTGATGTCCCCGATCTCAAACGGTCCCCAGCCTGCGGTGCGGATTCCCTGGATGATGCTGTCGGTCATGCTCAAGCTTTCCACTTCGCCTCCCGCGCGAGTGCGAATCGGGCCGAGGACGGAACTCTGGATGGTCAGCGTGGCAATAGTCCCTTCGATCCAGAGGCGGCAAGGCAGCAGGTCCCTGCCATCGGCGGAAAGAGCAAACACGGCCGACTCCAATGGCGAAGGAGGCGATTCGTCCATGATAGCCGCCGAAGCCGAGGCCGCCGAGCTTCCTGGATCCAGCGTGCAACAGGTGATGGTGACGGCATTGAAATTTCCACGCAACACGATGTCAGCGCCGCTGACGAATAATCCGTCCAATGTCAAATTCGGATTGGCGTTGCTGGGGCTGGTGATGATCCAATTGACCCAGTTTTGCGCGGGCGCAAAACGGAGCAGAGGGCGCGTCTCGTTGGCGGCCATGATCGTCAGATCGCCCGACAGAGTGACTTTGTTGGGATTGTTGTAGGTCAGGGAATCAGCAAGAGTAAAGGTGCCGGAGGACGGGAAGTTGAAGGCACCGCCTCCTTTTATACTGCTGGGCGGCGCGGGCTGCGTCGGCTGCGCGCGGACCAGCCGACGGTCATACGGACCCGCTCCCGTCGTGGCCGCAAATCCGTAGCAATACGACAGCCAAACGCGCCCCTGTGGCGATTGCGGCGTATGAACGCGGCCGCGCGCGGGCCGAACCAAAAGGTCGCTTAATGCAACGGTGTCCTGGGCCGACTGCGGCGTGGCGGTTGAATACACTGCCAAAGAACCCGGGTAGAGCAGCAGCAAAGATGCATTTTGCGCCGGTGGACAATTTGCCGGCGGAGATTGCAACGGAGGCGAACCCTCAGAGGGCGGCGACGAGCATGTTTCCGCGTCCCAAAGAGCCTGGCTGATGGGTGTTGCCAGTTGAGCCTCGACCGGCGACACCCATTGACTCGCATAATAATCGCTGGTGCGGCCGCCCTTGGCAAATAAAGGGATGTCGCGCCCAGTCGGATCGAAAGTAAACCAGCCAGGGCAGCCTTGGACGGCCACCGGAGTCACTGGGCCGGTTTGAAAGCTCATCAGCCGCCAAAGAAAAACACCCAGCCGGGGAATGTTATGCCAGCCAACCTGACCTTGTCCGTAACGGAAATCCGCCGTGTGAAAAAACTCGTCGAAGGCCGACTGCGTCTTGCTCGCGCCGTAAACATTGCACAAGCGGGCCGTCCCCCCAATAGGGGTGCGCGTGAATGACCCGATCAGTCCCTGAGCCTGCTGAAGCTGGTCGGTGGCATCGCCCGGCTGCAACGACAGGCCGATGGCGGGATCCAAACCATGCCGCGTGCGCGCCATGCGCCGGAAAAATTCCACAACTTTGGCATCCCATCCGGTGATGTCCGCCGCAATTTCCTCAAGAACCGCCAGCGTGCCCTTGCGACGGCGGTAGTAAATCGTGTGCGCCACATCCATCCGCTGCCCGGCAGCGTCCAGATTGGCCACCAGGTTGGTGGCCAGCAAATCGCCGATATAGGGAATGACCCAGTCGTCACAGGTTTCGATGGACTGGTCCTGCCACATCCGGTCGATGCTGCGCCGCAGAATGGCCGCTTGCTTGCCGATGCGGTTGACCATTTCGCGCAGCGGCCCGAAGCTGTTGAACTGATCCGTGTCCAGCGAGCGATACACCGCCGGTAGCAAGTTCCACAGTTTGTTGGCGTAGTAGGCCTCGTAATGATCGCGGTCCTGCTTCATGAGGTTGTGTTGGGCTGCGCCGTGACGAGGTTGAGGCTGCCGGTCTCCAGGACAAAGTATTTCCCGGCCTGCAGGTCGTGACGCTGGCGCTGGCAAAATGTCATCCGCCTCAATATCGGCAGTCTGAAAAACGTGAATCGGAATATCGGCCGAAAAAAGGGCGCGGAGTCGTAACTAAATGAGAAGTTCTCCACCGCTTGCACGCCGGGCACGGTCAGGGCGGCGAAAATCTGGCTGTTATAGACTGGCTGGCCGATGCCCAGAATGTACTGGGCGGGCGACCCGCTGTTGGGATCCAACACAAATAATGCGCCATTTTGTCCGGCCAACGCGCTGGTTGCGTTGGACAGGACCGTCGCCGAATCGGCGTTCGGCGCAAGAACCAGCGTGGCGCTGATGCTGATTTGGATCGGCGTGGCCGCCAGCACGGCGGGCAGACGGTTGGGATCGGCTATTTTGGCGATGGCAGATTGCGCGTTGCTTTGAGTTTGAGTGTTGCCGGGGACGACATACACCAGAATCTGCGGTCGTTGCGAAATTGGGTTCAATCCAAATATCGCCTGCGCGCGTGTCACCCCCGAGGTGGCCCCGGCGGCGGCTTGGAAGTCGTCCATGGACACAGCGCGGCTGAAAGTCAAAACTGAGCCGGGCGCGTATTGGCGAACTTGATCCGGCGGGTCAGGGTCGGCTCCGCCGGAAACCTGGACGGGATTCCGAATGGACTTTAGCCCCGGCAGCGGCTTAAGAATGCCTGTCAACGAACCGGCGGCCGGCGCGCTGGCCCCGCTGCCGTAACGGTAAGTCGCGACGATATTATTGACTCCAGTCGGCAAGCGCGCTCCATTCGTGCCATCGCCAAAAATGACATGAGTCTGGCCCTGTTCGTCTTCCTTGGTGATGAAAATTTGGGCGTTGGCCGGCTGCCCGTAAAAGCTTCGAACCTCCGTCCATTCCACGTTGTTCACCCAGACTTGGACGGTGCTGCTGAAACCGTCGCCCGAGATGCCGGGAGAGTCCTGGAGGTAAGTCACCGGCGAATTCTGGAGCGCGAAATCCTGTCCGGCGATGGCCGCATTGCCATTGCCCAGCGTCTCACTGGGCACGGTCTTGCCGCGCGACACCGAAACCAGATTCAGCAGAACGCGCGCCGGCGCGGCCAGGGGCGGGTTGGCCGTTTCAATGTCGTTGGAAAGATTGAAGCTCGGCGGGTTACTGGTCGTTAGGAGCGAACCGCCGAGCTGAACGCCATTGCCATTGGCATCCTCGATCATGAGGCTGGGTGAGTTAGTGGGCAGTGGACTGGCCGGCGGCGGCGTTAGGGGAAGGCTCTCGCCCGTTAGAGTCGTCGATGGGGTTCCGATCAACGTGCCAACATCCTGAAACGCGAAGGCGAGTTGCACCGTGGACGTATTGAAAACGCGGTTCGTGGGCAAAGCAGAAGCAAAGGTCAAATTGAGGCTGCTGTACCATACCGCAACGGCAGGCGATGTGCCGGGTAAATTTGCCAAGACCTCCGAATAGCTCGCGACAAAGGCGGGGATGCTGGTAGGCGGCGATTGTGCAATCGTGACGCCTGGATTCCGGAAAACAACATTCTCTCTCTCCATCTCCAACACTGGGACGCCGGAATCAACGGCCAGAGGCTCCTCCCGGAAAATGGGGATGGTGAATTGAAGCTGCCCCGTCACTAGAACAGGATCGCCAACCTGAATCTGCCGCACGACGGAAGCCAGCGCCACTGTGGAGCCTGCAATCGCTTGCACACCGGAAACAGTTGAAAGATGCGTGGACTGCGAACTTTTCAGCAGCCGAAAGCCTGACGGATCGCCCGAAGGCAACGCTGGCGAAACACTCGAAAACGTCACTCTCGTGTTCGTGTGGCCCCAAGGGTCCTGTTCCTGGGCCGTTTTTTGAACCTTGACCAGTGAATACTGGTTATTGGCGGCGGCGTTCCATCCTTGTTGCAAGAGCAAAAGTTGATCGTTCGCTTTGACAGAGGTGACGACGCCGGACAACAGCACGCTCACGCCGTCTTGGCTCAAAACGGGAGTGTAGGGCTTGGCGTAAGTCGGGCCAATGGCGGCAAAATCCGGGCTTTGTATCGTGGCGGCGGGATTGACTTCAAATATCTGCGGCTGCTGTCCCGGGCCGGGCTTGCTTTGAATCTGAAAGCCTTGCGGGAGCGTAAAAGTGGTTGTTCCGTTCATCAGGGCCGCCACCGAACCTTGGGCGCCGATGCCCGGTTTGGGCCGGTAGCCCAGAAGGCGCACCAGGCGATTGACCGTGATCGACTGGTCGGCTGTGCGCAAGTAAGCCTGGTTGGCTGCGCGCTCGTTGTAAAATGTAAGAATGTCTGCCAGATAGGCCCACCATTCCATCATTTGCACCGCCAGATCGCCCGCCGCTCCGGGCCGCCACAATTGCACCACCGTGGAGCCGCCGCCGTTTTGGGCCTGCGTCGCCGTCAGCGAGACCTCTCCCGGCAAGGCCCGCAAGAGTGCTTCCCGGAACGACGTGTAATCGCCAACGCGGTAAACAATGGCACTGAGACCGGCCACATTGGAAATGGGGGGTGGGTGAACAGACTCGCCACAAGGGCAAATTGCATCTTGGCTGTCGCAACAACTCATTTGCCCCCCTGAATGATGATTTTCAGCGAGCCGTGGTCCGGCGCGCTCGGATCGTTATCGCAACGGATGATTTGGTCTTGACGCACCTGAACTGAATTGACCAGCGGCGCCATGAAGGCCGAACGTCCCCGCAAGCGATAAAGCACTCGCAGAACGCCCGCCACTCCAGGCACACCCTGGATGGCTGTTTCCAAATCGCTCAACCACAAGGACTGTCCAAAAGTCAGATTGTTCGGGTTAAAGAACCCCGCTGCGCCCGAGCCCAAGGCGGCCAGCAAAGCACCCTGCACGTCTCCACGGAAAGACGTCGGCAAAGCGCATACTTCAATCTGGAGATCCAGCGAAACGAACTGCGGTTGCGGCACGTAGGATTCGTAACCAGCCATGCGGTAGCGATTGAGCAACTCTATGAGCGCCGTCTGTTGTTTGGTTGTGACCTGTTCGCTGTTGAGCGGATCAGGCGTGGTGAAGACAGTTTGCCAGCTACCCGTCCAGCGAAAGACCGTCCCAGCCCGCTGCACCCAAGGGAGAGTCTCGGCCGCTGTTTGGTAATCGGACGGCAGAACCGCCCGGTATTGAACCGCGCGAAAGGCTTGCGGCGCCATTTTGGCGACATGCTGCAATGTCTCCGCGTCCGCGCCGCCTGTGGCGGCCAACGGGTTGGTCACGCGGATGACGCCTGTCACACCCGGACCTACTTGGGTGATGGCATCGGGCGCGACATTGCCCGCCGATCCCGCGCCGGCACGGTAGATCACCGTGAATTGGGAACCATCGAGTGGAACCTGGCCAAACGTTCCATCGCCAAATCGAATGGTGTCGCCCGCGTCACCGTTGTAGTCCTGCACGTCGTAAACCGGTGCGCTCACGCTCTGCGGCACAGGAGGATCGGTCGTCGCGCCGATCTTGCTGTAAAGCGCGGCGTCCACCGTAAAAGCCGCGTCGAACGCCCCGACATCCAGCAGACTGGTGGCGAATTGCCAGACTTCCGTCGGGCCGCCGGAAGGCTGGCCAAGCAAGACAATTTCAGGCAGGGGCGCAAGGGTTGGATCCGTTTGCGCCAGCCATGTTAGCGGAGTGTTGCCCAGGGTGTACAAATACTGGTACGACGGTAGGCAGGGCGTGTTGTTGGGGCCTGTTCGCGTCACTGCCAGCGCAACCCCCAGCGGATTATTTGGCGGCGAGGGAATGGCAAAGACTTCCTTCCTGGCCGTCAACCCTTGCGTGGCGGCGATCAAATTGCCTGCCAGGACAGTTTTCGTAAGATCGCGATAGGCCGTGAGTTGGTCGGCGCTTTCCCAAGAAATCTGTGTGACAGGCGTTGGCGCTCCCTGAGTAGGAAACAAATAATCAAAGAGTTCCACTGCGGGCGCAGGGCTCGCAAGCTGGACAATTTGCCGAATGGGCGGATCGGCGGTGCTGGCGCTCGCGGTTTCGATTAACAAAAGTTGGCCGGCGTAAAAGTCGTGCCCGTGCCCCGCGACATACATCTGTGTCGCGCCAGCTTGCAAACAGCGCTGGCTGTCGTCAAACCAATAGGGCTGGATCGCTTTGCGGTTCCATGCCGGATTGGTGACTGAAGTGGGCGGCTGGGGCAAGCCCGTATTAGCGTCCATTGGTTGGCGTAGAAATTGGGTGGCGGGATCAATTAACCGATTTTGCAAACTGGCCCCGGTTTCAAATGGAATGGTAGAGCCGTCCGGCATGACAGCGGCGACCATTAAGCCATCGGGCAATTCATAGACTCCCGGCGCCACATCAAATTGCAATACGACCGTCGCGGCCGTGGCCGGGAGCGGCTCGTAATCCACCAGTCTGGCCAGGCTGACGACCGAGCGCCGCTGGGTTGCCGTCTCCAGTCCCGCTTCGGCTGCGACCCGATCCTGCTGATAACTCAAATCGTCGCCCAGCGAACTGAGCGCCTCCAAAAACATCACCCCAAAATCCGCCTCTGATCGCTCCTGCCATTCCGGGTAGCGCAACGACGAAAAGTTCAGCAACGCCTGGCGGAACCCCAGGAAATCCTTGCTCAGATAATCGATCGGCGGCGGGTTCGACGGGAGCGGCGGGCATTGGACCGCCGCAGTCTGGCAATCCAGGCCGGACGCGCAAAGAGCTTTAAACGAGAAGATAGTCTGGTTGAATTGCGAGTCGAGGCTGGGGCTTGAAATCGCCAGAGTATAGTTGGAAAAATCACCCGGCGCGGCCACCGTCAGCGTGAGTGTCACATGACCGCTATCCAAGCCCCAAGTCATGTTTGGGTTCACTTTCACCGTCGGAATGGTTTCCCCTCCGGTAATCGTTGGAGTGCCCTTCAAAGTGCCTTCCAGCGACACCGCATTGAGGAAGTGGACGCGCAGTTCGGTCTGGGCCGTATTGGCGATTTCCACGAAATCAATGCCATTGTAAACGGCGCTGGCCTTGAGCAAAGCCGCCTTTCGGTCTCTAGGTGGGGTCGTCATCTCAACTCACCGTAATCTCGGTGATTTGTTTGGTTTGCGTCTCGATTAAGACGTACTGCACCAGCACCACGATCTGCGACGGATCTCCGTCCGGCGCGCTGGAAACGGTAACCTTCTGAACCTGAATTTGATCGGACAGCCAGCGGTTAAGCGCGCGCTGAACAGTAAGCTGGCAAGTGGCTTGCAGTGCGTCGGAGTTTGGGGCAAAAATCAGTTGGCGCAGGCCGCAACCGAATTCCGGCAAGTCCGCCCGCTCGCCGGGGGAGGTCAGCAGAATCTGGCGGATCATCTGGTCCACGTGCGTTCCGTATTCGGTCTGGGCCGCCTGTCCGGAAAGCGTGCTGATGCGAAAAGGAAAGGCGTAATCGTGCCGGGTCATGCGAGCTTGGAATTTACTGTCCCGCCACGCGCGGCTGAGTTGAATTAATGAGCACCGTGCCTTGTGGCGCTTGCGT
>Ga0302326_10018076_pt1 | contig 14635 bp, 14 predicted proteins | sample Palsa_T0_3_FD_202264 | JGI IMG/M metagenome (GOLD analysis project Ga0302326, IMG submission 202264) | Peat permafrost microbial communities from Stordalen Mire near Abisko, Sweden - Palsa_T0_3 | ecosystem: Environmental > Terrestrial > Soil > Palsa > Peat permafrost | place: Sweden: Abisko... | reverse complement strand
CCGCCCCAGATCACCAGTGCCAGATCGTTGAGAACGAAGGCGAAGCCCAGCGACAGCAGAACCTGTCGAAGCTCGTTGCCACGCACGAAGCGCAAAAGTCCCTGATCGAGGACGAAGCCGATCGCGGCGACCGCGATCATGGCTCCGATACCGCCAAGCACGAAGCTGCCGGTCCGTGTCGCGAGCGTGAAGCCGACATAACCTCCGAACAGATAGAGGGCGCCATGCGCCAGGTTGACAATTCGGAGCAGGCCAAAGATCAAAGTAAATCCACTCGCCACCACGAACAGCAGAGCGGCGAAGGTCAGTCCGTTGAGGAGTTGAAAGATATTCATCCGTCGATCGGGCCTACGGCGGCTTCGGCCCGACCGAGAGGTACCAGTCCAGAATTTTCTCTCCCGTCATGAACACGACGTCAGGTTTCTGCCGGATGGTTTCGAAGATACGGCGAAAATATTTCAAACGGTGCGGCGCGCCCATGATGTAGGGATGCACGACCAGCGCCATGACGCGAGCCGAGTCCGCGGCATCTTCGTAGATCTGTTCGAACTGATCGATGGCACGGTCGTAATATTCTGACGCCTTGTGATGCTGGATCAGCATCATCGCCACGTCGTTGCATTCCTGCGTATAGGGCACGTTGACAATCGGTGCCGTCGTGGTTTTAAGCCAGACCGGCTGGTCGTCCAGCACCCAGTCGGCGACATAGTCGTAACCCTCGAGTTTCAACAGATCGGGTGTCTCCCAGGTCTCGGTGAGACCCGGGCCGAGCCAGCCGCGCGGACGCCGGCCGGTCGCCGCCTTGATCGCTTCGGCAGTCTTGTGAATATCTTCGCGCTCGTTCTCGACCTTTTGCATGTTCCGCTGGGTGAAGCCGTGCCCCATGAACTCCCAATGGCGCTTCTTCGCCGCCTCGACGATGGGTGGATAGGCGGCGAGTGCAGACCCGTTGATGGCGAGCACGCCGGGGATATTGAACTCGTCAAACACCTTGAGCATGCGCCAGAAGCCGACGCGGTTGCCATACTCGTGCCAGGCCCAATTCGGAATGTCGGGGGTCGGCGAGCCGCCCGCCGGCGGCGTCAGCACGGTGCGTGGCATGGTCTGCTTCGCATCCCATTCCTCGACATTGACGATGACCCACACAGCCATGCGTGCACCGTTCGGGAGCTTGAGCGGGTCTCGGGTCGCGATCGGGGAATAACTGATACGTTCAGTGGGCAGCATTGTCATGCCTCCGGGGGCGTGATGCTGACGGTCAGCGGCGGCAGTCCGTCAATTTGGGCGGTGATCACATCACCCGGCCGCACCGGACCCACCCCCGCCGGCGTTCCGGTGAAAATCAGATCGCCCGCGCCGAGCGTCACCTGGCGGGATAGCTGGACCAGCACTTCGGGAACGCTCCAGATCATCTGCCTGGTATCACCGCGCTGGCGTTCGATGCCGTTGACCGAGAGCGTGATGGTGCAGCCTTCGGAAGTCCGCGCGTCGCTTGCGCGCGCGATGGGGCCGCAAGGCGCCGATGCGTCAAAACTTTTGCCGGCTTCCCAGGGAAGTCCGAGATCGCGCGCGTCGCGCTGCCGATCACGCCGGGTAAGATCAATGCCGACGGCGTAGCCCCATATATGATCCCGGGCCTCGGCGATCGGAATGTCGCGCGCGCTCCGGCCGATCGCGATGACCAATTCGACCTCAAACTGAAAATCGGACGTGAACGGCGGGTAAGGCACATGCGCACCGTCGGCCACCACCGCGTCGCGCGGTTTCTGGAAGAAAAACGGCGGATCTCGTTCGTCCGCCTCCTTCATCTCGCGGATATGATCGATGTAGTTGCGGCCGACGCAGTAGACCCTTCGGACCGGGAACACACCGCCCCCCACGACCGGCAACTCGGTCGCCGGGATGGCCGGCAATACGCTGGCGAGACTGGCGCTCATATCGACGATCCCGGCTTGCCAGCGGCTTGGCCGGTGTACCAATCCAGAATCTGCTCGCCGTTCCAGTGCAGCACCCCTTCGAACTTGTTCACGTAGTCGTAGATGGCTTCGAGATATTTAATTCGGAACGGCTGTCCGCTGATGTATGGATGAATTGCCAAAGACAGGATTTTGGGCCGATCTTTGCCTTCGGCGTAGAGTTGATCGAAACTGTCGATCGTCCGGTTCAGCAACTGCGTACTCTCATGGTGCTGCACCATCATCATGGGAATGTCGTTCAGTTCGACCGTATAGGGTAGCGTCACGAGGGGGCCCTTTGCGGTGCGGATCACGGTCGGCTCGTCATCATAGACCCAGTCGCCGATATATTTGATGCCGGCCTCGGCAAGGAATTCAGGTGTCTCCAAGGTCTGGGTCAGACCGGGCCCGAGCCAGCCGACCGGCCGTTTTCCCGTAAAATCTTCGATCACACTCATCGCGCGATATATCATCGCTCTCTGGTCGGGGTCCCTATGAATCGGACCCTGCTCATAAGCGTGGCCCATGAATTCCCAGCCGTCCTCCCTGGCCTGTTGGGCAACGCGCGGATAGTCCTCGCAGACACGGGCGTTGATAGATAGCGTAGGCGCAATGCCAAGTTTCTTGAACAGCTTGAAGAACCGCCACACACCCACCCGCATGCCGTATTCATGCCAGCTCCAGTTCGGCACATCGGGTAGCAGCGGAATTCCGGTGGGCGGAGGAATCACCTGCCGTGCCATCGGCTTAGAGATATCCCAGACTTCCAGATTGACGATGGTCCAGATCACGATGCGGGCGCCACCCGGCAGTTTCAACGGTGGGCGATCGACAATCGCGGAATAGTCGCAGCGCTCGCGTGGGATCATGTGGCCGGTCATAGCAGGTACTCTTCAATGGGCGAGTTGTTGTCTACAAACTTGAAATCGCAGGCATGTCATTCGACGCTCTTGCGGCTTGGCGCAATGCCGTCCATCGACATCACGCGCTCTGCGTCCATCACCACCCCGAAGGCGGTCCGGATGCATGCCAGTCCGGCTGCGTGAAGTTCAGGCCCGTCCATGCTGTCGACGCAGTCTTCGACAACGATGACGGCGTAGTCGCGCACATTCGCTGCGGTCGTGGTCGCCAGCACGCAGGAATTGGTGTTCACCCCGGTAATCAACAGCGTGTTGATGCCGTGCGAGCGCAGCAGAAAGTCGAGATCGGTCCCGACGAAGCAGTCGTAGCGTTTCTTGGTGCTGACGACCAAATCCCTGTCATCAAGCAGTTGCGGCATGACCGTGCAGCCGGGTCCACCGATGATGTTGTGCCGCATCACGTTCTTGCGGGTAGTGGTGGGGTCCGCGGCGCGCGTCCGCCAAAACGGGTTTGCGCGGATTTCCTCCGCATCGCGGTAGCAGGTCACTTGGTGGATAACCGGAATCCCCACACCGCGGCACCAGTCGAATAATCGCTTGTTGGCGCCGATAATACGGCCCGCCACTTCGGGGGACGTCGGCATGGTCGCAACAGACATATCGAGGTGGCCACGGTGCAGATCGATCGCGACGACAGCGGCCTTGATGTGATCGACACCGAGATTCATGGCAGATCTCACAGCAATGGATTGAAGGACGTTTTCAGAAGCTCGCGCTGCTCAATGCCGAAGCGATCAGCGAGCCAATCGGCCAACACTTCCTGACCGATCGTAGGGTTGTCATGCTGGCAATGCTCGGCTCCGGTTTCTTCCGGATCGAGCACCCGTAATGTCGCGTCGACGCCGTGGACTTTCGCATAGTCGTAGGTTGAGCGCGCCGCAGTCACGGTCAGAACATCGTGACCGCCATGCAGCACCAGATAAGGGCAGCGCATATGTTCGAGGTGCCCCTTCAGGGTGAAGGGTTTCATCAATTCGTGGGCTTCATCCATTGTCTTGGCACCGAACACCCAGCGAATGTGCGTCGCGAGGCCGAAATCATCGCCCTTTGTGCCCCACATGTCGTGCACCGACCAGATCGCGCCATGCGAGATCGCAGCCGCCAGCCGCTTCTCGTAGCAACCAGCTCGTGCTGCATAGTAGCCGCCGAGGCTCGAGCCGCAGACGGCGATGCGAGCCGGATCGACGTCGGCGCGCATCTCCAGCCAGTCGATGCATTTGCCGATCGGAACCTCGCTGTCGGCGCGGGTGACGATCTTGTGCCGGCGCAGCGTACCACCCTGCCCTGGCCCGTCGATCATCAGAACCGAGATGCCGCGCTGCAGGCAGCCATGGGCCTGCATGAACCACATCTCGTCCTTGATCGAATCGAGACCGCCCATGCAGATGAGCACCGGCAACCGGTCGCCTGGAAACGGCGCGCGAATGAAGTACCCGCAGATCGGTTTGCCCGGTTCGTAGGGAATCTCGACAACCTCGCCCGGCGGATTGAGATAGCCGATGAATTTATGCGAGCACGCCTCCATCTTCTCGAAGGTCGGCAGCCGCCGCGGATCGTCCGGTTCGAGGTGAAATTCGGCTTGGCGGTAGTAGTCCGCCGCGCGAAGGAAGCAGTTCATGGCCGTGCGGATGTGCCCGCATGCCTCTTCTGCAAGCCCACGGGCCCAGCTACGGTCGGCGATCCGTATCCACTCGGAATGCCAGCTTTCCAGATCGCCCGGGATCATGCGCGATCCCGCCTGCATCACTTCGCTAATGCTGCCGCCGCCCTCTTGAGTCTCTCCAAGGCCGCGGCGGAATTGATAGGCCAGCCACGGGTGCTCTGGCCATTGGTGCCAGCCGAACGGCTCGTAGTGCGGCCCGCGGTCGGCGGTAATCTGCTCGATTGCGTTCTCGCCAACGCTGGAAAAGCCTGTCGACATACCGCCTGCTGTTCTCAAACCTGTGCCAGGCCATCGTTGGTCGAACCTATCAGGGAGTCAACGGAAATTGCATACACCTTGGCTACTGCTCAGAATTTTTGCGCTACGCTCAAAAACATATCATCTCATGTAGCGGGAAATTTATTCGATTTCGGGCCATTCGGTAACTTGGAGCCCTGCTGGCATTTTTGAAGTGTATTCACTTTGAAGCTGAGGTAGGGTTTGTCCATGATTGATCGTGCCGTGCAGCCCATACCCGAACCATCCGGCGGATCGCGGGCCGGCAATCGCGCGCTATCCGTCATGGACCATATCCGGGAATCAATCCTGGGCGGACTGGTCGTGACCGGCGAGCGGCTCAACGAGGTCAGATTAAGCCGCACGCTGGCCGTCTCGCGTACTCCGGTGCGCGCCGCCCTGCAGGCCTTGGCGGGCGAGGGCCTGCTGGATTACGCGCCCAATCGCGGATTCACCGTGCGCAAATTTCCGCTCGACGCCGTGGTCGACGCCTACGACATCCGCGCCTCGCTGGAGGGCGTCGTCGCCCGGTTCGCCGCTGAACGCGGGCTCAGCCCGGAGGAACAGGCCGTGATAGAACGCAGCCTCGACGCCGGCGACAAATTGCTCGAACGCGGCTCGTTCGAAGCCGGCGATCTAACGAAATATCGCGGCATCAAGGGCGACTTCCACGACACCCTGCTCGCCGCCGCTCGCAATCGTATGCTCGGCGAGATGATCCGGATCTGTCACCATGTCCCGATATCATCGAGCCGTAACATCGTCGCCTTCGAGCACCGCGATGTCCGCCGCCGCCACGACGATCATCACCGCATCTACGAAGCGATCATGGCGCGCGAGCCTTGGCGAGCGGAAATGTTGATGCGTGAACATGTCTCTAGCGTAAAGACATCTTTGATAAGGGCGTTAGGCACCTAGCTGACTTCGGCGCTTTTCCGAAGGTCGGCCTCGCGCCGACAGCGGACTCACGGTCGCACCGAATTTGGTGCCACGGGCCGCAAACCGGCTCGCACCGCAAGTTCCGTCTATGTTTTTCTGGAAAGATATGACGCGAGCATACGCCGAGCGTCCGCCCGACGCTCAGCCCGCCATTTTGGTTTTGACAAGTCGTGCCCAAATTCGTTTGACAGCGTGTGAACATTGGTCAGATGAAACTGACTGAGCGCGGCGATCATGATATAGAGGCGGAGCGGATCTATATCGGCGGCGAGTTTTCCTTCCGCAACACCTCTTGAGAGCAGCCGTTCCGTCATCGACAGCACCGGAGATGACATCTCGTGGATACGAGGCGACTTCTTCATATTGCGCGCCTTCATCAAATTCTCGGTCCGCAGAAGACTGACGAGGTGACCGTTGCGCTCGAAGTGGCCGTTCATGAAATCGAACAGCTGAAGCAGCCCTTCCAGCGGATCGAGATGTTCGACGTCGAGCGTGAGCTCTTCGGTACGAAGCGCAGCAAGGGTACTTTCCAGCGTCGCGACATAGAGCGCCGATTTGCTGCCGAATTGCTCGTAGAGCATCCGGGGATTTGTCCCCGCCTTGCGGACAATGCGGCTGATGCGTCCGCCGGCGAGGCCATAGGTGGCGAACTCCGCCGTGGCGGCGCGCAAAATCTCCTGGCGGTTCTGCTCCGCGGAACGGCGCGGGCGGCGGCGCGCCGGATCTTTGCTCGCTGCGGCGTCGAGCGTGGAATCCCGATAAGTCATGCCTGTTCTTTGGAATTGACGAGGTTCGCCCAAGGGCTTCCGATCTCGAGTAGCGCGCGATCATGGCCTGACGATGCCAGAATGGACAGGCCGACGGGACACCCGTTCACATCACCGACGGGCACGCTGAGCTGAGGCAGCCCGGTGTGACCCGCGATCGACGTGATCGTGAGCGCCCGCTGGTAGAAATCGGAAAACTCCGATGGCGCCGCATCCTTTCGCAGCGCGACGCGGGGCGTCGTCGGCACGACCAACCCGACTCCGTCGCCAAGCATCGCGCGGACGCGGGCGGCAAGGGATGCGCGGACGGGAGTCCAGCGGGCGACCTCGGCCGGCGTGATCGACGATGCCTCGGCAAAACGCGGTGCGACCCTGTCACCGAATCTGGGCTGCGCAGAGCGTATCCACGGCCCCAGCGATCGCCAGATCCCGTCACACTGCACGACGCGGTAGCACTCCAGCCACTCGTCCGGGGCGCCGTCAAACAGCGTGATCTCGTCGGAAATCCCTAACGCCTCGCAGCGGGACCGCAGCATCGCGGACACATCTGGATCGGCCAGCGCGAAAGCGTCGCGCACCAGCCGAAGCTTGCGGATCGGAACGATGTCTGCCTTCGGCAACAGCGCGTCGCCGGCGAGGCTCAGTGTCTTCATGCTACGCGCAAACCAGCCAACGGTGTCGTAAGACGGCGAGAACGGTATGACGCCGGCCACCGACACCACGCCGTGAGTGGGCCGGAAGCCGAATACGCCGACAAAACTTGACGGCACCCGAACGGAACCGCCGGTATCGGTGCCGAGGGCAAAATCGACCAGCCGCGCGGCGACCGCCACTGCCGACCCGCTCGACGAGCCGCCGGGAATCCGGTCCGGGCAGGCAGGATTGACCGGCGTCCCGTAATGCGCGTTGACGCCTTCGAGGCCGAAGGCGAGTTCGTCGGTAATGGTTTTTCCATTCAGCGTCGCACCCGCTGCGAGCAGCGCGGCCACCGCGGGCGCCGACGTCAGCGCCGGTCTTTGGGCCTTCAGCCAGTCCGGATTGCCGCCGCCGGTTGGCGTCCCGGCGACGTCGATCAGATCCTTGACGGCGAATGTCAGTCCATTCAGCGGTCCCGCGGCGGTCGGCCCCATGGTCACGCGCGGACCCGGCACGAACGCGCCAAAGTCAGCTGCAGCGGAACCTGCGATCGATGTTGGTTCGGCCGATGTCACGCTACCCTCCTGCCCGCTTGCCGAGCGAAGCGATCACGGCGCCGGAGTCGGTGACGAAGCCGAAGCATTTCTTCACGTTCCAGATCGTCGCTTCCGTGCAGAAATCCGGCGACGTGGTGGCGCAGCAGTCCTCGACCAGAATGCAGCCATAGCCCAGAAAATTGGCGTCGGTCAGCGAATGCAGGACGCATTGATCGGTATTGACACCGGCGAACAGGATCGAGCGAACGCCGAGGTTGCGCAGGATGCTGTCGAGCGGCGTATCCCAGAAACCGCTGATGCGATACTTGTCGACCTTGATGTCCTCCGGCGCCTGGACGAGTTCGTCCACCACCGCAGCCGCCCAGGAGTCCTTCTCCAGCACGCGGGCCCCGCTGCCAGGCAGGGGATCGCCGAGCCCCACGCCGACACCGGCAGGCTTGTAGAGGTGGATCTGGTTCGGCGGCATATTGGCGAGATCAGAGCGATTGCCCCAGTTGACCCAGATCACCGGCACGCCGGCCTGACGCAGCGCCGGCAGCAGGCGCTGCAGCGGCTCGATCGGCCTGCGATCCGGCCGAAAGTCGGCCCCCAGATGATCGACCCATCCGCCCGGCGCACAGAAATCGTTTTGCATGTCGATCACGATCACCGCGGTGCGCAGCAGATCGACCGTCACGTTTTGCGGAGCGCAGGCGATCGTGACCGGAACCGGCGCCGGCGCCGGCATCGCCATATCGACCTCGCGCTCCGTCGCCCACCACGCAAATTGACGGCCCAGCCCGAGTTGACCGCCGGTCGGAATGTCTGCCCGCTTATCAACTGCTTTCATGTCGACCTCTCTCGCCTGGCGAGGAACACTCTATGCGCGTCGGGACAGCGCGCCAGGACGCCGTCGTGACCAACGGCGGCGCGATCTTGCGCTGCACTTCTGTCCCTTCACGCCATGGCTGCAAGTTCGCTGCCAAAAAAATTCACAAGGGAATTCAGTGTCGACCGACCGGCGCATCGCAGCTTTGCCCAGGAATCCGACAATGGCGGTACCATCCTGGATAAAAAGTAAGCATTCATTTGTTTCGAAGCCCATTTTTAACACGTACTATCAACAATATCAAATACTTAGTTCCTTGGCATGACGCTTGCTGCTGTTTCTAAGCGAACCAATTTTCCTTTCAAATATCTTCCAACGCGGGGGTCTTCCATGTTGTCACGCCGCCTGCTCCTCAAGGGAGCGCTGCTCACCGGTGCGTTCATATCCTTTGCGATATCCGCGCCGCTCACCCATGCGGCCGACGCGCTCAAGGTCGGCATCCTGATTCCGGGATCGAAATCCGACAAGGGCTGGATGGAGTCGTCCTACGATGGCTTGACGGCCTCGCAGAAAAAATACGGCGACAAGATCCAGGTCCAGATGATCGAGAATATCAATTACGCCGACATGGATCAGGCGCTGACCAATCTGGCCGGCAAGAACGACCTGGTGATCGGCGTCGGTGGCCAGACCCAGGCATCGGTTTACAAGATCGCGAAGCGCTTTCCGAAGGTCCACTTCTCGATCGTCGGCGGCAACGAGGGCGAAAGCGCGCCCAACGTCGCCGGATACGACGTCAAGCAGGCCGAGATCGCCTATGTCGCAGGTGTGGCAGCGGCCATGCTGTCGAAGAACGGCGCCATCAGCTATGTCGGCGGCCTCGAAATCCCCTCGATCGTCAATGCCGGCAAGGAGTTCGGCAAGGGCGCGAAATCCGTCAACGCCAATATCAAGTATTTCGAAAACTATACCGGCGATTTCGATGACGTCGCCAAGTCGAAGGAAGCAACCCTGGCCGCGATCGCCCAGGGCGCCGATATCCACTATCACATCCTGAACCTCGGCCTGCGCGGCATGGAACAGGCCGCCAAGGAAAAGGGCACCCACATCATCGGCAGCTACACCGACCGCTGCGGCAGCGATCCGCTCTACGTCGCCTACTCCATCACCGGCACCGGTTATCAGGTACAGTATGCGATCGACGAGGCGGTCAAGGGCACCTGGCAGGCCGGCTACAAGGAGTTCGGCCTCAAGATGGGCCCGGAAGCCTCCGGCATGGTGATCTGCGGCGGCACCGCCGAGCAGAAAGCCAAGCTAGACGCGGTCATGAAGGATATCATGTCCGGCAAGATCACCGTTCTGAAGGGCTGAAGCAGCAGCGATGAACACGGCGTCCGCACCGGCGGAGATTGTGGCCGAACCGCTTCTGTCGCTTGCGGCGATCACGAAGCGGTTCGGCAGCTTCACGGCCCTGTCGGACGTCTCCCTCGACATCCGCCCCGGGGAAATCCACTGCATTCTCGGTGAGAACGGCGCCGGCAAGTCGACGCTTTGCAACCTGATTTTCGGCGTACATCGGCCGGACGCCGGCGCCATGCGCTATCGCGGCGCAAGGTTCGAACCGTCAGGCCCGGCAGATTCGCTGGCACAGGGCATCGCCATGGTACACCAGCATTTCAGCCTGGTGCCCGACATGAGCGTGGTCGACAACGTGCTGCTGGGACGGGAAAAGGGCGTTCTCAACCGCAAGCAATGCGCCCGGCAGCTCGAACAGCTGGCGGTCGACTACGGCCTGCCGCTCGACCCGTTTGCGAAAATCGAGGATATCTCGGTCGGCGAACGCCAGCGCGTCGAAATCGTCAAATGCCTGATCCGCGATCCGTCGCTGTTCGTGCTGGACGAGCCGACCGCCGTGCTGCTGCCGGACGAGATCGCCGCGCTGCTGGAAGTCTGCCGCCGCGTCGCCTCCAGCGGACGTGCGGTGGTGCTGGTGACGCACAAGCTCGCCGAGATCAAGAAGATCGCGGATCGGGTCACGGTGCTGCGCGGCGGGCGTGTGGTCGCTACCTCGGACCGTCCGGCAGCCGAGATCGACGCCCTGGTCCGGGCCATGATCCAAGGCAGTGTCGAGACGCTGGATCAATCGGCCGCCTCCATTCTCGGCCTCGAGCCGGTCAGGCACGTCGGCCACGACTCCGGAAAACAGCGGGCGCCGAGAGCAAAGATCGAAGCCCTGCAGATCGATGGCCTGACGGTAAAGGACTATCAGGGCGTCACCCGGCTCGACAATTTCACGCTGACGGTCGACCGCGGCGAGATCGTCGGCGTCGCCGGCGTCGAAGGCAACGGACAGAGCGAACTTACCGCCGTGCTCGCCGGAATGATGTCCCCCTCGGACGGAAGAATTCATCTCGACAACACCGACCTGACCGCGAGGTCGCCGAAGGAGATCACCGCGGCCGGGGTCGGTATAGTCCCGGAAGACCGCCACGCCGTCGGCTGCGTCACGGGAATGAGTCTGGCCGAAAATATCTATCTCAACCGTCTCGACGAGTTTACCCGTTTCGGCTTTCTCAGGCGTGCAGCCCTCGAGAGCGAAGCGGCCACCCTGATGCAGCGCTTCGATGTCCGCGCTCGAGGGCCCGGCGCGCTGTTTTCGAGCCTCTCCGGCGGCAATCAGCAGAAGGCGGTGCTGGCGCGGGAGATCACGCTGCCCAATCTGGCCTGCTTGGTCGCGGCCCAGCCCACGCGCGGGCTCGATGTCGGCGCGGTCGCGGCCGTCTATAGCCACATCCGCGCGGCCTGCGATCGCGGCGTCGCCGTCCTCTTGGTTTCTTCCGAACTCGACGAGCTGCTCACCGTGGCGGATCGCATCGTCGTGCTCTACCGCGGCCGGATCATGGGATCCTGTATGGCCGATCCGGACCGGCGCGAAGCGATCGGCGCCATGATGGCGGGACAGCCGCAGTGACGACGCTTCCCCCGCAGCCGGAAGCCGCCGCCAACACGGCTGCCAGAACCATTGCGACGTCCGGCTTCGCCATTCGTCCCGCGCTACTGGTGCCGGTGCTGGCGGTCGGGTTTGCCGCACTGATCGGGCTCGCCCTGATCGCTGTCATCGGCGTATCGGTGCCGAGCGCGATCGCGGCCTTTGTCGATGGCACGCTCGGTTCGCCCTATGCCATGGCGGCCTCGATCAACCGCAGCACGGTGTTTGCGCTGGTCGGATTCGGCTTCATCCTCGCCAACCGCGCGAACCTGACCAATGTCGGGGGAGAAGGACAGATCGCGGTGGGAGGCATCGCGGCGACGGCGGTGGCGCTCTACGGCCATGTCGGCGCGCTTCCGCTGGGCCTTTCGTTTATCCTGCCGATGCTGGCAGCTGTGCTGGCCGGCGCGCTGTGGGGCGCGCTTGCAGCGGTTCTGAAGGTCAAATCCGGGACCAACGAGGTGATCAGCACGTTGCTGCTGTCATTCGTCGGGGTGTGGCTTCTGTACTGGTGCGTGCAATCGCCGGCATTGCTTCGCAAGCCGATGACGAGTTCGGCGACGTTGCCCGAGTCGCTTGAAATTCCCGACACGACGCAGCTTCCGCTCTTGACCGGCGATTACTCCTTCCCGCTTCACATTGGACTTCCAATTACCATCGTTATTGCCGTTGTCGTCGCCGTGCTGTTGTCGAAAACCGTGCTCGGTTTGCGTCTTCGCGCAGTCGGCCTCAATCCCGTGGCGTCGAACCGGGCCGGCATTTCCTATGCACGAACCGTGATCTTCGCACTGGCGATGGCGGGGGCACTGGGCGGATTGGCGGGCGCGCTGATGCTGCTCGGTGAACAATACACGCTGAAGGACGGTTTCTCCTCAGGTTATGGTTTTGACGGTCTGGTCGCCGGACTGTTGTCGCGCGGTTCGGTCACCGGTGTCATCGCGGCGTCCCTGCTATTCGGGTTCATGCGCTCGGGCGGCATTAACATGGAAATGGTGGCTGCCGTCCCCACCGCGCTGGTCGTGGTCATTCAGGGGCTGATCGTCATCACGCTGGCGGGCGCGACACTGTTCATTGAAAGATGGGAGCGGCAATGACCTGGGAATTGTTCGCCGTCTTCCTCGGTTCGTCCATTCGCCTAGCGACGCCGCTATTGCTCGCCGGGGTAGGCGAAATGGTGAGCGAGCGCGCCGGCGTCCTCAACATGAGCATCGAGGGCATGATGCTGACGGCAGCCTTCGCCGCCGCTGTGGGCTCCTGGGCCACCGGTAACCCCATGCTCGGACTCCTGATCGGCACTATCGCGGTTCAGCCCGTTGCACTGCTGCAGGCCGTTCTCAGCAACACGCTGCGCGCCAATCAGATCGTGTCCGGTATCGGCATCAACATCCTGGTATTGGGAGCGACCACTCTCGCCTATCGCGAAATTTTCGGCGCGCGTTCGCGCGCGGAAATTCCCGGGCTGACCAAGGTCAAACCGCCGCTGCTGGGCGACATTCCGGTTTTCGGCTCGGCTGTGTTCGAACAGGTGTGGCTGTTCTATGCCGGCATTGCGCTGATCGTCGCGACCGCGCTGGTGCTGCGCTACACGTCGATCGGGATTGCCATTCACGCGGCCGGGGCCGAACCGAAGGCCGTCGACAAGTCCGGCCTGTCGGTCACCCGTATTCGCTATGGATGCGTGTTGTTCGCCGGCTTCATGGCCTCGCTCGCCGGCGCGTTTCTCTCGATCGGCGATATCCATACCTTTACGGAAGGCATGACCAGGGGCGCCGGATATCTGGCCATCGCCTCGGTGATCTTTGGAAAATGGAAAATCGGCGGCACGGTTCTCGCCTGCTTGTTGTTTGGTGCAGCTACCGCATTGCAATTTCAGCTCCCTGCCCTCGGCATAGCTGTGCCGAACGCGTTGCTTATCATGCTGCCCTATCTTCTGGCCTTGTTGGCGGTAGGCGGATTGGTCGGTCGCCAACTGGCGCCGGCAACGCTTGGCGAACCTTATCGTCGCTGATCTTTGTTTGCCGGAAGAATCGCCGGCTTCAACAAGCGACTGAGTTTGGCCGGGTGCAGAATGGCTTCTTAAAGTCGGGCAGGATACAAAGCGGCCCCTGACGCATTGTGGGTCAGGCACAATACCAATATCATTACAGAGCCAGATAACGACGGCGAACAGTATCGTTTGCTTTCAGCTCTTCGATCGTCGCCGAGTAAACGATTTGCCCCTTGTCGATAATTGTGGCGTAGCTCGCCAGCGCCAGGCAGAAATGCATGTTCTGCTCGGAGACCAGCACGGTCGCGCCGTTTCCGCGCAGCTGCTTCAACAATTCGCCGATCCGCTGCACGATGATCGGCGCCAACCCCTCGCTCGGTTCGTCGAGCAGCAGGAGCGCGGGATTGCCCATCAGCGTGCGCGCAATCGCGAGCATCTGCTGTTCGCCGCCCGACAGTCCGCCCGCGATCCGGTGGCGCAGCGGCTCCAGCAGCGGGAACACGTTATAAATGCGCCGGATCGACCAGTCGTCCTGGCCGTCGGGCCCTTTTTTCTGGCCGATGACCAGATTGTCCTCGACCGTGTGCTCGGGAAAAATCTGGCGGTCTTCCGGCACAAAGCCAAGGCCGGCGCGTGCGATCCGATGCGGCTTCATTCCGGAGACCAAACGGCCGCGCAGGATCACCTTGCCGCGCCGCGCCGGCGCAAGCCCCATGATCGCCTTCATGGTGGTCGACTTGCCGGCGCCGTTGCGGCCGAGCAGCGCCATGGTTTCGCCTTGCCGCACCGAGAAGCCGACCCCGAACAGGATCTGGCTGGTGCCGTAATAAACGTCGAGATCCCTGACCTCGATGACGGGTTGCCCGCTCATATCGCGGTCCTGGTATGGTATTCGGTGCCGAGATAGGCATCGATGACCGCGTCGTTGCGGCGGATCTGGTCGGGCGGCCCGCTCGCCAGAACGCGGCCGTAACAGAGCACGACGATCGCCGGCGCGATCTTGAACACGATATCCATGTCATGCTCGATGAACACGACGGTGATGTTCTGCTTCTCCCAGAGCTCGCGAATCTTGTCGATCATCCGCCAGCGCTCCTCTGTGCCCATGCCGGCGGTCGGCTCGTCCAGCAACAGCACC
>Ga0302326_10018073_pt1 | contig 14638 bp, 22 predicted proteins | sample Palsa_T0_3_FD_202264 | JGI IMG/M metagenome (GOLD analysis project Ga0302326, IMG submission 202264) | Peat permafrost microbial communities from Stordalen Mire near Abisko, Sweden - Palsa_T0_3 | ecosystem: Environmental > Terrestrial > Soil > Palsa > Peat permafrost | place: Sweden: Abisko... | reverse complement strand
CTTACGTTCACGGACTCGCATGCGTCTGTCGAAATGAGCAGTGAATTCAAGGTCGCTTGTGCGGACCTTCTGGAGCGGATGCCAGAGAACGTAAACCGATACGCTCTCAATTTTTACAAGAGCCGGACCCAGACCGAGGTCTCTCTGCTGCCCTCACAATTGAGTCGTGTGCAGCAAATGCAATTCGATAAAGCATCGGATTTCGTGAGGAAACTCGGATTCGATGATCTTGATCGCTTTCCCATGCAGGTCGTCCGTTGGCTCGGCGAAGGCGTTTACGGCAAAGCCATAGACGGACGCATCTACATCGGCCAGGACTGCTTCGACAAGGGAACCAAGTTTCTCGCTTCCACCATCGTCGAAGAGTACGTCCACTGCCGTTACGGGTTTCAAGATGAGTCAAGGTCAATGCAGACATGGCTTTTCGACCGTATCGTCTCGATGGGCGAAGAGCACGTCACTCGCGAGCCGCTATGACCCCAGCCGAACTCCGCTCCATTGGCGAATCCCTGTACGGAGATCACTGGCAGTCAAAACTGGCGCGGGAAGTACCGGCAAACGTTAGAACTGTCCGGCGCTGGCTTAGGGGCGAGCGCCGGATCAGTCCGATGGCCGAAGCCCGTATCCGCAGTCTGGTTAAGCCGCCAGCCTCGCCGTAGCTGCTTGGCTAGGACGCGCACCAGCCGCTTGCTTGGCGTCGAGCAATTCGAGCTTCGAATCGGCACCTGCGATCACAATCTCGAACACAGCCTGTTCCTTGCCATCCTTCTCGAAGGTTCGGCGCGCAAGCTTGCCTTCCCACGAGATCGAATCACCGGTATGCAGCGTTTCCGCCAGCGCGACCTCAACCGACCGCAGTAGGACGATATTGATTGGCAGGGTGGATTTGTGATCCTGGCCGCCTTTATCGGTGTAGCTTTCGTTCAGTAGCGCAAACAGCTTGCCGACCTTGCTGCCGCTTTCTCCGGTGAAAATCTTTGGCTCGACTCCCAGGCGGCCGGTCCCGACGTGTCTATTCTGATCGCTCATTCTGCAAATCCCTGTCAGTTGTTTCCACCCTTGGCATAGCAGGACCCGTCGTCACCGTCTAGGCCAACGAATGCCGCCGACATTCGGCTGTTGACGCCTCGTACCGTACGCCTCGACGATTGATCCATGGAAAATCCCTTCCTAGGTGCGTTGTCCAAATGGTGGGGCTTGATGAGTTGCGCCTTTTGGACGCTTCTCGGCCTCTGGGTTCTTGTCTACAACCCCACCGCGAAAAGTCAGCTTTCGGCATTTTGGGCGCTTGCCGGATTTTCCTTGCTCATCGCTCTTCTCCAAACCATCTACCGGCAGCACAAAGAGCTCGAAAGTCTGAAGTCCCTGCCGCCGGAGATCAAGCTGGTTATTCACGATGTGGTCATGCACAGAACCGGTGATGAGGAATGGCGATGGCGCTTCGGGCACTTTCTAGTTCAAGTCTCGGCCGAGTTGCAGAACATGGCCGAAGCTACTGTCGAATATTCAGCCCACCTCGTCTTCCGCGGCGAAGTGATCCCCCTGCAGCCGATAAAAGACGTGGAGCATTGGGAGGTCATCGAGAGAAAGTATTACGACCATCTCGGTAACCGCCCTCGCCAGTTATTCACGACTAACCCCTCGCCGATCGCCGAAAAACTGATCAGGTCGACGAAGCACGAAGGTTGGCTGCACTTCCAGATCGACGGCATGACCGAAACTGAAATCGCAAAGCGCACGCTGCGGCTCTACGCGACCGCAAAGACCGGCGGCCCGCATATCGATGAGGAACTGGCTCCTCACCATGTCGTTCGTTCCGATCTTGTCGCGATGATGAAACCTCGGATCGCGCCCATAACGAGCTAGTCGATCTTCCACGGGGTTAATTTGCCAATTCGCCTTTTGTTCGCCTATTCTCAAGTGCATGGGCGAGATGAAGCGGCACGAAGCGCACGAGGTCGAGCAAAGAACCGGGCAGCGTTTCGCCTCTACCTTGGTCATCGCCGGCGCCATCATAGTCGCCGTGCGTCTGGCGCGTGACGACATAAGCCGCCAATCGCCGCGTCTGCTTGCGACGGTCGCCGACAGCATCAACCTCACACGCACGATCCTCGATGGAGTGCTGCGAAGATACCCGAGTCGGTTTACGAAGAAGTCGAGCGCCAGCACGGCGAGGATAAGGCGATGGACTGGATCAAGAAAACGATCCTCTCCTTCGCGCAGATAGAGGAAACAGCGATGGTCGGCGAGCAGGTAGAACACGAGTGGCGCGAGCGGTATCGGATCTAGGCTGCGTCACCAGTAACAGATCTGGCAAGCGCACGCGCTACGACCGCCTCGACCTCGGTATGTGCGGGGAATTGTTTCGGCTTAGGTTGCAGTTTCCCCATGCGCCAGCGGCGCCAGAGCGGTCGAGCGAGCGGCCAGAAAAAAGTTTCCCACCAGGGCCAGCGGCGAGGCGCATACGAGATGTAATACGGCCGGATCATCGACGCTTGTTACCTGTGATCGTTATAATTCTCGCCATCCTGTCATGGCAAAACGCAAACGAAAGGTCGGATCTGTCGCCACGGAGCTGGTGAAGAAGGCCCGCGAAGCAATGCTTACCGCCGTCCAGATCTATAACAATCCGCAGATCGACTTCAAATCCGAGTTATTCATTGTCACGACCGTGGTGGCGTGGACCTACCTGATGCACGCTCATTATCGGAAGACGAAGGTTGAATACCGGCAGACCGACCCGACTGCCAAGGGGAAGCGCCAGAAGTTCTTGTATACGAAATACGGCGCGGTCAGGCATTGGAGCCTTGAGGAATGCTTGACGTGCAAGACCTGTCCGCTCGACAAGGCCATTATCCGAAATCTGATGTTCCTGATCGGCATCCGGCATGAGATCGAGCATCAGATGACGACGCGGATCGATGACCAGTTGAGTGCCAAGTTCATGGCGGCGGCGTTGAACTTCAACGCGACGATCAAGAAGCTGTTCGACAAGAAATACTCGCTGGAAACAGAGCAGGCGTTCAGCATCCAATTCTCATCGATCGATGAGACCACGGCCAAGACGCTGATGGCCGAGGCCGACCTACCACAGCACATAAAATCCTTCGTGGTGCAATTCGAAACCGGAATGAGTCAGGAGGATTACGACGATCCGCGATTCTCCTACCGAGTCGCACTCGTCAACAAATTGAGCAACAACAAAAACACCGCTGACAAGGTCGTGCAGATCGTCCCGCCCGGCTCTGATATGTCCAATGCTCTCAACCAGGTCATTTTGAAGGCAACCGAGCGGACAAAGTTCAAGCCGAGCACTATCGTCAAACAGATGAAGGCCGAGGGCTACAACTGGTTCACGATGCATACCCACACGGAGCTGTGGCACGAAAAGGATGCGAAGAATGCCAAGCACCAGTACGGCGTGCATGTTGAAGGGGCTTGGTATTAGTATGACGCATGGCTGGAGGTCGTCCGGAAACACTGCCAGGAAAAAGACCTGAAGATGAAGCCTGCCGCTTCGATGTTTCCTGAACCCGCTGTAGTTCCCAACTCTGCATGACAATTGATTACTCGCCAAGCCTGAAATAGGTTCGGATCTCGCGGTTTCGTGGAGCGGCATGTACCCTATCCAACCTGATCGCCGTCTTTTGACTGCGGCTTGCTCTCAACGACCGCTGGCTGATGGTTCTGAATCCAGAGAGTCATCGATGTAGAAACGCCTACGACGAGTAGAAGAAACCCTGACGCGATTTCCGCCATGCAAATCCAGCGAGCCACATGGCCGGCAGGATAGATGTCGCCATATCCTACAGTCGCCATAGTGACCACGCTGAAGTAAAGGGCATCCTGAAAATTGTGCAGATTGACATATTCGTTCGGAAGCAGACTCGATACGGCATAGTGAATTATTCCGAAACACGCTGCGACAATGAGCGCCGCATTCATCGTCACTATTGGCGAGGATTGAGCTTTGTAAGCTTCAAAATATCCCATTACTCCGTTCTTGACTCCAATACCGCCGACTGTGCCGGATATTGCAAGGTATGCGGTACAGCCTGCTATATAAAGCCCAACCCACGGAGATCCCCAAACGACGAAGACGTAGGACATAACCACTTGGGGCACGAAAGCCACGAGCAGCACCCAGGCTGAATGTTCTTTCAGCCATGATCGCTTGTCCCCACCCTTCTTGGTGAAAAGCAGGATCAGTAGCATGACCCAAACAAACGCTGCGAAAACGCCTGGAATGGCGATAAGCAAGTGTGGAGACTGCAAAATGATTCCACGGACCGTTGTGGGGCCGGCTTTGCTGCTTAGCAAAATGCCACGGATGCGACTCTTGCGAAAGACAAAGTAAAGAGCCAGTGGGATAACAAAAAATCCAACGGAAATAAGTTCCAGCCGGTGGCTGATCGGGCTACGCAGCGAGACAATCGTGATGATCACGATACCAAGGATGAACAGGACGAGAGCAATGATCACCGCCACAAAGATGCGGAGCGCCCTCGCGCGGGTCATCGACACGTTGTGGATCGTTTTAACGTTCTCTTTTGCGGTTTCAGGTCCGTTCAGTTCTGTCATATTCCTTAGCCACAAATAGTGTGGACCATCTGGGCCAGAAATGACGAACGGCGAGAGAAGGAGGATTGATGGGTTTATTGGCGTCTATTCTGATAATCGTAAACCGCAGATTTTTTCCTTTTGGACATTTCAATATTTTCGTGACTCTACTGCTCGAATTGAGCGAGGGTCACTCATGGCCACACCTAAAGACAACCCTAACGACCCCGAAACCCAAGAACCCACGCCGTCGCGAGAGATCGCGACCAAGATCGCCAAGCGTCCGGACCTGACCGGCCTCAAAGGCACCGTGACGCTGAAAATCATCACGCATTTAGACAGGTTCGACTAGGACGTTGCGCGATGCGTCTCGCCCATTCGGTTGCGCTCGCTCACGCGGGTCTTATCGGTAATTAATCCTTCTTACAATTCAATTGGTCGAATATTTCTGGCCAGTTTGAAATATCTGGCATGTGGCCGCCATTACCTTTCGCCGTATTCCGGAGAACAGTGCAGACGCACCTCACTCGATCGTCGCCGTCATTGGTTTCTTTAAAGCGGTCGTCACAACGCCTGAGTCGCTCCCCGATATCTTTGATCACGTCATCCGGGTAGGTATTGCGATATTTCAGGATCGCCTGTTCGGCATCTTCGCGGGTTTGCGGATCGTTTTTGTAATAGACGATCGCCTCATCCAGGCTGGAAAAACGCGTAGGGATGTCTTTCGTGATCTCCCAAATCGCTTTTACCGTCGCGATAGTTTCTAACCACAGCAGAAGATCGGCCATGGGCGGAAGAATAACACGCGACCATGGCGCTTGACCGACCAATGTTTCTGTGGGAAAAAGAGCGGCCGGGCGAGTGTGTTCAGCAGCCGTTGATCCGGCCTAACCGCAGACAAAGGGACGATCAATGTCTACAGCTACCCCTGAAATATCCCCAGAGCAGCAGAGCGTCAAGACGTTCTCCTTTGACAGCCAATTTGAACTCGGCGATGAGATTCCGCGAGATTCCGCCGTTCGATCAAAACGATATCAAGAATGAGCCTATGCTTTTCAACTGCTCGGTTAGCGCAGCAGCAGAACTCGGCGGACCGATCACGCGGTCCTTCCTAGATGCCCTCGGTTCATGGGGTGTTGAAGGCATAGTCGACACACGTGTATATGCTGATGCCTGGTTGGTATCCCTGCATTCCGGGCTGGCATCACGACGATGTACCGAGGTCGCGCCCAGATGGACAGCCAAACTACGAGACCCCCGAGTATTTCGCCCGCCACGCAATGGCGCTAGTGAATGGAGAATCTGCCCGACACAGTTCGCTTCCGGCCAGTGTGAAATGCCTGATGTTCCGCTTGGTGAAATCACATACCGAATCTGGCACGACGAAATCGAAAGGCAGATCCGTGCGGGAATTCTAAAGCGAACGGACGCACCATCAAACCGTGTAATCTTTTTCGATTCCGCCAGTTTTCACCAAGGACAAAAAGCGCTGTGTAGTGGATGGCGCTGGTTTGGGAGAGTGAGTATCGGCACGGATCGCAAACCAACGAATGAACTCCGAAAACAAGTACAGGTATACCTCGAATTTCCGACCGAGGGCTGGTAAGGAGTATGACGACCGACGATATCGAACGTGTCGCCAAAGCCAACTGGCCATACATCGGATGCGAACCCGTGCAACCAGTACGTCATAAAATCGCGTGGGATGGTGAAAGCACGGCGGCGTCGCCACAGGAAAAAGACTTCACTCGACAGGCAGCCGAAGCCGCGATCCGGGCGATGGTGGGGCAATGAGCCGCCGTTTCGGAATTCTGTTTTCCGACGGCGACCTCTGTGTTTGCCGGGAAGGCCACGGAATCGACCATGCAACCAAGCAAATGGTCCATGCAGATGATGATGCAGTTCTCGTGGAAGTTGAGTTGCGGATCGTGAAGAAGTACGGCAACCCGCATCTCCAGGCGGTCACAGACCATTCAGCCATTTGCCCGACATGTCATACGGAGGTTTTTATCGAGATTCCGAAGGCAAAAGAGCAAAGCGATGGCTGAACACGTACTCAAAACATGGCGGGAACCATTCGATGCTGTTCTTTCAGGCGCCAAGCGTTTCGAAGTGAGACGGAATGATCGCTGCTTCCAAAGCGGAGATACAGTAATCCTCAAGCGTTGGCACCATGACTGTTACTGCTTTGACAGCACAGCAAAACCCCTAAAGTTCAAGATCGGCTGGATACTGCACGGAGGTCAATTCGGGATCGAGCCGGGCTTTTGTGTGTTTCAGTTGGTCGAGTTGCCATGATCTTCGATCAGCTACCGCACCTCATGGGCGTTCAGAACCGCGACGGTGTCTGCGGATGCCTGAAGTGTCAGAAAGATCGACGAGAACAGTCAGCGCCTGCTGATTTGCATGAAGCGCTCGCCTCGTTTTACAGGTACTTCCGCTACGCCTGTGAGCTTTGCGGCAACAAGAGGTGTCCCCACCATACGAATCACCGTCTGCCTTGCACCAATAGCAACGAGCCGGGTCAGCAGGGGAGCGCTTACTGACAGCCCTGACTACAAGGGTTTCGGCGAGGGTTTCGAAGGCAGATTTAGGGGTGCCTTCTAGTGTCCATGAATGCGTATCGTAGCCAACGGTGCGCACTATGCTAAGTGGTTGTTATTGCTGGCTTTTCTGTCACAGCAGAGGTCAATTTCCAATAGAGCAGAGAGACAGTGGCAAGCGCGCTTCGCAACGAGCGTCGCGGCGGAGCCTCTAATTCGCAATGAGGCACACAATCGGCACACAGGGCGCCGGGGAGATCAGGTTTTATCGTGGTTCGAGAGGGGTGTTATTGATCTGGCGTGTCAGTGCCCATGGCCGGCAATATTCGTTGGAGGTACGAGATGTTCGAGCCCTACAGGCTTTCGACATTGAGGGCTCCGACAGCTAGATCGAGTGTGTCGGAACGGAGTTGAGCAACAGATACAGCGTAAAATGCGAGACTCGCCGTTGCTTGCAATTGGTGGGGATAACGTCCTATATCGAGACAATTCAACCGCTGAGCGCGCGATCCCCTCTTGGTACTCAATGAGTGACTCGGCGATTTGCACTAAATCCAAGTCGATCACCGATGTAGTCGGCGTTCTGTATGAGCAGGTCACGAGTATCAAAGGTCGTCCTTGGCCGGTCTTTGCCTTTGGCGTTGTTCTTGATGGTGCTCTCCACTGGGTTTACAAGCACGACGCTAATTCACTTAGAGATTTGTGATTGGGAAAGTCGCTGAGTGCTTCCGCTAGAAGCGTTTTTAGGAACGCATGATCTCCTCCGCCCTGACGTATATACGTTAAACTCGAGAACCAAGCCGTTCTGCCCGTGAGGTTCAACTTCAAACGCGAGAGGTCTCCGCCTGAACGGAGCCAAAGCTCTCGGTCAACAGGGCCTAAAGGATAGAGCCCCGCCAATGCCTCTTCGAGGCGTCTCCATTCAAATTGGATTGGAAACATCGGCGGCTCTACGGCAATTTGTTTCTTTCCGCCTTTGTCGAGGGCAACAGGAAAGTTCAGTTCGAGTTCAGATGCCTTCATTAGTGGATGCTGGCGGTCCTTCGTACTTTTGGGTACTGCTTGTGCGACGTGCTCGAAGATCTGAAAGACCCGAATGAAGCCGTCTCCCTTAGATGGTTCGTCCCCTCGCAGAACTTCAAGAAGGTGAGCCGTGAAGACACTGTTCGATGCCCCTGGAAGAATGAGCGACGTCTCGCTCGATCTTGATGATGCTATCGCGACTCGTCCCGAACCTTGGCCGAGATGTTCGAGGGACTTTTCCTGAAATCCCGCTTGGAAGTAATTTGCTTCACTGTCACCCTTCAGTACAACGGAGCCTCCGGAATGACAAGCATCAAGCAGCACAAGGAGTCTTGCGGACGAAATCTTTCGAAGAGCATCCGAGAGTTCATTCTCAGAGAGGCACGTAGAGGGCAAATCCTTCATGTCCGCGTCCCAAGGCACGAGCGCGGATTCGCGGTTCGCAGCACTTTTCAAAAGAACGCCGTGTCCAGAGAAGTAAAAAATGACAGAGTCGTTCGGACCCGCAACCTTTGCGAGCCATGCAAGTTCAGAACGAAGATTCGTAAGCGTTGCATCTCGATCTAGAAGGAGGTGGACGTTGCTTGGGGGATACCCGCAGTGGTTTTTTGCGATCAACGTGTTGCGGATATCGCCTGCATCGTTATGGACGATTCGCGGAAGGGACGAAACGCTTTTATAGTCCGCGACCGCAATAATCAATGCGAAGGCGTTGAACGCCACGGCCTTATCGTCTGCTGGGATATCAAGCTCCACCATGCCTCCTGAACTCCGGATCATTGCTGAGTGCGCGAAGATCCTCGTTCCAGCCGAAATCCTCGCGCATCATGTCCAAAAGCTCCCAACTTCTCACGCGGTTTCCACGGCGAACTTTGTACACCGCGTCATACCATCGCATCCGCCCATCGCCGTGCGTGACTAAGTCTGCATTTTTGCCACCCGCTCGTTGCCACACTTCGCGATCTCTCGGACCTTCCGGATAGAGATCAGCACCAAGGTCCGCAAAGCTATTCCATTTTTCATCAGCATTGAAGATGTTGAGGCCGAGCTTCAACCGGTCCCAGAATCCCAGCAAACCTTGGCATTCTCGCAGAACCGCCTTGATATCTTCGCGTCCTTGTCTTGCTAGGTGTACCAAGGACTGGGCGCTCTGCCCCCATCTGCGAACGTTGATCAACTGTCCCAGGCTGGTTGCTTGAGCGACGCTCAGGCGCGTGGCGTTGAGGATATGCGCGAGTTGCTGAAACCGAGAGTCTTCCATGAGCGTCAACTCGGAAAGCAGGCGCAATGAAGACTCCCCAGTAGACCTCGTGATCGCACGCGTGACTGCCAAACTCAAGTCTGCTGACTGCAGAATGTATTTCTGAAGTTCGGCTTCAAGAGGCGTGGAGTCATCTGGACGAATGCCCTCCATAAATCCTTGCCCTGTGCGAGCAATAAACTTCTCTCTCGTCTTGCTGTCGAGTTGCGTCCATGCGCCCGAACGTTTCTTGTAGCTGCGAAGGTCCGCCAAAGGGGTGTCGGCGAGCAGACTCAACAAGTGCGAGAGTTCAGATGTTTTATGAGACAGCAATTCATCCAGAAGGAGCGTTATGCATTCCTCGGGATTGTTGGGGCCACGCCAAGCGGATCGGTTTTTCTCTAGGACTCGCGCCCAAACCTTCTGGACAGTCTCGTTGAGCGGATCGATCGCGGCGAGGGCATCGGGCGATGCAGCAGCTAATTCCGCAGCGAGTTCGATGAGGGGATCGCGTTTAAGCTCAAGAGCGATTGCGACAAGTTCAGCGGCACTCGCGTTCCTTACCGCCAGTCCAAGCGCCGCTGGATCGGACAACTTTCGGTCGGCAGCGAGTTGCATTCTCGCTGCATCTGTCGGGGAATACTTCGCGGAAGCAAAAATCGCGTGCAACTTCAGTCTTCCTCTTGTCGCGGCCTCTTCAAGGAACAGCGGGATAGTGTCACTGGTGAGTTTCGCGGGGCTCGCTGATAGGACCTGTTCTTCCGAGATTTGTCCCGCGGTAAGGCTGGTCATCAGTGGGGAGACTTTAGTCGCATCGGCAATCTCGACGAACCGCCAAAACGCGTGGCGAAGACCTTCTGTTGCGGGCCTTTGGGAATTGGCCAAACCGCCTTTGACCGATGCTTGCCAAGAAGGCAGCGCCTTTTCTGGATCGTATGCGTCGATGAGGAGTTCGAGCGAATGAGCGTCTTCTCGTGGAGGATAAGAATAGACCGAGACCCATCGTTCTACACTGGCCCACAGCTGCGGGGCTTTTTCAAAGGCTCTAAGTTCCAGATTCCGCAATGACCGAATCTGTTGAGGCGTTGCCGCAAGTATCTGCTTGGCCACTTCCTCGATGAGGTCGTCTCGTCCTATCGCATGTCTCTTTTCGCCACGACTCAGGGCGTCGATCAGCCGCGCCTTCGCAACGTCGGTGTCAAGATTCAGGGTGCCGGCGCTGTATAGATCGTGAAGTCTATTGAGGAGCGCAAGTTCGGGGAAGGTCGTGATTTGAATACCTAGAGCCTTAATCAGCGGCTGTGGACCTACCGTCTGTTGTCCGTCTCCGATGAGCAAGTCAGCCGCGGGCGATGAGCGATCGGATGTTCCGTTGCCCGCGATGAGTGGGAAATGAGACCATCGGGCGGCCAGATTGGCAGGGGTGCAGACGAGTAATGGAAGAGGCACCTCTACAAGATCATTCGGACCAAAACTGAGTCGAAACGTAAAGTTCCGTCGAAGCTCAGGCCAGAATTTAGGCCATAGATTGCATATCAGATCCTCAAAGCCATCCGTACCTAAACGAACGACCGGTTTTTTGCTCGAAGAGATGAGTAAATTGACAGTCTCCACAGCCTCTGCATCGAACCCCTGGGCGTCTGGAGCGGCAGGATCAATTTCGATAGGCGCTAAAGTTCCGGTAGACGTGGTTGCGGCCAGCAAGTGCGAGCAAATCTGGCGTAGATTGGAAAATTCAGAGATCTGGTCCAATGGAGCGAGCAACGCGTGACTGAATACCATGCCAGCTCGGGAGGCTTGTTCGTCCGCTATCGTCCGAGCAACAACGTACCATTCACTGAAGGGAAACCCTGTAACGAATGGAGACCACGTCACACCTGTGGGAGCCGTATCTGGCAGGTCGAGGCGTGACGTGAGCTGTTGTGCAACCTCGCGGAATCCGGAGGCAGCAACCATTGCGTGTCCCCCGCGACTGGAGCCGTATATGGCCTGTTCAAGTCTCATAGGAGTTACTTCGCCGCGCCATTGAGCACGTCCAGCGGGATGGTCAAATCGGTGGACGTCGACCCATCCTGAGTGACGATGTAACCGAAGTGTTCAGGGCCTTTCGTCACGTATTCTTCGTCTGAGACTTTATTGTCCAGGGGGCGTTCGAGTGCGGAGAGGCCCATGATGATCGGCTCGGGCCAATTCGACGAGACGAACTGGTAGAACATGGGAAGCTGATTGCTCAGGATTGAGACGGGAGTGCCTGTCTGGCCGAGCTCATCCCAGCAGGAGAGCAAGATGCAGAGCTGTGGAATATCGTTTACCTGACCAACGCCACCACCGCGCAAATACAAAAGCACTTGGAGCAGTTCGACCATTCGAGCCTGGTCCGAGAGCTTCAATAATTCTGTCTCTGACGCTTCTCCTGCAGTTGAATTGACCAATGAGGCTAGGGGCTTGGAGAGCAGATCATCGCTAACTCGGAGTTGATGCAAGCGCAACATCAGAATCCACGCTGAAGTCGTCATAACCCGATCACGCCACTCAGCAGGAACCCGTCGAGTGTCCAGCAGATTTTTAACCTGTTCTCCGCCATAATCCGGCCAGATAAGAGTGAATTCTCGGCCGCCTGCGTCTGCGATCGGCCATTCACTATCGACATAGGTCGAGGTTGGAGTGTGGGCAGCCGAACGGCCATCGTTGAGGCACTCCATCGTTGCTTCGAAGGGCTCAAGATTGGTTGCAGCCCCGTTCATCCTGAATCGTCCGTTGCTATTCAACAACCGTTTGAGGAGTTGAGCTCCGAAGTGAGTTTTTCCGACGCCCGATTCGCCGACGAGAAGCATGGACTGGGCCGACTGGCTCATGATCTTGCTCCAAAAAGGAATAAGGGATCGTCTTTCTTTGCGCGCGACGCGGGAAGGGTCGCTTTGAGGCGCCTTGTCTCTAAAAGCTGCCGGAGAAGATCGGTTAGACCTACGCCCACGCCTGTGTCTTGTCCAACCGGAGTCTGCATACTCACAGAGATCTCGATGAAGTCAGGGATCTGTGAAGACACAGCATCAAGAACGGCTTGTCGCATGGTATCGGCAATCGCTATGTCCGATTTCGTCCAGGCCAAGACTACGGGGCGGCCATGGAGATTGGCACTGAGTCTTCTCGCTAGTAGTTGGATTGCGGAGCGTGCAGACCCTCTCTCTGTTCCTGCCAGCGCAGCGCAGTCGGCCGTAAGGATGAATACATCTGCATTCTGAACGACCCAACGAGCCCCTTGTGCATCTGGCGCTTCTTCATTGATCGCCCAGCGCTGAAACCAGAGACCTGGCGCGTCAGCGAATAAGTAGTCTCGCAGCAGATTACTGTCTTCCTTGAACGACAGATGGAGCAGCCCTTTTTCGCGGGTTCCGCGGGTCGAAGTATGGGGAGGAAACTCGGGTTGAACACCTGGTCTCCACTGCATGCTCCGAGCCACCGCTTCCCAGCCGGACAGTGTGAATGAGCCGGAGAAAGTATGACGGCTGCTGATCTTGGCACCGCGACCAATGAGCAGATACCACGCTGCCAAAAGAGAGGTCTTGCCTGCGTTCTCAGCTCCGAGAATTCCTACAGTCAGAGGAGACTTTCTGCCGGTTATGAATGCGACATCGCTTTTTCCCAGGGCCGACCCGGACCAAGGGAGAACAATTTCGTCGCCATTCTGCGGGGACGGCTGGGCTGATAGTTTCTCTTGGCCTCCCCAGTTAGGACAGTTCTTGAGCAGAAGATTTCCAAGGGCGCAGGTAGCGTCAGGCGCATAGCAGTTCTCGACGGGACATCCGCTCATGCTGGGCCTTTCCCATTTCGCTTTTTCGGCTGCGCTTTACTCGCGCGGCCAGCCTGAAGATCACGAAATATCCAGCTTGCCCACTGGGCATCGGCGATGCATACGTCAGGAGAGACGCCGACGATTTTGCGCAAGTCGAGATCAGAGAACGACGCATGCCCCGATGAATGCCCAATAAGCGCAAGGATGGGAGATCGACCATTTGGGGCCGCGAAGAGCTTGGAAGCTTCGGCGCGCAGAACATCCACGGATGGATCGATGCAAGCCTCCGCCACGATCTCTTTGAGAGGACGGCCGATCGGGTCTTTCGATTCGGGTAGAGAGTGAATTGCTTCTTCCAAAAACGCTGAGACGCTGGCCGGCGAGAACATTGGTATCTGTTGATAGAGATCGAATGCCATTAGGGAAGCCGCTACAGTTCGAGGGAATGCTCGATAGCTTTTGCGTTTGCTGAGCGAATAGAGCGATTGCTTCCACCAAATCAGATTCGTGCGTCGCTGGAGACCCGTGGTGGCGGTACCAAAGGCTTTGACCGCCGACGAAACGTAAGAGCTGACTGCATTGCCAAGCTCTTGCAGTGGCGACGAGATATCCACCGCACTGACCTTTGCGTTTGCGCTGATCTTATCGAGAAGTTCGCCGATGGGATCTGCTAATGAATTGCCAAAATTCTGAGCCCAAACGCCTGGATTATGTGGAACGTATTGACCGATTCCCTGCGCGGCGGCGGTTAAGCTCTGTTTAAAAGATTCTCGATCAACCTTAACTGCTAAGTTTCCTACCTTGATTGGAGCGATGGCATTCGTCGCAAAAGCGGGGATGTCGATGTCAGCCGGAGTAGACCACTCCTCTTCTGCGCGCCGATCCACCGAATCTTCGATCTTGTCGACAACATCGACCCAGATCGAGAGCTCGTTCCCCGTCTCCATAAATGGGAGAACATTTCTGGCGCACGCGGCGACGGCGACGGCGACCCGCTCGTCTTCCTGTGCCGATGAAACCAGTGCATCGAGAATAATGGCCCGAAGGACCTGTACCGGTGTGCTAGCAAAGGTGTTGACGTAGGTAGGCCAAACCTCTTGCAGGATGCCGAGGACTTCGAGGATTACCGGGTCGTCTGGTGGTGCCTCGGGATCAAAAGCGATCAGAGCGTAGTTCGGAACTCTAGAAGGGTGTTTCCTCAACATCCCCGCAACACCACTTGAGGTCGCCTTCAACTTCTCCAGCTTGGTGTCATCGCCGCCGACATTGATCAAGCCGCCACTCAAGAATCGCAAAAGCACACTATCGCTCATCACTGCCTTTCGTCTCTTGAAGGTTACTGACTTGGTCGGCGCGGACCTTCAAGGGATTGTGAGATCGTTCCACCAAGCTTCACCTTTCAGTTTACCGTGTCCTCTGAACAGAGGAAACGCGGAAAACTGGCACCAAAATCCCGCCTATCCCAATTGTTGACTTCAG
>Ga0302326_10018071_pt1 | contig 14640 bp, 6 predicted proteins | sample Palsa_T0_3_FD_202264 | JGI IMG/M metagenome (GOLD analysis project Ga0302326, IMG submission 202264) | Peat permafrost microbial communities from Stordalen Mire near Abisko, Sweden - Palsa_T0_3 | ecosystem: Environmental > Terrestrial > Soil > Palsa > Peat permafrost | place: Sweden: Abisko... | reverse complement strand
CTTCCGCGGCGGCCACGAACGCGGATAGGCTAACCCCAGCTATGGAGATCCCGTCCAGCCATTGGGTGGTAATCTTCACCCAACCTTCCAACGGGTAATTCCGCGGGTGGATCACTGCAAGCCAGGCTCCTATCAACGGCGTGTGGAGGGCCCAAACCGGAATCAGAGCGAACGTTGGCGCGTGACCGGCATGGTGAGTGCTGAGAGTATGGTTCACATGCAGAATCCAGAGCCACGCCGGAAGGGCGGCGCTGGCCAATAGTGCTGCTCGGCGCCAGGAGCGTTCGATGAGACTCAACCCCACCAGCGCTGCGATCAGGATGAGGCCGAGATCCCGCGTAAGAAACGCCGCCGTTCCGGCCATCCAGCAGCCTGCCCACCAACCGCGGCGCCAGAAGTAAAGCGCTGCTGCCAGGCACGCATATTCGGTGATGTCCACCGTCATCCGGTTCAGAGTGATCAAAACCCCTGGAAGAAACAAGAAGGCCAGCCCCCACCATGCGGCGCGGTTCTCGAGGACCACCCACCTTGCAGTGAACCAGGTACCGGCAAAAACGGAAACCAGAACCAACAGGATGTAGCTCGAGTCAATCCAGCCCGGCTGTCCTAAAGCCACCAGCCAGGCGGCGGCTGGGAGCAGAATCCTTTGATAACGAGGCCGCCCGTCGACAAATTGCCGCATGCCGGTCTGCATCCAGGGATCGTGTGCAACAACGCGGTAATACTGGCCGTCATAACCCAGGCTTGCCGGAAAAATCCAGGATCCCGATGCGAGTTCAGGCGGCATCGGGGCTTTTTCTCCGATACAGAACAACGCCGTCCAGTTTCCGCCATAGTTAAAATGAACAGTCGCCGTCTGCCAGGTTATCGCCGCCAGTGTCGCGGCCACTGCAACCCAGAGGCTACTACTTGCCGGCCGCATGCATGTTGGGAATTTGGGGCTGATCGTCGGCGATCTGAATCCACTCGGAGGAAAGGCCGTCGTCGTCCTCTTCCTCCAGGTAATGACCATCTTCATTCACGCCCCACACGTTGTAGCGCGCCCCCAGTAAATTGCGCGCCGCCATGATTCCTGAGAGCATGGCATGGTCCTGGTTGTTATAGCGATGCAGCCCGTTGCGCCCGGCTACCTGAAGATTCGGGATTCCATCCAGGAAGCGCCGGAATGCTTGCTGGCTCTTTCGATAAGTTGCGTCGTACACCGGATACGCTTTGCGAACCCGCAGGACACTGCCGTCCATAATCTCGCGGCCGCCGGCCAATCCCAGGTGTTCCAACTCGCGCCGGGCTCGCAGAAAGAGCTCCGTATCGGAATTGTTCCACAGGGCGTCGCCCTCCGAACAAAAATACTCCATGCCCAGGCAAGTGATTTCCGCGTCCGGCGACATTTCCGGGCTCCAGTTGTTGAAGTTTTGTATCCGGCCCACCGCCACGTCGGGAGCATGCACGTAGATCCAATTGTCGGGAAACAGATTCGCTCCCCGGATCTTCAGCGTAACGATAAGAAAATCGCGGTATTTGAGGTTGGCGGCTGCGTCGCGGAGCCACTCCGGTCCGGCGGGATCCAGGCTTTGTACAAAGTCGCGAAGAGCCAATGTGCTGATCACTGACTCCGCTTTGAATTCCTGACCTCCCGCGGTAACGCCTAAAATCCTGCCGGGCTCCCAGCGGATACGCTCCACGGGCATTTCAGTCACAACACGAGACCCGTTCTGCCTCAGTTGCTCCGCCATCCTGTTCCACAACATTCCAGGGCCGCGGCGTGGATAGTAGAACGAATGAATGAGAGATCGGACCGGCCGGCTCCCATTCTCCTGAGGTGAATTCCCGTTGGTGTTCCTGCGCAAAGCCTCTGACACCAGACTGCCCAGACTCAACCCGCGTATGCGCTGCGCCGCCCATTCGGCCGAGATGTTCGCACAAGGCATTCCCCAGACCTTTTCCGTGTAGGTCCGGAAGAAAATCTCATACAGCCGTTTTCCAAACCGGTTTTTCACCCAGGCTTCAAAATTGTCCTCAGGCCGGCACGGGCGGACGTGCGACCACAAATAACTTGCGGCGCAGCGAAGAATCTCGGTAGGGCCCAGCCCGGCAATCACATCCTTCGGATCCAGCGGGTATCGAAAAAAGCGGCCGCGATAAAAAATGCGCGAGATCCGGTTTCGCGTCAGTAAGTCGTCACCCAGCAGATCCTTCCATATCTTTTCCACCAAGGGAGACCTGGTGTAGAACCGGTGACCTCCAATGTCGAAGAGAAACCCGCCGTGATCCACCGTACGGGACAACCCGCCCACCACCGCTTCCTGCTCCAGAACAGTGCAGTCGCGCCCGTGCCTTTGGAGTTCCCAAGCGGCCGTCAAACCAGCCGGACCCGCCCCCAGCACCAGTATCAAATGCCTGCCTCCGGCCCACTGGTGTCGGCGGTTAGCCGCCTGGGGGTGCGAACGGATTGCAATGGATGAACGATCGCCGCCATCAGAAAAGTGGCGGAGCTGTACAGCAGATACAAGAAATGCAGGGGAAATGCGCGCACGGCAAAGGCAAACCCTCGAACGCGTGTCAGAAATCCAAAGAGCGGGCGGTTCAGGATAGCCACCACACCGGCGGCCGCCAGCGCTCCGAGAAATGCGGTCCCTCGGATGAATCCGAAGGCGGCGAGACCTAGGGACAGCCATGCGAAGATCGCGCTGGCCCTCTGACTCCAGCCCAGATTAAGATCGGCAGGCAGGCTTCCGGCCGCGAGCAATAGCCGGCTCCAAGGCCAGGCGCGCCGTAGGATGTCGGTGCGGAGCATGCCGGGGAAAGTCCATTTCTTCATGTGACAGACTTGAATTTCAGGGGCCACTATAATGCGCACGCCGGCTTGTGACAGGCGCAATCCAAGTTCAATGTCTTCCACCGACGGCTCCTGGTAACGCTCGTCGAATCCGCCGCAGCCGAAGAACAGGTCCCGCCGGATGGCTCCGCAGCCGGCCCAAAAAGTCCACGCATTCCGCGCCGCCGTGCAATGCGTGAAGTGGTGTAGCAAATTTCGATATTGCGATACCAATCCCGGCTCCAGAGGAGCGTCGTCATAGGCTCCGAACAACGCGCCCACTCCGCTGTCGCGCGTAAGGGCATCGTCGGTGAGCTCGATCGTATCCCGATGCACCATGACATCCGCATCGAGGAACATTATCACAGGTTGCCGCACCGCTTTCGCCCCGGCGTTGCGAGCGGCAGCCGGACCGCGGCTGGCGGCGAAACGCAATACTCGTGCGCCTAACTTCGCGGCCACGCTGGCCGATCCATCCGAGGAGCCGTCATCCACAACCAGTACTTCCGCCGGTAGCACGCTGGATTGTTGAAGCGCGCGCAAGCATATCGCAAGCTGGCGCTCTGCATCGCGAACCGGAATGATCACCGCTAGGGCAGCAACTCGCGGAACTCTCCCTGCCTTCGACATCGGCAAGGCGATGGGTGCCCGGAATGGTTGCGCTCCACTTGGTGGCACGGAATTTCGCGCATGTGCGCTCTACCTAGACTAGCGCACACAGTGGCGCACGCACTCCCGATGCCGAAATCTTTATTAAAAGATCACCTTCAGCGCGAACTGAATCTGCCGCGCTGGATTGGCTGCGCTGTAAACGCCGGCCCCTGGCGAATCGAAATAGTTGTTGAGGCTATTCGCCCGGAAATTCGGGTGGTTGATCATGTTGAAGAATTCGGAGCGGAATTGCAGCTTGGCCCGCTCGGTGATTGCGAAATCCTTGAATAACGAGCTATCGATGCCCACCTGCGGTTGTGTATATATAATGTTACGCCCCGCATTACCCAGCGTGCCGAAAGCCGTCGCGACGAAAGCGGCTGGATTAAACCACAGGCTCGCACTTTGACTGGACGGATAAAGCGGAGTGCCCAGCACTCGATTGGGCCGTTCCTCGGAATCCCCGTCGGTGTTCGACTCCCCATTCGCTGCTTGAATGGTGAGTGGCACGCCGCTGGTATAGCTCTGAATTCCCTGCAGTTCCCAGCCGCCAATGATCGCGTTTCCCACGGCGTTCATCTGATTCAAGAACTTCTTGCCTTTGCCGAAGGGCAGGCTGTAGCTGACGCTGTTGACGAACCGGAATTTCTGATCGAAATCCGAGGGCCCTTTTTCTTCTTCCGGATGGTTCCAATCGCGCGCGTATCCGCCGCCATGGAATCCAAGCGAAGCAGTGGAGACTTCGTCAATAGATTTGCCGTAAGTGAAAGCCGTCAGGAAGCTGAGGCCGTTGGATAAACGCTTCTCCACCTTGGTCTGCATGGAATGGTACGTGGAGCTGTTACAGGAGCACCAGAGGGGAAGGTCGCTCAGATACGGCCGCAGCCGTAAGTCCTGATAATTCGCGTTCGGGTCTGCCGACGGCTGTACCGCGTTCGCATTTCGAAATTCGTACAGCTTGTCGCCCTTCGACCCCGCGTAGGCAACTTCCCAAACCATGTTCCAGGGAAGCTCATGCTGCACGCTGAGCTGCCAATGCTGCACATTTGGATTGGTAAAGTGCGGGTCCAAGGAAAATAGCGATGGCAATGACGGATTAGTCAGCGCATTCGCGGGGAATCCTTGCGACAGATTGCCCACGATAGGATTTACTTGAACCGCACTGATGGCGTTATAGTTAGCCTGCTCGAAAAATGGCGGGTTATTTCCCGGATTCGGAATACTCAGCGGTCCTGCCTCGTAGGACGAATAGAAGACGCCGTAGCCGCCGCGTAGCACCGTATTCTTGAACATATTGTAAGCGAATCCAATGCGTGGGCCGAAATCGTGTTTCTGATTCGGAACCAGGCTGCGCGACGCATTCCGATTCACCGCGATCTCCGGATAGAAATCCGCAGGCAGCGGGTCCTGCCGGCCGGACGCTATATCCAACGTGTTGGTGTCGATGTTGAAGTTGGCTTCCGCGTTGTATTTCTCCCTGGCATGCACCACGTACTCGTACCGCATTCCCAGATTCAGCGTCAGTTTCTTGCTTACCTTAAAATCGTCCTGGACATAATAGAATTGTCCCGGCTGCTGGAATACATCGTTGATGAACGACCCTATCTGCGCATTCTGAACCACACCCAGCAGGAAATCAGCGGTACCCAAACCTGTATTCGACGGGTTGTTGGGATCGTTTGTAAATTGGCCGGTAAACCCAAAGGCTCCTCGCGGAACCGGCGGCTGCAGAATGGAGAAGTTCACGCGCGGTTTCAGCTCGGCGCCAACTTTAAGAGTGTGCCGGCCAAAGATAATGCTGACGCTGTCGATAATGTGATAGACCTCTTGCGTCTCCACGGTAGGTTGATACTCCGAGCTCCCGAAGGTATTGAGGCCGTTCACTGTAAACTGCGGCAACCCTCCGTTGTTCGTGCTGAACGGAATGCCGGGGATGCCCAACTGGGCCGAGAGATTCTCATTTGCGTCGAATTGTAAACGTTCCGACCGGTTGCGCGAATAGCCCAGGCGGAATTCGTTGACGATGCGCGGATTGAAAATGTGCGTCTCGCTCAGCACCGCATTGCGTGGACGATTGATAAAGTTTCCCGAAGAAAAAGATGCCGCATCCAAGGGCGGCGGGATGGGACCCGGAGGATTGTCGGTATTGTTCGAGTAGCTGAACCGGCCGAAGATGGAATCCGAATCCGAGATTCTGTGATCGATACGCACATCGAACTGGTCCGTATCGTTCGGTTCCGAGGGGCTGCTCAGGTAGTTATTGGAAACGCCGAAGGTGCTGACTTGTCCAAGCACGTTGGGTTCCGGAAACATGCTCAATAATTTCGCCGCAATCGGATTAAACATCGACGAGGGGATCTGATTGCCGGGAAATGGCGTGCGGGTAGAATTGCCGTTCGCATCCGTGGTGGTGGAACCGGGCTCGAAAATGGTGTTGTATCCCGCGAAATTGCCCGTGCGCCAGGCATCCGGCGGTACCGAGGCGAACAAAGTCTGGCCGATGCGGATGCGTGTGCCCTGATAGTCGAAGAAAAAGAAAGTACGATTCCTGCCGTCGTAAATTTTCGGTATTAACACCGGACCGCCCACGCTGAATCCGAACTGGTTCTGCTTGAACGGCGGAATGGGGGACGCCGGATCATCGAAGAAATTCTTGGCGTCCAATGCGCTGTTCCGCAGGAATTCGTACAACGTTCCGTGCAGTTGGTTGGTGCCGGATTTGATGGTCACGTTCAGCACCGCTCCGCCGGAACGTCCGAATTCCGCGCTCATGGAGTTAGTCTGCACTTTGAACTCAGCGATGGCGTCCGGCGCCGGGCCGATGACGAAACTTTGCTGACTCACCAGATCTTCAGACAAGCTGTTGTTGTCCACGCCATCCAGCAGGTAGTTGTTCTGAAAAGGCCGGACACCGTTGGACGTGAAGCCCCCGGAATTCTCATCGCGCGCACCGTGTACAGTGGGAGCGGTCCCGGCAGTGAGCACCGCCAGGCGCGTAAAGTAGCGGCCGTTCAGCGGTAGATCCACAATCCGCTGGCTATCCACTACCTGCCCGAGCGAAGAGGTGTCGGTCTCAAGCATGGGCGCCGACGCCTGCACTTCCACCGTGTCGTTGACCGAGCCCACCTCCAGCACCGCGTCCACGCGCAAGCGATCCTGCACGTTCAAGGTGAGTTCGTTGTGCAAGGATTTCTTGAAACCGGTGGCTTCCACCGTCACCGAGTAGCGGCCGATGCCGAGCGACGTCACTACGTAGTTCCCCGACGTATCCGTCGTCGCTTTCACCGCAATGCCGGTGTTCATATTGGTCACCGTGATGCCGGCCCCGGCCACCACGCCGCCGGTGGCATCCGTCACTGTCCCAACAATCTCCCCACTTGTTGTTTGAGCACCCAGCGGCGCCAAACACACCACCACCGCAACAAAAATTGCCCAAACCATGCGCTTTGCCATGCTGTTGTGTTGCCTCCTGTTTGGGTGATTATAGCCCAAGCGAATTGAAATCTGTTAGAAGAATTTTTGAATCGACCCCAGTTACTCCGTACTGGTCTACTGCTCCAACTCGCGCAGAGACTTACTTGCGGCGGCGTTCGCCGGCTGACGGCTTAGTAACTGCCGCAGGATGTCGCGGGCTCTTGCGCGATCGCCTTGCCGTGCATAAACGCGCGCCAGATTCAGATACGAAATCTCTTCATCGGGCGCAACTTCCATGCCGTATCGAAAGGCCGCAACCGCATCATCCACTTCGCGCATCTGCATGTAAAGAACGCCTAGATTGTTGATAGCCCATACGTGATCGCGTTGCAGGGTTACGGCTTTTTGAAACGCAACCTTCGCTTCATCCAGACGATTGTCGCGAACCAGCAGCAGACCAAGTTGGGTGGCAGCATCGGCGCCGCTCGCGCCTTCGAGCGCACGTCGGAACAGCGGCTCGGCGGCCGCATCCTCACCCAGCGCAGCGTGGGTCTGGCCCAAGCTCAACAGCGCAAAGGAGGATTTGGGGTCCAGCGCAAGCGCCTTCTCAAAATCCTGTAGGGCCGCGCGATGCTGCTTCATCGCCGCTTCCAACCGGCCCAGATAAATCCACGCGTCGGGATCGTTGGGGAGCAGCCGTACTCCCAACTCCAGATGTTCGCGCGCGTTCGCATAGCGGCCGGCCTCCAGGTGAATGTATCCAACCGCCAGTTGAGCTTTCCCATTGTCGGGCTGCTCGCGAATTACTTCATTCAAATAAACCAATGCTTGCTCGGCATAGCCCGCCCAAAAGAACGCTGCTCCCAACCGGAAGTAGTTGCGCCGAGGCGCAGTGTAATACTGGCCTGGAAATGGAAGCGCCAAACGTTGACGATCTTTCGATTTTAAAAGTCGCAAGTCCTCCAGCAAGCGGTTTTCGCCCGGCACCGCCGGATACACCTTGTGCGCCAATCCAAGCTCGTCAATGAGGATCAGCATCGGCAGCAGAAGCTCGCTCCGGTAGTCGAACAGATAACGCCGGAACAGCGCATAGCTTGCGGCCACCTCCGGCAATTCCCGGCTCAGGTCCAACGTCTGGCCTGGAACTCCGGCAGGCAGTTGCAGCTTGCCATCCGCCGCCAGCAACACGAATCCCGGTCCCCGGCGCTCCTCCGGGATTGGCACTGGAACCACCAGCCACGTTTCCTCGAACGGCGGCCGATTGTCCGGCGTTAGAACTGGCGCCGGCCGCGGTTCCTGGCGGGCTGCAAATGCCTCACGCCGCGGCTGTGCGTCCCCTTCGACGATCTGATATCGGAAGCCCGCCTCCAGGTCACGGAACTCCTGTACCAGCCCGGAAGGCCAGTGGATCGCAATTCTTTCGGCCCGCGCCGCGTCATCCGTCCGCGCCGCGTCATCCGAGCCGCGACCGTGAGGGAGTCGGTTGCCCAAACCGAAATGCAGCGTCTTCGTATGTTGCGAAAGATAGCCGCTGCCCGCCCGCACGCACGCCACGCGCCGCTGCCCTCCATGCTCCACCGTGATCCAGGCCCCGATGGCGTCGCGGTTGGAACGAGTGCCGGTTAGCTGGAAAGCAATTGCTTTGCGCTTCGTGCCCCACTCGTTGCGCAGCGCGCGCACTTGCGGTCCCAAGCGGCTCTTGAGAAACACATCCAGATTGCCGTCGCCGTCAAAATCCGTTACCGCAAAGGCCCGGCTGTCCTCGGCGAAGTCGATGCCGGAAACGCCCGAAAAATCGTAATGCCGTCCTTTGCGCCGGGCGTAAAGCACGTTCGGCTCGCGCCCGTTCCAACTGCAATCCTCGCGGATGAATTGATTGATGGCATTCCATCCGTTCTCGTAGGCCGGCGCCGGCGATTGCGTTGGCGGAGAATTCGCCACTACTTGCCGCCAGAAGAAACTGGCCGCGTCCTGCTCCGCCGGATTGGTCAGCATCCCGCACGCAATGTAAATTTCGGGCGCTCCATCATTGTCGAAATCAAAACCATCGGCGGACCAGGCCCAGCGGCCCATTTCCACGTTTTCCCTCGCGCCGGTTTCCTCAAACGTCCCGTCACCGCGATTTCGATACAGCGAGTTTCCTTTGGTATGCCTGCGGTACGCTTCGCTCAGTCCGTCCCGGGCCACCGGCGCGAAGTTTTTGTCCGCAACCAGCCGCTGGCCCGGCGCCGTCCACATATTACTCACATAAAGGTCCGGCCGGCCGTCGCCATCGTAATCGAACCAGGCCGCGCTCATTCCCGGCCCCAAATCTTCCACACCGGCAGCCCGAGCGACATCGCGGAAGTGGCCGCCCTCGTTCTTATACAGATTCTTGCGCCCAAAATCGTTGGCGACGAAAAGATCCGGCCAGCCGTCGCCATCGTAATCGCACCAGGCCGGCGCAAAGCTGTAATGGACGTTGTTCTCATCCAGGCCCACGGAACTCGTCACGTCCTCAAAAAATCCCTCGCCATCGCGAATCAAGCGATTGTGGAAAAGATAATTGGGCGGACCGTTTTGCGCATCCTGATACGGAACCGGATATCGATACTGATCCTCACTCTGAAAATAGACGTACGTGCACAGGTAAAGATCCAGCCGTCCATCCCGATCGTAGTCCGCGGCAGCCATGCCGGTGAAAGTTCCCTGCGGCGGATTCTGAAATCGAAAAGCGTTGGGCCGGTGTTTGAAACTCGCGCCCTCGTTCACAAAGAGCAACGGACCCGAAGTAGTCAGCACCACCAGATCCTGCCTTCCGGAATTGCGCAGATCGAGAATCAGCGCCGCTGTGGAATCGTCCAGCACGCCCACGTTCCAACGTTCCGTGATGTCCTGCATCCTGCCCTGATCATCCAGCTTGTAAAGCCGGTTCGGAAGCCCGCCGGGTTGACAAACATACACCTCGTCTTTCCCGTCGCCATCGATATCGCCCACCGCGATTCCGTTGTTCCCGTAAACGTCGATCCCGGATGCGGAATCCAGGCGGCCTCGCCAATAGGGGACGCCTCGCAAAAGCTGCTCCTGAAACGAAGGCGCTGCGTCGAACATCTCGGCAGTAACATCGCGGAAGAGCGGCTGGGGCGAAGTAACCAGCGTTTCCTCCAGCGGCTCGAATTCCGCAAGCTGCCCGCCGCGCCATACCTGCCTCCACAAACCGACGCGGTAATGCAACACTCCTTGAGACGTGCCGGCAATTTCGAAACGCAGACGATCGCCGGGAAGCACGATAAAGCGCGCGCTCCGGATGCTGCCCAGTTTCTTGATCCACTGCGTCAGCCCGCGCTCGAAATCGCGATCCGTCGGATCGAACTCAGCCACAGCGACGCCCTCATCGATCTCCCGATAGCTCTCAGGCAACGGAGACGTCCCGCGAAATCCACCGGCAAGCGAAACAGCGCCGGTCGCGATAACGCGGTTCCAATGCCCCGCGATTTCAGCCGCCTGCGCTTCCACAGCGAACGCGTCATGTCCGGGTTCAATCAGGCCGCGCAGCTTCTCGTAAGGATTCGGTTTGCGATAACGGACCGCAAACGGTGTAGGCGCGCCGCTCGCGCCGGCCGGCCGCCAGTACGCAAATCCAGCCGCTGCCGCGCTGCTCAGGAACCCGCGGCGCGTCCAAGGAGCATTCACTTTTGGAGCATAGCATCCGCCGAACCGCCCTTCTCCCGAACCGCCCATTTTCCGAACCGCGACCGCAAGGGAGCGTGACCGAGTGCCCCACGGACTCCGCGTGCTAACATCCATTCGTGAGGCTGCCTATTCGAAGTTTCGTCTTACTGGGGGCTGCTCTCGCGACCACGTTCGCCGCGGATCAAGCTGTTCCGGACAAAGAAGCCAAGTTCATTGGAGCGCGCGCGAAGTATTGGGCCTTTCAAAAACCCAACCGCCCTCCGGTGCCCGAAGTCTCCGACGCCTGGGTGCGAACGCCGATCGATGCGTTCATCCTGAGCGTGCTCCAGACCAACAAACTGCGGCCCTCCGAGCCTGCCGATCGCATTCACCTCATCCGCCGCGTCACCTTCGATCTCATCGGATTGCCGCCCACTCCCTCTGAGGTGCAAGCGTTTGTTCACGACCCGTCTCCCACTGCTTACGAAAAAGTAGTGGACCGGCTGCTGGCTTCGCCGCACTACGGCGAGCGCTGGGCGCTGAAATGGCTGGATGTCGTACGCTACGCCGAAACCAACGGCTTCGAACTCGATGCCGACCGGCCGCACGCCTGGCGCTATCGCGATTATGTGATCGATTCTTTCAATCGCGACAAGCCATATGACCAGTTCATCAAGGAACAAATCGGCGGCGACGAAATGTTCCCAGGAAACAAGGAAGCGCTGGTCGCAACCGGCTATCTTCGCGCCGGTCAGGAGCATCTTGTCGCCGGAAACATCGATCCGGAAATGAGCCGTGAAGAAGTTCTCACTGAGATCGCCACCTCCGTCGGCCAAACCTTCCTCGGATTGACTGTCAACTGCGCGCGCTGCCACAACCACAAGTTCGATCCAATTCTGCAGGCTGATTACTATCGGTTGCAAGCCATCTTCGGCGGCGCCTCCGGCAAAGAAGTGGTGATCGCAACCGATGAGGAAAAATCTGCCTGGGAAGCAGCGGACAAAGCGTACAAAGCTCGCCTCAAACCCGTCACCGAAGCGCTGGAGCAGCTCGCCAAGCCTTACTCGGACCGCGTCATCGCCGCACGTCTGGCCAAGCTCGATCCGAAGTTGCAGGAAGCCTGGCACATCCCTAAGGAAAAGCGAACTCCCGAACAGGAAGTGCTGGCCGACAATGCCAACTCGCAAGTAGAGCCGACATGGGATGTCGTGGTGGCAGCCATGCCGCCGGAGGATCGCGAAAAGCGCGCCAAGCTGCGTGTGCAGTTGCACGAGATTGAAGCCACCGAACCCGACCCGCTGCCAACCGCGTACGCCTACGTCAATAACAAAGAGGAAGCTCCGCAAGCTTATGTGCTGCGCATGGGCGATCCAAAAAATCGTTTGGATCCCGTGGAACCCTCCGTACCGCGTGTGTTGAAGGCGTCTTACGAAATTCCGCGCGAAAGCGTGGGACGTCGAACCGCACTCGCCCTTTGGCTGGCGTCGTCGGACAATCCGCTGGCCGCGCGAGTGATGGTCAACCGCATCTGGCAATACCGGATGGGTACTGGAATCGTCCGTACGCCCAACGATTTTGGAGTGATGGGCGACCGGCCCTCCAATCAGGCACTGCTCGATTGGCTCGCCACTGAATTCGCGGCTAAAGGCTGGAGCGTGAAAACTTTGGATCGCCTGCTGGTGACATCCAGTGTTTATCGCCAAAGCGCGCAACCGGATAAGACGCGTGACCCGGCCGATCCCGACAATCGCTGGTACTGGCGGATGAATCGCAAACGCATGGAAGGCGAAACCATGCGCGATGCCATTCTCGCCGTGAGCGGTACACTGAATCCGAAGCTCGGCGGACGCCCCGTGCGCATCCCGATTGAGCCCGAAGTCTACGATCTGATTTTCACCGAACATGAACGCGACGGACTGTGGCCAGTGAATCCCGACAAAAGCGTGCAGGATCGCCGCAGCATTTATCTCTACAACAAGCGCAGTGTGCGTCTCCCGCTGCTGACATCGTTCGATCAACCGGATGCCATCACGTCCTGTCCGGTCCGGCCCATCAGCACCCATCCTCTGCAAGCCCTTTCGCTGATGAATAGCGACTTTATGCAGGAGCAATCCCAAGCGTTCGCCGAACGTCTCACCAAAACGTGCAAGGCAGATTCTTCTTGCGCGGTCAATACGGCCTGGGAGTTGACGCTATCGCACCGGCCTTCTGAAACGGAAGCCAAGCTCGCAAAATCATTTTTCTCCGCCGGCGGAAGTCTGGTGGATATGTGTCTGGCACTCTTGAACAGGAACGAGTTCGTATATGTCCAATAATTTCCTGAAGCCCAGCTACCCTCACCTGGGAAACGCGGTGACGCGGCGTGACGTGCTGGTGCGTTCCGCCCACGGATTTGGAGCCATTGCGCTGGCGTCCATGCTGCCTGCTCCCGTCAGCGCCGCCGCCCAGCGGGTCAATGCTCTGGCAGCCAAGCCGCCGCATTTCAAGCCGAAAGCCAAGTCCGTGATTTTCCTGTTCATGGTCGGCGCGCCCAGCCACATCGATACCTTCGACCCGAAACCGGCTCTCGAAAAATACGATGGACAATTGCTGCCGCCGAGTTACGGAACCGTGGTCAGCGAATTCACCAAGGGCGACACTCCGCTGCTCAAGAGTCCCTGGAAGTTCAACAAGTACGGCCAATGCGGACGCGAAGTGTCCACGCTGTTCCCGCACATGGCCCAGCATGTGGATGACATGTGCTTCGTGCGATCGTTCTACACCGAGAGCACCGTTCACGCTCCCGCCATGTATCAGGTGAACACGGGCCGCATCCTGATGGGATATCCGAGCATGGGCTCTTGGATCACCTACGGCCTCGGTAGCGAGAGCGAAAATCTTCCTGCCTATGTGGTAATGCCGCAACCCGAAGGAACGCCCGAAGGTGGAACGCCCTGTTGGGGCGCCGGATTTTTGCCGGCCGTGTATCAGGGCACCGTGTTCCGGCCAGGTCCGAATCCCATCGTCAATCTTCGTCCGCCTGCCGGAGTCACGCCCGAGCGCCAGCGTCGCACGCTCGACTTTCTGCAAAGCATGAACGAGATGGACACGCTCGATTCCGATACCGAGATGGCCGCGCGCATCAGTTCCTACGAGTTAGCGTTCCGGATGCAGAGCCACGCACCCGAAGCGGTGGATATCTCGAAAGAAAGCGCCGCCACGCGCAAGCTGTACGGTCTCGACGAAAAACGCACCTCCGAGTTCGGTACGCGCTGCCTGCTCGCCCGCCGATTGGTGGAACGCGGTGTCCGTTTCGTCCAGATCTATTCCGGCGGCGGCCCTGTTTCCGTGCAGTGGGATGCTCACAGCAACCTCGTCGAGAATCACGAGAAGATGTGCGGCATGACCGATCTCCCCGTAGCCGGCCTGCTGCAGGATCTGAAACAGCGCGGATTGCTGGAAGATACGCTGGTAATCTGGGGCGCGGAGTTTGGACGCCTGCCCATGTCGCAGGGTGGAAACGGCCGCGATCACAACCCGCACGGTTTCACCATGTGGTTCGCCGGCGGCGGCGTAAAGGCTGGCTCCTCCATCGGCCAGACCGACGAATTGGGTCTCCGCGCCCTGGACCAACGGCTGCACATGCGCGATTTCCACGCCACTATCCTGAACCTTTTGGGGCTGGACCAGAACCGTTTGTGGTTCCTGCACAATGGCCGAAATGAAAAGCTCACGGATTTCGGCGGAAATGTGATTCAGGAAATGCTGGCCTAAAATGTGGTGACAGGATACTCATTCCCCGATTTAACTTGATGTCGGCACCCTAGACCAATCGAACCGCGACCGCAAGGGAGCGAGTAAAGAATGAGAATGGACAAGTGGCTATGGGCTGCGCGATTCTTCAAGACGCGCGCTCTCTCGGCCAAAGCCTGCGAGCTAAGCCGCATTCATTTGAACGGACAACTAGTCAAACCTTCGCGCGAAGTCAAAGTGGGCGACAGGCTAAGCGTAAAGAATGAGAGCGGTGATTTCGAAGTGGAAGTTCTGGCTCTCAGTGAACTGCGCGGCCCGGCGGTAGTAGCGCGGACGCTGTACAGTGAGACCGAAGCCAGCCGCCAGTTACGGGAGAA
>Ga0302326_10018069_pt1 | contig 14642 bp, 10 predicted proteins | sample Palsa_T0_3_FD_202264 | JGI IMG/M metagenome (GOLD analysis project Ga0302326, IMG submission 202264) | Peat permafrost microbial communities from Stordalen Mire near Abisko, Sweden - Palsa_T0_3 | ecosystem: Environmental > Terrestrial > Soil > Palsa > Peat permafrost | place: Sweden: Abisko... | reverse complement strand
GCACGAGCGCCGGGCGATGGGCCTCGCTGCCTGCCAGGCGCGCCAGGATCTCCGCGGCGAACTCGGATGTGCCGAGAAAGACGGTGCTCAAGATTCGCGACCTGCGGCTGCGCCGCTAGGCGGCGCTGGCGGTCTCCTGCGCTTCGCGCATCGCGCGCATCGCCTCCTTGCGCGCCTCGCGTGAGATGCGATCGAGGATGAGGACGCCGTTCAGATGATCGATCTCGTGCTGGATCACCCGCGCCTCGAGTCCCTCGGCCTCCATCTGAACGTCCTTGCCCGCGACATCCTTCGCGCGCACCCTGACCTGTGCCGGGCGCTCCACCTCCACGTGCACGCCGGGCAGGCTCAGGCACCCCTCTTCGGCGACCTCGAGCTCCTCGCTGGTCCAGTCCAGCACCGGATTGACCAGCGCGGTCACCGGGTCCTCGGTATAGGCGCGGAAGACAAGCACGCGGTGCAGCACTCCAAGCTGGGTGGCGGCGAGACCCACGCCGAGCGCGTCGTGCATCAGCTCCCCCATCCTCTCGACCTCCTGCACGAGGGTCTCGTCGAATCGCTCGACCGGCAGCGCGCTCGCGCGCAGCACGGGGTCGCCGAGCTTGCGCACGTGGCGCAACGCCGCATCACGGCGGGCACGCGTCTCGGGGTCGAGCTCGGCCGCGGCCGGCGCGTCCTCCTCGCGCTCAACCTCGACGTCGGCATCCTCGGAGGCCGGCGGCGGGAGCTCCCCCAGCGCGTCCTCTTCGACTGTGTCGTCCCCTGCGGCCATGGTGCGATGAGTTTATGAGGCAGCGCGCGCTCTTCGCGTCGCGGCGTGATCGGCGCTGAGCGTGGGCCGGCCCGCGGACAACACTCAGCCCTTGCCGCGCCTGGCCTTGGGCGCCCGCAGCGTCACGATCGTCTGGGTCGTGTGCGCCGCGCCGGCGGGGTCGTGGGCGGCGATCGTCGCGCGCACGCGCAGCGCGCGCAGGCGTGCGAGTAGTGCGCGCGCCTTCGCAGAGAGATGCAGCGTGACCGTCTTCGTCCGGCCGCCGGCAACGGTGAAGGAGCCGTCGGCGAGAGTCAGGATGGCCTTCTTGGCCTTCTTGGCCTTTGCGGCGCGAGGAGCGCTCGCGCTGACGGCGTCGAGCGTGCGCAGCGTCACGGTGCCCGAGCAGCTCGACTCGCCCGCCGGGCAGCTGACCTTGATCGCCACGGAGCCGGACGCGCTCGCCGCGAGCGCGGTGCTCGCGAGCTTGGCGTCGGGGATTGGCGGCTGGGTCACCTGGAAGCCGGCTACCCCCTGATCGCTCATGGTCGCGAGGGATTTTTCCTCTTCGTGCTTCTTCGTCGCCGCCGCTTCTTCTTGCTGCTTGGTCGTCGCCGCTTCTTCTTCTTGTTTTGTGGTCGCGGCTTCTTCTTCCTGTTTTGTTGTCGCCGCTTCTTCTCGCGTGTTCGAGTTCACATGGACGGACGTGGTGGTCACGGCGCTGGTGAAGCCGTAGTTGTCGGTGACCGTGAGCGTCACGGGGTAGGTTCCGGGTGCGTCGTAGTCGTGCGCTGGTGATGCTTCGGCGCTGTCCGCAGTGCCGTCGCCCCAGCTCCACGAATAACTCGCAATCGATCCACCCGGATAGGGATCGCTCGACGCCGCCGCGCTGAAGCTGGCCGGTTCCCCTGCGGTGAGCGAGCTGGGCGGCGTGATCACGGCGGTCGGCAGCGGCGGCTTGAACAACCCCAACCCGTTCGGCGTTCCCACGCCCGACGGGCCATCGAAGCCGGGGGCGGCGTTGCACGCGGTCGTGCCTTCGCAGTCGACAACGCTTCCGAAGGTGGAGTTGGGATCTCCGCACAGCGCGGCCGACTCGCCGTCGCAATAGCCGTTGCCGCCTTCGGTGACGTCATACAGGGAGGACTCGCCGGCGAGATGGCCGTACAGGGTGAGGGCCGGGTACTCGACCCCCTGGCCGCCGCCGGCGAGCGCGTACAGGGCGGCGATGATCGGGGTCGACAGCGAGGTGCCGCCGATCGTCACCCATCCCTGCCCCAGCCCCGTTTCGGCACAGTAGAGGCCGCATTCGTAGCTGTCGTACACGTCAAACCCGGTGAACGGATCGGCGTCCGCAGAGACGTCGGCAGCGAGGCGCGCGCTACCGCAGCCTGTAGCCGTGAAGCCAGGTGTCTCCCTCTGCCATAGCTGAGCGGTGAACACGGTGCTGCAGCCGCCGCCCGTCGCACCGAGGAGGCCAAACCCGGTTTCCCCGCCCGGGCCTTCGTCGTTCCACACCGTCTCACTGGCGCGAGCGCCGCCTGCAGTCAGATGCAGCGAGGTGCCCCCGACCGCCACCACGGACGGGAGCGAGGCAGGTGCATCCGGCATTCCGGGCGAGGACAGTTCTTCATTCAATTCGGTCCAGTCGTCATAGCCTTCATCCCCCGTGGCGGCGGCGATCGGAATGCCGGGATGGTCGTACGCCGCCTGTTCTGATGTTTCCAGGCCAGCCTCGGGACCGGCGTAGGAGTTCGAGACCTCGGTGGCGCCAAGGCCCACCGCCTCGTTCACCGCGGCCGCAAGATCTTCGTTGGATTCGCTGTCGGCCTCGACCAGCAGGATCTTGCATTTCTGGCACACCGAGTGCACCGTCTCGACGTCGAGCGAGATCTCCACAGACCAGCCGTTTTCGTCCGGTGCCGGGAGCGGTCCGGCGGGTCCGGTCTGGCCGACCTTCCTGAAGCAGCCGTTGGCGCTCGTACAGTCCGCGAGCCCGTAGTTCTTGTCGAATTCGCCGAGATCCGCTTCGATGCTCGGGTCGTCGAAGGCGTCGACTATGCCGACGGTCTGCCCGCTCCCGCCTGCGGTCGGTTCGTATCCGTAGGCGCTGGCGAGCTGCGCGGGGGTCAATCCTCCCGCCGGCCCCGAGGAAGCGGCCCCGTCGTTCGCCGTATAGGGCCTCACGCCGGCGCTCGCGGCAGCGGATGCCACGCGAACGCGCACCAGCGCCTGGCACGTTGCCCGTCCCGGCTCCGCCCGCGGACATACCCGCCGGACCTTCGCGTAGCGCTTCGTCGTGGGTGCCGTGCTGCCGCTCGCCCATGCCGCGGGCGTGGATGTGAGGCCTGCGGCCATCGCCAGCATGGCCGGCAGCAGAGCCGACCCGGCAACACGTCGAACGAATGTGACCCTCTCCTGAATACGGCCCTCGCTGACTTTCGCGGTCGCGACATGGTTACCCAGACTCGAGCGCCGCAATCTATTGGGTCGCGAGGCCACAGACGCCGGTTGGACCGGCGCGCGACCCTCAGCCCCTGCCGTGCTTGGCCTTGGGCGCCCGAAGCGTCACGACGGCCTCGGTCGTATGCGCCGCCCCGGAGGGGTCATGCGCGACGATCGTCGCGCGCACGCGCAGGACGTGGGAGCGGGAGAGCAGGGCGCGCGCCTTCGCAGAGAGATGCAGCGTGATCGTCTTCGTCTTGCCGCCGGCAATATTGAAGGAGCCGCGGGCGAGGGTCAGGATGGCCTTCTTGGCCTTTGCGGCACGAGGAGCGCTCGCGCTGACCGCGTCGAGCGTGCGCAGCGTCACGGTGCCCGAGCAGCTCGACTCGCCCGCCGGGCAGCTGACCTTGATCGCCACGGAGCCGGACGCGCTCGCCGCGAGCGCGGTGCTCGCGAGCTTGGCGTCGGGGACCGCTGCCGGGGCGCCTTCCTCCTCGCCCGCCACTGCCGACGCTGAGGGGCCGCTCGCCGCAGCGACGCTGACCGACGTGCTCGAGGAAGCCGTCAAGCCGTAGTCGTCGGTGACGGTGAGCGTCACGGTGTAGGTGCCGGCGGCCGCGTAGGTGTGCACCGGTGAGGGCCCGCCGCTGTTTGCGCTGCCATCTCCCCAGCTCCACGTGTAGCTCGAGATCGACCCGCCCGGATACGGGTCGCTCGATGCAGCGGCGCCGAAGGGAGCCGCTATCCCGGCTGCGGGCGAGGCGGGCGGCGTGATCACCGCGGTCGGCCGCAGCGCCTTGAACAGACCCAGGCCGTTGGGCGTGCCGACGCCCGATGGGCCATCGAAGCCGGGCGCCGCGTCGCACGCGGTCGTGCCTTCGCAGTCAACCAGCTCATCCCGTGCCGAGTTGGGGAAGCCGCACAGCGCGCCCGACTCGCCGCCGCAGAAGCCATTGCCGCCAGCGGTCACGTCATAGCTCGAGGAGGCCTCTGCCGCCTCAGCGTAGAGCGTGAGCGCCGCGTCTTTCACCCCGCCACTCCCGCCCGCGAGCCCATACAGGGCGCCGATGAGCTGGGCGGAGAGTGAGGTCCCGCCGAACGTCGCCCAGCCTCCGTCAACCCGCCTGAAGTCGCATGCCGAGCCACATTTGTAGCTGTCGTAGATGTCGAATCCGGTGGCCGGGTCGGCGTCGGCGGAGACATCGGAGACGAGGCGCGCCCCCGCGCATCCAGTTGCGGAGTAGCCCGCTACGTCGCGCTGCCACGGTTCGGCGGTGAACAGCCTGCTGCAGCCGCCGCCCGTTGCTCCGAGTCCCGCGTGGGATGCCCCGATGTCATCGCCCGGACCGTTTCCGTTCCACACGGTCTCGCTGGCACGCGTCCCGCTCGAGCTGAGGTTGAGCGTGGTCCCGCCGACGGCCACCACGCTCGGAAGCGAAGCCGGCGCCTCGGGCATTTCCGGGCCGCGGATCCCGTCGTTGACGGAGGTCCAGCCGTAGTAGCCGTCATCGCCGCTGGAGGCGGTGATCGCGACCCCCGGGTGGCTGTAGGCGTTCTGTTCAAAGGAGGAGATGCCGAGCTCGGGGCCACCGTAGGAGTTCGACACCTCGGTCGCTCCGAGAGCGACCGCCTCGTTGACGGCCGTCGCGAGATCCGTGCCGCTCGAACTGTTGGCCTCGACCAGCAGGATCCTGCAGTTGGGACAGACCGAGTGCACGGCGTCCACGTCGAGAGAGGTCTCCTCGGACCATCCTGTCGTGTCGGCCGGTGCAAGCAACGAGGCGCTCCCTGTCTGGCCTACCTTCTCGAAGCACCTGTTGGCAGTCGTACAGGGCGGAAGCCCGTAGTGAGCGTCGAACGTGCCGAGGTCCTGTTCGATGTTCGGATCGTCATAGGCGTCGACGATCCCGACCGTCTGCCCGCTGCCGCCGGCCGAAGGGTCATATCCGTACGCGCCGGCCAGCTGTGCCGGTGTGAGCCCGCCCGCGGGGCCCGGTGAGGAGGCTCCGCTGTCGACGACGTACGGGACGGCGCCCGCACTCGCGGGAGTGCCTGCGGCGACCGGACTGCGGACGAGCGCGAAGCACGCCATGTGCCCGGGCAACGGAGCCGGGCACGCTGCGTGAATCTGGGCCAGGCCCCTGCCCGCTGGTGCCGCCGAGTTGCCAGCCGACGCCGCGGAGCTGGCCGTGAGGCTGCCCAACAGCGCGGCGAGCACGACACACGACCTCATCGAGATCGGGCTGCGCACGGCTGCACCGCTCCCCGACATCCACTCCACATTGCCCCGGTCCCTCGCTGGATGCGGGGGATGCTACCCGCCAGGGGCTACTGCGGATCGACGTCCACGCTGAAGTGGACTCCGGCATGGGCGCGCGTGCCCGCCACCCGCCGCACAGCCTCATCCACGGCCTGCACCGCCGGGCGGCGTTCGCCGGCCTTCACCACGAGCACCTGGCGCTCGCGGCCGCGCAGGCGGAACAGGGCGGCGGGTCCGAGCACGACCGGGTGCTCGCCGACGACCGGGCCGGCGCCGCCAACCGGGTGCTCGCCGACGACCGGGCCGGGGGGGCAATCGGCGAGCGCCTCGCGCACCGCGCTGGCGGCGGCACGCGCCGGGTGGGACTGCTCGGCCGAGCAGACGATCCTGATCAGGTGTGAGAAGGGCGGGTAGCTGAGCGCTCGCCGGCGCTGGAGCTCGCCGGCGAGGAAGCCGTCGGAGTCGTGGCCGGCGGCATGAACGATCGATCGCGCCTGGGGGGCGATCGTCTGCACGAGCACCCGGCCGTGGCTCCCCCGCCCCACGCGTCCGGCGAGCTGGGCGATCAGGGCGAACGTGCGCTCCTCGGCGCGGAAGTCGGGGAAGCGCAGGGTGGCGTCGGCGTCGAGCACCACGCCGAGGGTGACATCGGGGAAGTCGTGCCCCTTGGCCACCATCTGGGTGCCGATCAACACCCCCGCGTCGGCGTCCTGGAAGCGGCGCAGCATCTCGCCGATGCCCTCCGCCGCGACCACATCGGCGTCGAGGCGGAAGACCGGAAAGCGCCCGTCGTCGAGTACGCTCTTAAGCTCGTGCTGGAGGCGCTCGGTGCCGGCGCCGTGGCGTGCGACCGAGGTCGAGGAGCAGTCGCAGCAGCGGGCGGGTGCGAGCTCGCGGTGGCCACAGTGGTGGCAGGCCAGGTAGCCGTCGCGCCGGTGCAGGACGAGCGCGACGTCGCAATGGGGGCAGCTCCATACGCGCCCGCATGAGCGGCATGAGAGGAAGTTCGACCAGCCGCGGCGGTTGAGCAGCACGATCGCCTTCTCCCGCGCGGCCCGCACGTCGGCGAGCGCCTGGCTCGTGAGCGGATGCAGCCCGTGCGTCTCGCCGCGCATGTCCAGCACCTCCACGCCGGGCAGCGGGCGGCCGTCGACGCGCCGCAACAGGCGCGAGGCGGGCAGGCGCTCGACGCTCTCCGGCCGGGGGGTGGCGCTGCCCAGGAGCAGCAGCGCCCCACAGCGCGCTGCCCGCTCGGCGGCGACATCGCGGGCGTCGTAGCGCGGATCGCCCTCGTGCTTGTAGGAGGAGTCGTGCTCCTCGTCCACGACGATCAGCCCGAGGTCGCCGATCGGGGCGAACACGGCCGAGCGCGGGCCCACGCACACCCTGGCCTCGCCCTCGCGCAGCCGGCGCCACTCGGCGTAGCGCTCGGCCGGGCGCAGCCGCGAGTGCATCACCGCGACGGTGTCGCCGAATCGTTCGATGAAGCGCCCCACGATCTGGGGCGTGAGCGCGATCTCCGGTACGAGCACGATCGCGCCGCGGCCCTGCTCGAGCGCGGCGGCGGCCGCGCGCAGGTAGATCTCGGTCTTGCCCGACCCGGTCACGCCGTGCAGCAGCCGCCGCTCGGACCGGCGCGCTCCCAGCGCCGCGATCAGGGGCTCCATCACGGTCTGCTGGTCGGCCGTGAGCTCGGGCGGGCGCGGACTGCGGGTGCCCACATCGATGTTGCGTGGCCGCGCGACGGCGCGGCGCCGGCGTCCGCTCAACCGCCGCGCGGCACCGGGGGGCAGCACGAGGCCGAGAGCGCGGGCGATAGTCGAGCAGTACTCGGCGGCGATCCATTCCGCCAGCGCGACCAGGTCGGTGGGCACGCCCAGCTCGAGCGCCCGCAGCGGGGCGAGCAGCTTCTCCTCGGCGACCTCGCTCGAGTCGGCGAGGCCCACGACCACCCCCAGGACCTCGCGGCGGCCGAACGGCACCACGAGCATCGAGCCCACATCCACGCCGTCGCTCAGCTCCTGTGGCAGCCGGTAGTCGAACGGCCCGCGCAGGGCGCGGGCCGTCGTCATCGGCTCGACCTGAGCGATGGAGGGCACCGCTGGACCCTAGTGCGGGGGCCGGACCCCGCGCCCGCGAAGGCCGGCCGGATCAGAGACCGGCGGCGGAGCGGAGCGCTGCTGCCTTGTCGGTCCTCTCCCAGGTGAAGTCGGGGTCGTCGCGGCCGAAATGTCCGTAGGCGGCTGTCTTCTGGTAGATCGGCCGGTGCAGGTTCAGCTCCTCGCGGAATGAGCCGGGGCGCAGGTCGAAGACCTCATCGACAGCCCGTACGATCTGCCCGCGGGTGCGGTCCTCTTTCTCGGTGCCGAACGTCTCGACCATCACGGACACCGGATGGGCGACTCCGATCGCGTAGGCAACCTGCACTTCGGCGCGGTCGGCGAGGCCCGCGGCGACGATGTTCTTGGCGACCCAGCGCGCCGCGTAGGCCGCCGAGCGGTCCACCTTAGAGGGGTCCTTGCCCGAGAATGCGCCGCCGCCATGACGCGCCATGCCACCGTAGGTGTCGACGATGATCTTCCGCCCCGTCAGGCCGGCGTCGCCCACAGGACCGCCTATGACGAAGCGTCCCGTGGGATTGACGAGGAAGTTCTTGCGCAGCGCGGCCGCGTCGTAGAGGTCTGCGGGCAGGATCGGCTCCACGACGTGCTCCCACAGATCCTGAGCGATCCGTGACTCGACCCCTTCGGCGTGCTGGGTCGAGATCAGGAGCTTCTCGATCGAGACCGGCCTGCCATCGACGTAGCGCACGCTCACCTGGGTCTTGCCGTCTGGTCGCAGGTAGTCGAGCGTGCGGTCCTTGCGAATCTTCGCCAGGCGCTCGGCGAGCCGGTGAGCCAGCGAGATGGGCAGCGGCATGAGCGTGTCGGTCTCGTTGGTGGCGTACCCGAACATCATGCCCTGGTCGCCCGCTCCGGCGACGTCGAGCTCGTCATCGTCACTTGTATCGGTGCGCGCCTCGTATGCCCTGTCCACCCCCTGGGCGATGTCGGGCGACTGCTTGTCGATCGCATTGAGCACCGCGCAGGAGTCCGCCGAGAAGCCGAGCTCTGCGTCGGTGTAGCCGATTTTGCGCACCGTCTCGCGTGCGACCTCCTGGATGTCGACGTAGGTGTCGGTCGAGATCTCCCCCGACACCACGATCAGGCCCGTGTTGACAAGCGTCTCGCAGGCCACACGGCCGTAGGGGTCGTCGGTCAGGACCGCGTCGAGGACGCCGTCGGATATCTGGTCGGCGATCTTGTCCGGATGCCCCTCGGTGACGGACTCCGAGGTGAACAGGAACTCGCTGTCGGAAGGCTGGGTCATGGCTCGGTGGGTTCGCTCCGTTGGGTCATGCTCCCGCTTGGGCGACACCATGGGGCGGACGCCGGCCGAGGAGGCGGGGGTTGGCAAAGTCGCAGAAGTCTACGCGGCCCGCTCGCGGCCGCGCTGGCCACGCTCGACGAAGTCGATGATCAGCGGCACGCCGTCCATGCCATAGCGCGAGCGCAGGCGGTTCTCGATGAAGTATGCGTAGTTGCGCGTGACGCGCGCGCGGGAGTTGACCTGGATGGCAAAGCGAGGCGGGCGCTGGCCGATCTGGGTCATGTAGATCAGCTTCAGGCGGTGCTGGCCGGAGCCGCGGCGGGTGCCCACCGGCGGCTGGCGAGCCTGGACGGTCTCGGCCAGAAAGCGGTTCAGCTCGGGCGTGGGGATGCGCCCCGCCATGCGGTCGCCGAGCGCGATCGCCTCCGTCAGCAGGCGCGAGACGTGCCGGCCGGTGAGGGCGCTGGCGGTCAGCAGGCGCGGGCGTAGCCTGAGCTTCTCGGCCACGCGGGCGCGCTCGTCATCGAGGTCCTGCTCGAGCGCGTGCGCGTCGGCGAGCAGATCCCACTTGTTGAGCACGATCGCGGTCGCGCAGCCGGCCTTCATCGCGAGCTCGGCGACGCGCAGATCCTGGGCGGTGACGCCGTCGGCGGCGTCGCACACGACGAGCGCCACGTCGGCGCGTTCGGCGGCGCGCCGGGAGCGCAGGGCCGTGTAGTACTCGACCGAGTCCGCGACCTTGGACTGGCGGCGCATGCCCGCGGTGTCGACGAGGATCAGCCGCCGATCGCCGACCATCAGGGGCATGTCGATGGCGTCGCGGGTCGTGCCGGCGAGCTCTGAGACGATCACGCGCTGCTCGCCGAGGAAGCTGTTGACGAGCGAGGACTTGCCGACGTTCGGGCGGCCGATCACCGCCAGGCGGACCGCGTCGGCGTCGGGACCCTCCTCGCTGCGGGCGCCGGCGGCGTCGAGAAGCTCGACGATCCTGTCGAGCAGGTCGCCCGAGCCGAGGCCCTGCGCCGCCGAGACGGCCAGCGGCTCGCCCAGGCCGAGTGAGTGGAACTCGCTGGCGAGCGGCACCTCGGCGATACCGTCGCACTTGTTCGCGGCGACGATGCTCGCAAGCGGCGCGCGGCGCAGCAGATCGGCCATCTCCTCGTCTCCCGGCCGCACGCCGGCGCGGGCATCGACCACGAGCACCGCCACCTCGGCTTCGGCCAGCCCCGCGCGCGCCTGATCGCGAATCGATCCGGCCAGGGGATCCTCGTCTGAGAAATCCATGCCGCCGGTGTCGATCAGCGTGAACCGGCGCCCGTTCCACTCGCACTCGAGCTCCTTGCGGTCGCGGGTCACGCCGGGGCGCTCGTGCACGACCGCCTCGCGGGTGCCCGTGAGGCGGTTGATGAGCGAGGACTTGCCCACGTTCGGATAGCCGACCACCGCAACCTTCATGCAGGTGAGTATGACCGCCGCGGCGGGCCGGCCCGGACGGCCGCGCCCGCCCCGGGGGCGCCGATCAGGGGCGTGCGGACGGCGAGGCGCTGCGGGCCAGCTCGACGATGCGCTCGACCACCTGCTCCACGCTTGAGCCGGTGGTGTCGAGCGTGACCGCTGCGGGGGCGGCTGTGAGGGGGCTGTGCTCGCGCTGTGAGTCGCGCGCGTCACGCAGGGTGAGCTCGGCCAGCACGGTCGCCTGCTCGGCGCCCAGCTCGGCCGCCCGCCGGCGGGCGCGCTCGGCCGGGCTCGCCGTCAGGAAGACCTTCAACGCGGCCTCTGGCGCCACCACGGTGCCGATGTCGCGTCCCTCGGCCACCCAGTCGCCCTCGGCGATCAGCCGTCGCTGCTTGGACACGAGGGCCTCGCGCACGCCCGCGTCGGCGGCCAGGCGCGAGGCCGCCTCGGACACCTCCGGGGCGCGGATCTGCCGGGTCACGTCGCGGCCGTCGAGCAGCACGCGCATGACCGCCGAGGCACCCGCCCCGATCGCGCCGCCGAGCTCGATCTCCGCGCCGCGGGCCAGCGCAGCGGGGTCCTGCTCCGGCGCCGCCAGCCACAGCAGGGCCACGCAGCGATACATCGCGCCGCTGTCCAGATACGTGAAGCCGAGCGTCTCGGCGACCGCGCGGGCGACCGTCGACTTGCCGGCCCCGGCGGGTCCGTCGATCGCGATCAGCACAGGCTCTCGAGGTCCTTCACGAATTTCGGGTAGGAGACCGCGGCGGCCTCCATCCCCAGCACCTCCACCCCCTCGGCCGAGGCCAGGCCGGCGACGGCGCCCAGCATCGCGAGGCGATGGTCGCCGTGGGCGTCGATCGTCCCTCCGCGCAGCCCGCCGCTGCCGCGCACCTGAAAGCCGTCCTCGCTCGCCTCGATGTCGGCGCCGAGACCGCGCAGGCCGTCGACGACGCCCGCGATGCGGTCGGACTCCTTCACGCGCAGCTCGTGGGCGCCGCGCACCACGGTCTCGCCCTCGGCAAAGCAGCCGAGCAGCGCAACGAGTGGCAGCTCGTCGATCGCCAGCGGCACCTCCTCAGCCTCCACGACCGTGCCCTCCAGGGCGCCGTGGGCGACGTCGAGATCGCTGACCGGCTCCTCGGGCGCGAGCTCTCCGGCCTCGTCCTCGAGGTCGCCCAGCGCGATGCCCTGCATGCGCCGCAGGATGCGCAGAAAGCCGGTGCGGGTCCAGTTCACACCGACGTCCTCGAGCAACAGCCGCGAGCCGGGCACCAGCACGCCCGCCGTGACGAGGAACGCCGCCGAGCTGAGGTCGCCGGGAATCCTCACTCTTCCCAGCAGCAGCTCATCGGTATTGACGACCGTCACGTGACGGCCGTTGCGGTGGATGCCGACCCCGGCCCGCAGCAGCATCCGCTCGGTGTGGTCGCGGCTGCGCGTGGGCTCGCCCACCGTGGTCGCGCCGTCGGCCGCGAGCGCGGCCAGCAGCACGCACGACTTGACCTGGGCGCTGGCGACGGCCAGCTCATAGGAGATCGCCCTCAGCCTCGCGCCATGGATGACGAGCGGGGGCAGGCGCCTGCTGGTGGCCTCGATCTCCGCCCCCATCAGCCGCAGCGGCTCCGCGATCCTGTCAACCGGCCGGCGGCGGATCGACTCGTCGCCGTCGAGCGTGAACGTCCGCCCGTCCTGCGCGGCCAGCCAACCGGGCAACAGGCGCAGCAGGGTGCCGGCGTTGCCGACGTCGATCGGGCCCTCCGGTTCGCGCGCCTCGCGCAGGCCGGTGCCGCGCACGACGACCTCCTGCTCGCGCACCTCGACGAGCGCGCCGAGCGTGCGTATCGCCTCGAGCGTCGAGGAGGTGTCGGCGGCGTGCAGGTAGCGCTCGATGCGCACCGGCTCGGAGGCCATCGCCCCGATCAGCATCGCGCGGTGGGATATCGACTTATCAGGCGGCACGCGCAGCCGGCCGCTGAGAGAGCGCACCGGCTCGAAGCGCATGTTCACGCCGCCCCCCTCATGCGCGCACCACCGGGAATCCCAGCTCTGCGATCAGCTGCTGCGCGCGCTGCGCATGCTCGTCGCCGCCGATCCACAGGGCGACGACACCCTGGCGGTTGTCCTCGGAGGGGCTCAGCGCCATGTCCACGATGTTCACGCCCTCGCCGCCGAGTGCGAGCGCGATGTCGGCGACCACGCCGGGCCGGTTGGGCACCGACGCTCGCAGCTCGTGCACGGGACCGCCGGTGAGGCCGGTGCCGAGCAGCGCCTCGCGGTCTGAGCGGGCGCGCTCGTTCCAGGCGGTGACGGCCTCGGCGTCGCCGGCCGCAAGCGCCGCACGCACCTCGCCGAGGCGCGCGTCGAGCTCGTCGATGGCGGCGATCAGCGCATCGGCGTTGGAGATGTAGATGTCGGTCCAGATCGCGCTGTTGGCCCCTGCCACGCGGGTTGCGTCGCGAAAGCTGCGGCCGACCGCCGGCAGACGCGGCGAGCCCTCTCCGCTGAGGAGGCCGCTGGCCTGGGCGACGAGCAGGTTGGCCACGACATGGGGCAGATGCGACACGCCGGCCATCAGGCGGTCATGCGTGTCGGGGTCGATCGCGGTGGGCCGGGCGCCGAAGCTCGTGAGCAGACGGTGGAGCCTCTCATACAGGACCCCGGCCGTGCTGCCGCGTGCCGGGGTGAGGTACCAGGTGGCGCCCTCGAACAGGTCCGCGCGTGCGTGCTCGACGCCGGCTGTCTCGGCGCCCGCCAGGGGGTGTCCGCCGATGAACCGCTCGTCCTCGCCGGCGCCGGCGAGGACGCGCTTTGTCGAGCCCACGTCGCTGATCACGCAGTCGGCGGGAGCGCTCTGCAGGGCCGCGCCCACGAGCTCCTCGAGGGCGCCCACGGGACCGGCGACGAACACGACATCGGCATCCTTGACGGCCACGGCCGGATCGGCCGCCCGCACGTCGATCGCGCCGAGCGACAGCGCGCTGTCAAGGACGCTCCGATCGGCGTCATATCCGTGCACCTCCGTGTCCCCACGCCGGCGAAGAGCCATGCCGATGGAGCCGCCGATCAAGCCGACCCCGAGTATCGCGACCTTCAATGAGCCGGACCTCGCGCACGGTGTGACCGTGCGCCGACCGACCTAGGATCGGTGGCTGCAATGGCCGCGCGGGCCACCGATCCGGCTCCCATCAGACGACGCTGAGCGCCTTGCCCGCGAGCGCCGCCGCCCGCTCGACCGCGACCACGTACTCGGCGAACTCCTCGGCCCTGAGGGCCTGGGGCCCGTCGCAGATGGCCTCATCGGGGTTCGGATGCACCTCCACGATTATCCCGTCGGCGCCGACGGCCGCCGCGGCCAGCGACAGCGGCAGGACCAGATCGCGCCGGCCCGCGGCGTGGCTCGGGTCGACGATCACCGGCAGGTGGGACAGCTCCTTCAGCACCGGCACGGCCATCAGATCGAGCGTGAAGCGGTAGGCGGTCTCGAACGTGCGGATGCCGCGCTCACACAGCATCACGTTGGGGTTGCCTTCCTTGAGGATGTACTCGGCCGCCATCAGCAGCTCATCGAGCGTCGAGGACAGCCCGCGCTTGAGCAGCGCCGGGCGCCCGGAACGGCCGACCTCCGCGAGCAGCGGGTAGTTCTGCATGTTGCGCGCGCCGATCTGCACGACGTCGGCCACCTCGAGCACGGCGTCGAGGTCGCGCATGTCCATCAGCTCGGTGACGATCGGCAGGCCGGTCTCGGCCTTGGCCTCGGCGAGCAGCCTCAACCCCTCCTGGCCGAGGCCCTGGAAGGCGTAGGGGGAGGTGCGCGGCTTGTAGGCGCCGCCGCGCAGCAGTGTCGCGCCGGCATCGCGCACCACCCTCGCCGTCTGCAGCGTCTGCTCGCGCGACTCGACCGTGCAGGGCCCCGCGATCAGGGCGAAGTTCTCGCCCCCGATCTTGCGTCCTTCAATGTCCAGCACGGTGCGCTCGCCGTGGGTGATCTGCGCCGAGGCGAGCTTGTAGGGCTTGAGGATCGGCACCACCCGGTCGACGCCCGGCTGGCCCTCGAGGCCGAGGCCCTCGACGGTCACGTCCTGCTCGACGTCCCCGATCGCGCCGATCACCGTCACGCGCGCGCCCCTCGAGCGATGGGCTAGCGCGCCGGCGCGCTCGATCTTCTCGACGACTGCGTCGACCTCCTCTTCGGTCGCGGTCTCCTTCATCACGATCATCATCGATTCATCCTTTCACTGACGCCTGGGAAATGGTAGAGATGCTGAGAACCGGCTCTGCCGGCGGTGAGGCGTGAGGGGGCGCTAAAGGCACCCCGGAAGGTGGCGCTCGGTCCCCGTCAGGGACCCTCTGCGAGCCTCA
>Ga0302326_10018066_pt1 | contig 14643 bp, 13 predicted proteins | sample Palsa_T0_3_FD_202264 | JGI IMG/M metagenome (GOLD analysis project Ga0302326, IMG submission 202264) | Peat permafrost microbial communities from Stordalen Mire near Abisko, Sweden - Palsa_T0_3 | ecosystem: Environmental > Terrestrial > Soil > Palsa > Peat permafrost | place: Sweden: Abisko... | reverse complement strand
GGCCATTTGTGCGGCGACCAGTGAGCCCGGGCCGTCGGCGGCCGATGACGGACCTGACATGTCGGTCAACACGCCGATCTTCACCAGGTCATCGGAGATCTGAGCCTTGGCGACGCCGCCCGAAACGACGAACAGCGCGGTGAACAAAACGAGCCACGAGCGTTGCATCAGAATCCTCCTGCGGCGCGCCGCGAGCGCGACGGGTGTTGGTCTCAAAGTGCCGACCGTCCGGTCCGGCGGCGCGGAAGCGACTTGGCCACTTCCGCGCCGGCGTGAGTGCGCGCCGCTTAGAGATTAGCGTTCCACGGTAGCGGCACAAACGCGTAGCCGACGCGCCCGGCAGGGTTTATGAGAACCCCTTGTTGCCTTGCGTTATTTGCGAGCGTTAGCTTTTAGGAACGCTACGCAACCTTGACTAAGTGGTCAAGGCAAGGCGGGCCGTGGGAGCAGTCATTCGCGTGCATTGTCGGGCGGATCGATTATGGTCGCCGCATGCCGCGTTTCATGCATGGCGACGTAGAAATCGCTTTTCTCGACGAAGGGGAGGGCGAGCCGATCGTGCTCGTGCACGGCTTTGCTTCCAACAAGGAAGTGAACTGGGTTTATCCCGGTTGGGTGTCGACGCTTACGCGCGCGGGCCGCCGCGTTATTGCGCTCGACAACCGCGGCCACGGCACCTCAACCAAGCTTTATGACCCCGCCGCCTATCACAGCGGCATGATGGCCGAGGATGTGCGCGCGTTGATCGATCATCTCGATCTGCCGCGCGCCGACGTGATGGGTTATTCGCTTGGCGCGCGGATGACGGCGCTGCTGGCGGTGGCGCACCGCGAGCGCGTGCGATCGGCCGTCCTCGGCGGGCTCGGCATTCATCTTGTCGACGGGGTCGGCTTGCCACCTCAAACCATCGCGGCCGCGCTGGAAGCGCCCACGCGTGGCGATGTCGCGGACCCCGTCGGACATATGTTTCGTGCGTTCGCCGAGCAGACGCGTTCCGATCTCCGCGCGCTCGCCGCATGCATTCGTGGCTCGCGCCAGACGCTCGATCGCGACGAAATCGGCGGGATCGCGGTCCCGCTCCTGGTGGCAGCCGGCAGCCAGGACCGGATCGCCGGTTCGCCGGAACAGCTCGCCGCCCTGGTGCCCGGCGGGCAGGCTCTCGTCATCCCCGGCCGCGATCACATGCTTGCGGTAGGCGACAAGGTATTTAAGCAAAGCGTTCTGGATTTCTTGGCCCGGCGGCCGTGAGACTTCTCAGAGATAGGCCATTGGTCCTCTTTTTATAGGCCAAAGGCCCAATTGGTGGCCATCGACCTGGCGGTTGCCCACCTCTGGATTCTGTCCATCGCCGTCCCAACTATGATAGAAGCGCGTCGTTTCGGGAGGCACTTCAATGGTGCAACATCAGACGAAGCCGGTACTCGACAAGGTTGATCCGGTGTGGGCGCGCATTCGTCGCGAGGCCGAGGAAGTGGTCCGGCGCGAGCCGGAGTTCGCGACCTTCATCTATTCGACCATTCTGCACCACGAGACATTGGAAGGCGGCATCGTCTACCGGCTCGCGGAGCGGCTCGACCATCCCGCGCTGTCCGGCGAATTGATCAGGCAGGCCTATGCAGACGCGCTGAAGGACATGCCCTCAATCGGCGAGAGCTTCCGCGCCGACATCGCCGCGACCGTCGACCGCGATCCGGCGACCCGCCGCTTGCTCGAACCCGTGCTTTACTACAAGGGCTTTCACGCCATCCAGACCCATCGGCTGGCGCACTGGCTTTGGAGCAAGGGCCGCCGTGATTTCGCGCTTTACCTTCAAAGCCGCGCGTCGGCGGTGTTCCAATGCGACATTCATCCGGCCGCGCGCATCGGGCGCGGCATCTTTCTCGATCACGCCACCGGCCTCGTGGTCGGCGAGACCGCCGCGATCGAGGACGACGTTTCGATGCTGCACGACGTGACACTCGGCGGTACCGGCAAGGAGGACGAGGATCGTCATCCGAAGATTCGCTACGGTGTGATGATCGGCGCGGGCGCCAAGATCCTCGGCAATATCGAAGTCGGCCATTGCGCGCGCATCGCCGCCGGTTCCGTGGTGCTCAAGCCGGTGCCGAATAACGTCACGGTCGCAGGCGTTCCGGCCAAGGTCGTGGGGGTTGCCGGTTGTCCCGAGCCTTCGCGTCTGATGGACCAGATGCTTTACGACGAGATTTGATCGCAGCCGCCGCGTGTCATGCGGCTTTTGCTAGGAGAACGCGCCGGTGGACGTGCAGGAAGTCAAGAAGCTCGACGCCTATCTCAAGAAGCTGTTCGGCAACGCACGCATGCGTGTGGTGCCGCGGCCGAAGAAGGACGATTCCGCCGAGGTCTATGTTGGCGATGAGTTCGTCGGCGTCATTTTCGTCGATGACGAAGACGACGAGCGCTCCTACAATTTTCAGATGGCGATCCTGGGCAGCGACCTGGAATGACGGCTCGCGGCGGCTTCACCCGCCTTGGCCGTGAAGCTGTGAAACGAGCCGGTCGAAGCCGGCCGCGACGTTGCGCCAATCTTGCAGCCATTCCCTCGGAAAGCGCAGCGTAATCTCGGCGGTGTCGAGCGAACGTTCGTGGATGCAGGTGCCGGGCACGGTGCGGACCGCGCGCGAGCAACGGGCAAAGAACTGCTCGGGCCTGTCCGCGAAATAGACTAGGTCTTCGCCTTCATAGGGTGTGCCGGCGCGGAACGGGAGGATGGCGAGCTCGTCCGGACCTGCGGTTGCCTGCGCCTCGATATAACGCGGATAAATGCTGCGAAGCCGCGCGGCAGGCGCCAGCACCGCGCCGAGGCCGGCAATGGTGACGAACAGGCGGTCGTCTGTCTTCGGCACCGGTACGGCGTCTTCCTCGTTGGCAACGGCCGGCGGCGTGGCGCCGCGGTCGCCGTCCGCTTCCGGCGGCGCAAGCGAGGGCCAGAGGAACACCAAATCGATCCGCTCGTGCGCGCCGGGATGACGTTGCACCGCGGCGCGGATCGCGCTGGGCGGCACGTTGAAGAGCACCCCCGCGACCGTGACAGGGACGGCCGGCGTATCGAGCCGGACTGCCGCTTTTGGCCAGGTCGGCCACAGCATGTAAGACACGTAGGTTACAGCGCCGGCGCCAAGGAGCACTAAAAGCGCAAGCGCCGCCAATAAGCCGGGGGACTTGCTCCATAATTTGTATCGAGGAACTGCCTGGGCTGTCATAGGAGCCGCTTCGCCGGTCGCCGCGAATCAACCGCCAGTATGGCACGGCCACCGGCGCGCCTTCGCGTTAACCTTTCATTAAGCATCGCGTGGCGGTGCGCCGCTTGTTCTGCGAAGTTGTGACGAGCGGAGGCGCCTGGAATGTACGAAGGTTTGCTGCCGGCGATTTCGCCCGGCGTTGTCGATTCCCTGTTTGCGATCGCCATCGGTTTTGCCGTCGCGGGTCTGTGCGCCAGCGGCTATCGCCTTTTCGGCCAGCATTTTCCCAGCTTCCGGTTGCTCGAAGTCGGGCCCATGTCGGGCCGCTTTGCTGCCGTTCCGTTGCTCATTTTCTCGGCCCCGTTCCTCATCATGCGCAACACGCTTCGCGGGCGGCGGCTCGAGCGTCGGCGCGGCGAACTCGTCATGGTGGCAACGGTGATCGCCGGACTATGGAGCCTGATGTCGGGAACGGTCGTGGTCATGGCGCTTCAAGCGCTGCTCAGCGTCTGATACGGATTCCCGCTCATTCCCGCGCATGCGGTAGTCCAGTTGGGACGCCGGGGGCCTGCTCTTGCGGGGACGAGCGGCACCGGCGCGACAGTCCAGGTTTCACATGATCTACGAACTCGACGGACAGAAGCCGGATTTGCCGGAGGAGGGCCGCTATTGGGTCGCGCCGGGCGCGGCGGTCATCGGCAAGGTGAGACTGAATATCGATTGCAGCGTCTGGTTCGGTGCCGTGCTGCGCGGCGACAATGAATGGATCGAGCTCGGCGAACGCTCGCAAATTCAGGACAACGCCACGCTGCATACCGATCTCGGTTTCCCGATCAGCATCGGGCCCGATTGTGTGATCGGTCACAACGTGATTCTCCACGGTTGTACGATCGGCGCGCGCGTGCTCATCGGTATGGGTGCCACGGTGCTCAACGGCGCACGCATCGGCGCCGGCTCTCTCGTCGGCGCCGGCGCGCTCATCACCGAGGGGAAGTCGTTTCCCGAAAAATCGCTGATCGTTGGCGCACCAGCGCGCGCCATTCGCACGCTCGACGAAGCCGCTACCATTGGTATTGCCGCCGGCGCCGACTTTTATGTCCGCAACTTCAAGCGCTACGCGAAGGGACTAAAGCCGATCGGATGACGGAGGCCGTCCGATGGTCACTTCGCCTCGGCGGTTTCGGGCTCGCCGGGCGCTCCTGGCGCACCGGCGATGCGAACCTTGTCGCCAGTGGCGACGCCGTCCGGGGGATTGACCACTACGCGATCGTCCGCAGCAATCCCCGACGCAATTTCGACCGTGTTGCCCAGGTCGCGTGTGATCGTCACCTCCCTGAGAACGATCCGTCCGTCGCCGCCCACGATGGCGACATGCAGCCCGCTCTGATTGAAAATCAGCGCGCTCGCCGGGACGCTGATCACGATCTCGGGATGAGCGAGATCGAAATTTACGTTGGTGAAGTCGCCGGTCATCAGCTCGCCGCGGGAATTGTCGACGACGAGTTGCATCCGCGTCGTGCCGGAGGCGATGTCGACCGACTGCGCCGACGCTTCGACGGTCGCCGGAAAAGTCTTTCCCGGATATTCGGGCACCGCGATATGCGCTTTGGTCCCGACCGGGATACTGGGCACGTAGCTTTGCGGAACGTTGACATAGACGCGCAGCTTGCTCGTCTCCGAAACGACGAACAGCGGCGGTCCACCGCCCCCGGCGTTGATCAGCGCTCCGACGTCGGTCGTGCGCGCGGTGACGAGTCCGTCAAACGGCGCGACGATCCGTTTGTATTGTTCGAGCACGCGCAGCCGGTCGAGATTGGCTTGAGCCGCCCGGACCAGCCCCTGTTTGTTGGACTGGTCGGCTGCTCTCTGATCGAGATCCTGCTGCGATATGGCGTAGGAGGTGATCAGCGATTGGCCGCGCTTGAGCGTGGCGTCCGAGAGCACGGAATTGGCCTTGGCGCTGGCCACATTGGCTTCGGCCTGCATGATCTGCTGATCGAGGTCTGGCGCATCGATTTCGGCGAGAAGGTCGCCGCTTTTAACAGGCGTCCCGATATCAGCCTTCCAGTCCTTCACATAGCCGGTGACGCGCGCATACATCTGCGCCTGGACGTATGCTTCAAGACGCCCCGGCAAGCTGAATGTCGTCGTCTTGCCGCGCGTGTCTGGCGGCGCGACGGCAACAACCGGCACCGCCTCGTTCTCGGTCCATTCCTGGAGCTTGGCGTCGGCAATCTTGCGCGTCGTGATGCCCACGACGACGATGACCACGGCGACGATCGCCGCCGTAAGGCCGGCAATGTAGAGCCCGCGGCGCGGCGGCGGGGCAGAATCATCAGGCGGCATGCGGTTCTCCGATCGCGCGTTCGCCCACCGAGCCGCGGCGTTGATGGATGATGCTGAAGACCACGGGTACGAATATCAGAGTTGCGATGGTTGCGAAACAAAGACCGCCGACCACGGCGCGGCCGAGTGGCGCGTTCTGCTCGCCGCCTTCGCCCAAACCGAGCGCCATCGGCAACATGCCGATGATCATGGCCAACGCCGTCATCAACACCGGCCGCAACCGCACAAAGCCCGCTTCGATGGCGGCGGCCGTCGCATCGCCGTGCTCGTCGAGCTTTTCCTTGGCGAAGCTGATGACCAGAACGCTGTTTGCGGTCGCCACCCCCATACACATGATCGCGCCGGTGAGCGCCGGGACCGACAGCGTCGTTCCGGTGGCGAACAGCATCCATACGATGCCGGCGAGCGCGGCGGGCAGGGCGGTGATGATCACGAACGGATCGGCCCAGGATTGGAAGTTGACGACGATCAGGAGATAAATGAGGACGACGGCAGCGGCCAGTCCGAAGATCAGGCCGGAGAACGAGCTGTTCATCGTCCTGACCTGCCCGAGCATGGCTACCTGCGCGGTCTTCGGGGCGTCCTTGGCGGTTTCGTCCAGGATTTTTTGAACGTCGGCGGCCACGGCACCGAGGTCGCGGCCTTGTGTTGTGCCGTAAATCTGGATCAATGGCTGGACATTGTACTGGGAGTAGACTGCGGGCACGACGGTCCGTTTAATGTCGGCTATGGCGCCGAGCGTTTGCGGTGGCGCGCCAGGCGCCGTGATCGGCAGATTCTGCAGCGCATTCAGTGAATCGACCTGATATTGCGGCGTCTGCATGACGATCGAGTAATTCACGCCGTTATCAGGGTTAAGCCAGAATGTTGGCTGAACCTGACTCGATCCGGCGAGATTGACCACCATGCTGTTGGTGACGTCGCGCTCGGTGATGCCGACATACTGCGCGCGTGTGCGATCAACGTCGACATTGAAACTAGGCTCGCTGAGCGACTGCTGGATGCGCGCATCGACCAGGCCGGGAACATGCCGCAGTTGGCGCAGCAGGAGTTGTGCATAGGCGAAATTCTGATCGAGGTTGGGCCCGCGAATCTGCACGTCGATCGGAGCCGGCGCGCCGAAATTGAGAATTTGGCTGATGATATCGGCCGGCAGGAAAGAGAATGTCACGCCCGGAAAACGGCCGGGCAACTCTTCGCGCAGGCTTCTCACGTAGTCGGCCGTCGGCCGGTGATCCTCGTTCAAACCGATCTGGATTTCGCCGTCCTGCGACCCGATCGTGCCGGTGTTGTTGTAAGTGCTGTTGATGCCGCTCACCGGAAAGCCGATGTTGTCGACGAGCGTGCCGAGCTCATCCGGCGGAATGATTTGGCGCACGACCTTCTCGATCTCGGCAAACTGGCGCGCGCTTTCCTCGACGCGGGTGCCAATGGCCACGCGGACATGCATCAGAATGCGGCCGCCGTCGACGGACGGAAAGAAGTCGCGCCCGATATATGGAGTCAGCGCGAACGTTCCGACGACGAGAACAAGGAAACAGCTCACGAACACTGCCCGGTGACGGAGCGCCATCATCAAAAGCCCGCGATAGGCGAGCCGGAAGCGCTCGAAGCGCGCTTCAAATCCACGCTGCAGGCGCACCAGTGGATTGCGCGTTGGCGGCAGCGCAATGTCTGCGCCGTGCGTGTCGGTGTGGGGGGCGTGCTTCCGCAGCATGTATTTCGCCATCGTCGGCACCAGCGTGCGCGACAGGATGAACGACCAGACCATCGCCGACATGACGGCTTCCGCCAGCGGCACGAACAGGAAGCGCGGCACGCCGGTCAAAAAGAACATCGGTACGAACACGATGCAGATGCACAACAGCGAGACGAACGCGGGCGTCACGATCTGCTCGGCGCCATCGAGAATGGCAGTCTCGACCTCCTTGCCCTGCTCGAGATGCCAATTGATGTTCTCGATCGTCACCGTGGCCTCGTCGACGAGAATGCCTACGGCGAGCGCCAGTCCGCCCAGGGTCATGATGTTGAGGGTTTCGCCAAGTGCCCACAGCGTTGCAATCGAGCCCAGCACGGAGAGCGGAATGGAGGTGGCGATGATCAGCGTCGAACGGAAACTGCCGAGAAACAGCAAGATCATCAAGCTGGTCAGCGCGGCTGCAATGATGCCTTCACGAACGACGCCGCCAATGGCGGCGTTGATGAAGATCGATTGATCTCCGATCGGCGTCAGGACGAGGTTGCTCGGCAACGTCGCCTTCATCTCCTGTACTTTTTTCTTTACGCCCTCGATGATCGAAAGCGTCGATACTGCGCCGTTCTTCAAGACAAACATCAGCACGGACCGGTTGCCATCGACGTGGACGATGTTTTGCTGCGGCGGATTACCGTCGCGTACATGGGCTACGTCGCGGATGTAGACCATCGCGCCGTTGACGGCCTTGATCGGCAGATCGCCCATGGAGGTGATCAAGGGCGCCGCATTGTTGAGGTTGATCGCGTATTCGAAAGTGCCGATTTTCTCGGTGCCGACCGGAGTAATCAGGTTCTGGGCGGCCAAGGCGTTGGCGACGTCCTGGCCGGACAGTCCGCGCGCCCGCATCGCCTCCGGGTCGACGTCGATCTGAACCTGGCGAAACTTGCCGCCGAACGGATACGGCATTGCCGCGCCCGGCACGGTGACGATCGGAACGCGCACGAAGTTAAGGCCGAGGTCGAACAGCGTTTGCTCCGGCAGGCCCTTGCCGGAAAGGGCGAGCTGAATGATGGGAACGGTGGAGGCGTTGTAATTGAGGATCAGCGGCGGCAGGCTGCCCGGCGGCATTTGCCGCAGCAGGGTTTGCGATATCGCCGTGACCTGCGCGTTCGCCGTGCGGATGTCGGCGCCCGGCTGGAAGAATATTTTGACGATGCCGATGCCGGTGTAGCTGTTCGCTTCGATGTGCTCGATGTCGTTGACCGTGGTCGTCAGCGTTCGCTCGAACTGCGTCACCATGCGGCCAGCCATCTCTTGCGGCGCCAAGCCGGTGTACTGCCAGATAGCGGCGATGATCGGAATTCTAATTTCCGGAAGAATATCGACAGGCGTGCGCCAGGCCGCCAGCGGACCGATGATCAGGAGCAGCAGGGCAAGGACAACAAAGGTGTATGGGCGCCGCAATGCAATGCGGACGATGGCAGTCATTCGGAACCGGCTCCCCAATTCTCATTCATGGCCGCCGCCATGAATGCCATCGACGTCACCCCGCAGCGAGAGATTTTCACTGTGCGGTGCAACATAGCGGCCCGGTCGGCCCAGACAACTCACAAATGCGTTTCTGGTCATCGGTTTCCGCAGTTTTGGGCGGCCAGCTATGCGTCCAGCAAAAAACAGCTATGCAAATTACGGAGCTCGATCTCACGTTCCGTGCACACGCCGTCCAAAAAAGGTGCGACCGGCTCCTGGGGAAGAGCAAGCCACCCTTTTTCAGATCAATGACTTGTCGGTCGCTCATGACGCTTTCCACGTCTTTTCCACGCTGGGTAGGTCGTCGACCCGCTGCCACTCTTCGCGCGGCACCACGTGAGCGTAGCGCGCAGCGGACCTCGCATCTCGCCAGTTGCCCGTCGCCACCAGGCCTTGAACATCGGTGCCGGCCCGGCGTGTTGCTTCCCCGGTTGGCGATTCGGCGATTGGAACTGACGAAGACCCGGAGTTAATCAAACTCGGGAAACAACTCGATCTCGTGGTCCATCGGTGGGTAGCTCAGCGGGAAGTCGATCGAAAAACTCCAGAGGACACTGACAAGGCGTGGAAGTCCATCTTCGATCATCTCGACTCTTTGGTTCAGCTTATTTTGGCTCGCGAAGCACGAACCAAAGCCGGCCTCGCCGTCCAAGCACTCGCAGCATCGTTTGCGTGCCAAGAACTGTGGGAAGTCGGGAATGTGGACAATGAAGCCCCGCTCGACGTCGACCTTTATCGAAGCCGCTTGCCGCTACGCCGGCATTACGCCGTTTCCACTTGATCCGAGCACGTTCCTGACCGGTCTGGACCGCCCGTTGATCGACCCTGATCCAATGCTCGCAGCGATCGCCGCTCATCGACGCGCATGGGCTGATCTTGGCGCAAACATGGGGCAGCTCGACGCGCGTTCGGACCACGACCCCGCAGCCACCCAAAGGCTCGATCAGCTTCACGAGGCGGTCAATGAGGCAGAATGCCAACTCATCGATGTCGCCCCGACGACAATGGCAGGCGTGTTCGCGCTCACCAGCTATGCCTCCACCTATCTGGCACCTGAGAATCCTAATTTGGTTGCTGAAAGCATGTCGAACCTCGCCGAAGCGCTCCCGAAAATCGCAGCTTGAAGGAACGCCAAATTGGTAATGCTCAGGGCGGCTCGGGCCGCCCTTTTCCAATTGTGTTTATGCCTCTGGACTCAATTCTTCGCGCCATTGTACATTTTATTATTGATCAGTTGCAGGACTGTTCCGTGTTAGATCAACAAACGAAGCGCACAGGTGTTGGCGCGAGCAATCCGCAGGATCGCGATCACTGGATTGCGAAGGTGGTGTTTGCTCTGATGATGGCGGCACTTGTCGGCGCGCAACTTGCGATGCAGTGCGGCGTGCAACTCTTGCCGGATAATTGGCCGTAGCTGGCAGGCGCCTGGCGTTACATGCCGGCTGCGACTGGCTGGCTCCGCGTGGTGTCCGCAATCCTACGAATTGCTGGCGGCACGTAGTTAGTATTTGATTAAAAGGTCAACCGGACGGCCATTCCCCCGACTAATCCACTCGGTCGACGGAACGAAAGCAAGACGTGGGAACCCCAAGCGGCAGGCACCAAACTGCTTGGGGTTTTCTTTTTGTGTCGTCGGCCGGCTGCGACCGGCTGGCTCCGCTCTAATCTCGCTTGTTCCTCGTAGTTGCTATCTTGGCGTCCCCTTGGTCCCGAAGCGGGGCGCCTTTTTGTTTGAAATCCTTAGAGGCCCGCGCTCGGGGAGCCATGAAGCGCGGCACGCGATAGGCGCGAGCGGAAGTCGCGATGACCTCCCGCTCTAATTCGTTAACTGGAACGAGCTGCTCTTGGGTCTTTCGTATCATCTGATCATAGCTCGAATATGGAAAGCCCCGATGCCGTTGTGTCGACGGGCACCGGGGCTTCGCGGCCGCAATCGCTTGGAGGCGCTAGATCAGCCGCCGCGATCGTCTATGCCGCAAAACACTTACGGAATGGTTGCGGGCTGCGCTGCCACAAAAGCGAAACCCCAAGCGCTGGGGACAACGCTTGGGGCTACACTTATTGTGAGACAGCGGGGGGCGGGGGGATTGTGGGTGCTGCCTCACGACCCGAACCAACAGGTCGCTCAAGGGACCGATGTGACCGCCAGCACAGAAATCGTTCTTTGACAGTAGCGGGCCGGCTGCGATGCTCGCCCCCGCGCTCGTATCTTCTAGTTGGGCGGGACCTCTTTTTCGGGGCGCTCAAACCGGCCTGAGCTGATCCGCACAGCAGCAGCGGCAAGCCACTCATGGGCTAGATAAGTCGCCTCGTCTTTAAGGTCGGGATGTTCCCTGGCTATTTGCAAAAGCACCAGGGCGTGATCCTGACATCTCCTGACAATGTGCATTGGTGGCCCTAACCGTCGGCTCGCCCACTAAGACGTATATTGGTATCAAAAATATATATATCGACATATTAAAACGATGATTTATCCAGCGAAATCGTCTCACCCTAATTGTCCAAAAGGGAGTTGACCGTCAGCCGCCGCGCCGGGCCGCTGACGCCAAATTAAGTCCTCAAGATCACAGAAAAAACGGATCTATCAAGGTTTGATCGTCGGCCGGTGCCCGCGAGCTATTCACGCGTTTCGACACCGGCCATCGTTGCAGCACATCATTCGGCGCCGGCTTGAGCAATTCGAGGCCGGCTTTCCCGCTCAACCACGGTTCGAAGTCGTTCGGAGTGGTGATGATCATCGTACATGACACGAGTGTGTCGCCGGTCGCCTTGTCGTCCAATCGGTCCCACAATCCGGCGGTCGTGACGGCGAGCCATCGCAAGTCGTGAAATACCACGGCTGTTTTCCCTTCGGTGTCTGTTGCCACTCGTAATACCCGGACACCGGGATCAGACACCGCTTGCGCATGAACGCCCCCCGGGAAAACGGCTTCTCGGCAACCGTTTCGGCGCGCGCATTGAAGGTCGCGAGCTTCAATTCCTTGAGCCGCATTGACCACCATGCCGGCACGAGTCCCCACCGCATCGGCACAAGCTCACGCTTGCCGTCGCGCTCGACAATCGTGTCCACCGGATCGGTGGGGCAGACGTTGTAACGCGCTTGGGTGTTCCGTGCCGGCTGGTCGAGCGTGAGCCCGTAAAGCCGGACGATCTCTTCCCACGTCAGGCGATAGGTGAATTATCCGCACATGCGACCAGACTAAAAAGAGCCCGAACAGAATGCCGGGCTCAAGTCCGAAGTTGATCACAACCCTGGGGGGCGCGATCACCTCGATGGTACGCTGTGAAACGCGACAATCGCAACGCGCCAGCCTCCGAAATATGCGAGGCTTCGCGGCAAGGGATTCAATCGTCGCAAGATGGAGGCACGGCGCGCCGAAGCCGCCGAGAAGGAAGCAGCCGCCCGGCGAGCGACCGAAGCTCAAGTCCTTGAAGATGCCGGCCGCCTGGTCGCGGCGTGGAACGAGCGGCAGGCCAAGCGCATGCCCATGTTGTTCTCGCCGACGATCGGCTGCGCGCTTAAGGCGCGGCATTGGTTTCTGTGGGTGCGCTGTCCGGCCTGCCGCACCACGCAGGCGGTCGATCTGCGAACTCTTGATCGCCACCCTTGGTCCGCGCTCACCAGCCTCATCCCGGCGTCGTCGCGTCGCAACTGTCGGCCGCGCGCGCCGTTCGCCGAGCTCGTCTGCCTCTCGGACAGAAGCATCGCCGACGAGACGCGCGAAGAGCACACGCGGCGCATTCTGGGAGACCGATGTCCCGGGCCGGCCGCGCAAGGGGGCCGCCGCGAGGCAACATTACTCATCCCGTTCGTGGGAAACCTTCGGGCGTCACTTGAAACCGTTACAAGTGAGCGAGCCTACAGCGCCAAGCAAGCAAACTCGCGCATGACGCCGGTGGCCGGCGCGCTTGTCCCGCATCGGCAAACGGAGCTATATCCTAGGCTTCGCGCAACCAGTCGGGGCGCTCGGTCGGCGCACATTGGGTGATGGATCAGGCGCTTGAACTGAAGGCCGGCAGCCGCAATCTTGCGGTGAAGCGGCTGCGTAATTTTATCGCCGCGTCGGTCGATGCGGCGGCTGCCTCGGACGTACCGTTCGATCATCTCGTGCTCGACCGCGTGTTTCCCGACGACGTCTACGCGGCCATGCTGGCAAATATGCCGGACGCCTCTGACTATCGGCCGATGCACGGCCGCAGCAAAGGCAACGATCTCTCGGACGGCACGCATACCAGGGTGAAGATCGATCTCTTTCCGGAATATATCTGGCACCTGAAGCCGGAAAAACGCGCGGTGTGGGACCTCGTCGGGCGGGCGCTTTGCTCCACGGCGGTTCGCGATGCCTTCGTGCGCCGGCTGACGCCGGCGCTGGAGCGCCGCTTTGGTCCCGGCTGCGCCAAGGTCGGCATGTTTCCCATCCCGGTGCTCACGCGCGACATTCCAGGCTATCTCATCACGCCGCACACCGATACGCAGTGGAAAGGCGTCACCGTGCAGCTCTACCTGCCGCGCGATCGCTCGACCGCACATATCGGCACCATTTTCCACAAGAAGCTTGCCGATGGTTCGATGCCGAAGGACAAGCAGATGACGTTCGCGCCCAATAGCGGCTATGCCTTTGCCGTCGGCACAGACACTTGGCATTCGGCCGATCGCATCGGCCCTGAGGTCAAAACGCGCGATAGCATTCTCCTGACCTATTTCGTCGATGCGGGGGCGCTCCGCTATCTGCGCAATCGCGGCAAGCGGGTCGGCAATTTTGTCCTCAGCGAGTTACGCAACCGCCTGACATAACCGACGAGCCGGGCAGGCGGACGATCCTGATCCATCATAAGCTTGACTCGTCGCCTCCGCTGCCGTGCCAATCTGCTCTGGCATGTTGACCTGCCCCTCGTGCCATCGCGCATTCTCGACACCACCGCCCTTCGGCCCGGTCGGGACGTGCCCGGCGTGTGGCGAGTGCCACGACCTGATCATGCCAAAGCCGTTGCGAGCGTTGCGTCCAAGCTACTGGCAGAACAACAGGCGCGGGCGATCGCTCGCACGATACTCAGCACGATCACCAGCGCGAGCCTTCAAGGCCGTCGGTTGATCGCGAGAGATCCGCCATCGCCGCAAAGTGAGCAAACATGCATGCCCGATGGTGGCTGACACGGATTTTCGCCTCCGAAGCCGAAGCACGCGGCGAAAGCACCGACGAGTCCGAAGGTGACCGCAGCATTGCGATCGCTCAACTTCGCTCGCCGCGACCCCGGTGGTCGAGGCGCTGCCGACGCCGAGGGTTTCCTCCGGGCGTATATTTCCGCCCAGCGGGGCTTGCCGTTGTCGCATGGCATTGCGCCGACGCATCACTAGCTAGTTTGCAAATGCAAATGCTCCGACGAGACGTGCGGCCGGATGGAAGTAGGGAACGAAGTAGATCGTCAACCCGATCGCGGCCACGAGCGTCCAAGTCACTATCACTTGCCAGTCTGACCAACCGTATCACTTGCCAGTCTGACCAACCGTGCATCTGACCCTCCCAGGGCAGCGCGAGATTCATCTGGTATCGCCGGGCGTTGAGGCCGGCGGAGTCGATGGCTTTCTCGTCAGCATTTTTAGAGTGTCATGTTTGGCCGGCGCGGGTCAACGCGTGGGCCGGCTGCGACAACTCTTGCTCGGGAACAATGCCGGCACCCAATGAATCTACGAGGGTGGCCGGGCTTGCTCTGGATAGCCCCATGTATGGCTCTGACCACAATGGTTGGGGAAGTTCGCAGCCATCCGCCTCGCCTCGTCCTTGGTGAGTAGGTTTGCCGCCTCGCGCCGGCCGGCCTCATCCTCGAAATAGAAATAGCCGAGTCCTTGCCGGTTCTTGTCACGGACAATGA
>Ga0302326_10018065_pt1 | contig 14643 bp, 15 predicted proteins | sample Palsa_T0_3_FD_202264 | JGI IMG/M metagenome (GOLD analysis project Ga0302326, IMG submission 202264) | Peat permafrost microbial communities from Stordalen Mire near Abisko, Sweden - Palsa_T0_3 | ecosystem: Environmental > Terrestrial > Soil > Palsa > Peat permafrost | place: Sweden: Abisko... | reverse complement strand
TTTCCCGCAGACCATCGCCCAGTCTCCCTTTGTCAAGGGTCTGCCCTGGCTCAACGCCACGCTCACTTCCATACGGCACGGCGAGCCGCTTTATTACGTTCTCTTTGTCGCCGGCATCATCTTCTTCTGTTTCTTCTACGTCTCCATCATCTTCAATCCCAATGAGGCCGCCGATAACATGCGCAAGTACGGCGGATTCATCCCGGGCATACGGCCGGGACGCAACACGGCCGATTACATGAACACCATCCTGACTAAAATCACGGTGGTCGGCGGCATCTACCTCTCGATCCTGTGTCTCATCCCGGACATCATGATCTCGGGCATCAAGTTGCAGCACCTGCCCCTCATCGGGGGCTGGATCGACACCTACTCGCCGCGTTTCCTGCTCGACGGATTAAACGTAAATTTTTACTTCGGCGGCACTTCGCTGCTGATCGTGGTGGGCGTCGCGATGGACACCATCAACCAGGTGGAGGCGCAGCTGATTATGCGCCATTACGAGGGCTTTACGCCCCGGGCAGGGAGGATTCGCGGGCGCCGTAGCACTTTCTGACGGCAAAGCAGCTTTCCATGATGCAAGCTGTGGTTCTGTTTGGGTCCCCAGGCTCGGGAAAAGGCACGCAGGCCGACCTGCTCAAAAACTGTCTCCGGGTACCGCATATATCCACCGGCGATATGTTGCGGGAGCACATCCGCGAGGGCAAGCCCCTGGGCGCGAGAGTCGCCGCAACCATGCATTCCGGAGCCCTGGTGCGCGACGAAGTGGTCAACGGGCTGGTCGAGGAGCGCCTCGACGAGCCGGATGCCCGGGATGGATTTATTCTGGACGGCTATCCCCGCACCAGGACCCAGGCCGAGCATCTGTGCGGTTGGCTGGATGGCCGCGGGATACGCGAGGTGGTGATTCATCTCATAGTCGATTACAATGTAATTGTTGCCCGGTTGAATGGACGCCGGCAATGTCCCCGCTGCGGTTCTCTTTATAACGTCGGCTCCCATCCTCCGCGTGTGGCGGGGTTGTGCGATCTGGATGGAGAAGCCCTGGTCATACGGGAAGACGATCAGGAATCGGTGATTCGGCAACGACTGGCTGCTTATCAGACGCAAAGCCAGCCATTGATTGAGTTTTTTCGGGAGAAGGGCCGGCGCCTGTTCGAGATCGACGCCAGCGATTATACTCCGGCCGCGCTCCTTTATCAGGTATGCCGGACCATTCGCAGTCCGGAGGTGGGCGGGCCGGCCCGGTCGTGATGATTATTCGGAAAACCGCCGCTGAGCTCGAAAAGATGCGGCGTAGTGGATTATTGGTTTGGGAGATCCTGCGCAGCCTGGAGCAAATGGCCGCCGAAGGGGTCTCCACGCTGGACCTGGAAATGGCCGCCGAGCGCATGATGAAAGATGCCGGCGCGCGTCCCGCGTTCAAAGGGTATTACGTCCAGGCGGCCGGCGATACCTACCGGTATGTGCTGTGTACTTCGGTCAATGAAGAGATTGTCCATGGGGTGCCCTCGTCCAAGCGCGTCCTCAAGAAGGGCGATATCGTATCCATCGACACCGGCGTGCAACTCGATGGATATTATGGCGATTCGGCTACAACGGTAGCCATTGGCGAAGTGGCCGACCAGACCCGTAAGCTGATGCGGGTAACCCAGGAATCGCTCGAGCTGGCCATTCAGCAGGTGAGGGCCGGTAACCGGCTGTTCGATATTTGCGGTAGCGTAGAGCGGCATGTGACCGCCAACGGGTTTTCCATCGTCCGTGAGTATGTGGGCCACGGTATCGGAACGCAGCTCCACGAAGAGCCGCAGATCCCGAATTATATTGAGCGGAAAAACGAAAACCCGCGTCTGAAGGAAGGTATGGTGCTGGCCATAGAGCCTATGGTCAACGCCGGCAAGCCGGATACGCGGGTGTTGAAGGATAAATGGACGGCGGTCACCCGGGATGGGTCGTATTCGGCCCACTTCGAGCATTGCGTGGCGGTGACCTCCAACGGTCCCTGGGTATTGACCCGGCCGTGAGAACCGGCTATGAATCGGCTATGACAATGGTCACCGCCACGGTGCTCGAAGAGTTGCCCAACGCGCTTTATCGCGTGGAGCTGGAGAGCCGGCGTCAGGTGCTGGCCCACCCCGTGGGCACGGTGAAGCGAAATTTTGTCCGGCTGCTGCCGGGCGATCGCGTAGGCGTGGAATTATCTCCGCGCGATTTGACGCGGGGACGGATCACCCGCCGGCTAACGGAAACGGAAACGGAAACGAAATGAAAGTGCGCGCATCGGTCAAAAAAATTTGCGACAAGTGCAAGGTCATCCACCGCGAGGGCGTGGTAAGAGTTATTTGCACCAATCCGAAACATAAACAGAGGCAGGGATAGTTATGGCACGTATCGCGGGAGTGGAAGTGCCGCCCAAAAAGCGGGCTGAAATCGGACTCACCTACATCTACGGGATCGGGCGGGCGCGTTCGCGCTCGCTGCTTTACCGGGCCGGCATCGATTTCGACAAGAAGGTTGCCGATCTGACCGAGGACGAAGTCAATCGCGTCCGCCAGATTCTCGAAGCCGAAGGCGCTGTCGAGGGCGACCTGCGCAAGGAAGTCTCGATGAACATCAAGCGGCACATCGAGATGGGCTCATACCGCGGTTTGCGGCACCGGCGCGGCCTGCCTGTGCGCGGGCAGCGGACCCATACCAACGCGCGCACCCGCAAGGGACCGCGCCGCGGCACGGTAGCCAACAAGAAGAAGGCCACGTCGAAGACTTAGCGAGAGGCGCATGGCGAAAGCACCGGCAAAACCCACCAAGAAGAAAAGCTTTAAGAAGAAGGAAAAGCGCGTCGTGCACAGCGGCATCGTGCACATACAGGCGACTTTCAACAACACCATCGTGACCATAGCGGACCAGGAAGGCAACGTCATCTCCTGGTCGAGCGCCGGCTCGCTGGGCTTCCGCGGATCGCGCAAGGGAACCCCCTTCGCCGCGCAACAGGCGGCCATGACGGCGGCCAACAAAGCGGGCGAAAGCGGGCTGCGTTCGGTCGAGGTGCGGGTAAGCGGTCCCGGTTCGGGCCGTGAATCCGCGGTGCGGGCGCTCGCCACCGCCGGCATCGAAGTGCGCCAGATCAAGGACTATACGCCCATCCCGCACAACGGATGCAGGCCGCCCAAGAAGAGAAGAGTGTAGAACAGGAGAATTGTTTGGCTCGATATATTGGACCCGTATGCCGGCTGTGCCGGCGCGAGGGCATGAAGCTGTTTTTGAAGGGAGAGCGCTGCCATACCGAGAAGTGCGCCATCGAGAAGCGCAACTTCGTCCCCGGGCAGCACGGTAAAGATCGTAAGGCCAAGCTGGTAGGCTACGGCCTGCAATTGCGCGAGAAGCAGAAGGCGCGCCGCATCTATGGTCTGCTCGAAACCCAGTTTCGCAACAATTTCGAAAAGGCCGCCCACGCCAAAGGCATCACTGGCGACAACATGCTGTCGAACCTGGAACGCCGCCTGGACAACGTGATCTATCGCATGGGCTTCGGCACCAGCCGGGCGCAGGCGCGCCAGATCGTGCGCCACGGCCATATCCAGGTCAATGCGCGCAAGGTCGATATTCCGTCGTTCGTGGTGAAGATGGGCGACGAGGTGACGGTGCGGGAGAAGAGCAAGAACAATCCAACCATCCTTTCGGCTCGGGACGCCACGGCCCACGCGCCGGCCCCAAGCTGGATGGATGTGGACCGCGACGCGCTCAAGGGCCGCATTACCGGCATGCCCAAGCGCGACGAGCTCGTGCAAATCCAATTGAACGAGCAGCTCATCGTGGAATTGTATTCCAAGTAGGAGGAAATATGTTCAAGGGCTTTCAGAAACCTAAAAGACTGGTTGCCAATACCGAAACCCTCACGGAGCGGTATGGCATGTTCACCGCCCAGCCGTTTCAGCGCGGCTTCGGCACCACTATCGGCAACAGCCTGCGCCGCATCCTGCTCAGCTCCATCGAGGGGGCGGCCATCACCGCGGTGCGCATCGAGGGCGTAGAGCATGAATTCAGCCCTATCCCCGGCGTAGTCGAGGATGCCACCGACATCATCCTCAACCTCAAGCAGATTCCTTTCAAAATCATGGGTGACGGCCTCAAGACCGTCTATCTCAACGTGGATCAGTCCGGCGAAGTGATGAGCGCCCAGATTCAGACCGACCAGGATGTCGAGGTGCTCGACCGCAACCTCCATCTGGCAACCGTCAGCGAAGGCGGCAAGCTGCACGTCGAGATGCGCCTCAAGGCCGGCCGCGGCTACGTCAGCGCCGACAAGAATTTTGACGAAGACCTCGCGCTTGGCTACATCCCCATCGATTCGGTGCACTCGCCCGTACGCAAAGTGAACTTTGCCGTCGAGGCCGCCCGTCTCGGCCAGATGACCGATTACGACAAGCTGACCCTGGAGGTATGGACCAACGGCGCGGTTTCGCCGCAGGACGCCATCGGCTACGCCGCCAAACTGCTCAAGGACCACATGTCCATCTTCATCAACTTCGAGGAACTGCCGGACACCGCCGAAGACGTGACCGAGCATGGCCTGGACAAGATGGGCGAGATCCTCAACCGCTCCGTCGAGGAGCTGGAGCTCAGCGTTCGCTCGTACAACTGCCTGAAGAACGCCAATATCCAGACCATCGGCGAACTGGTGCAGAAGACTGAGGCCGAGATGCTGCGCACCAAGAATTTCGGGCGCAAATCGCTGAATGAAATCAAAGAAATCCTGGCCAATATGGGATTGTCGCTCGGTATGCGTGTCGATCCCCATGGCCGCTTGGTCGCGCCGCCGCCGCTGCCCCCCGGCAGCCTTCCCGAAATCGACGACGAAGACCTGCGCGGCGATCAGGATCAGATAGGCTAACCCATGCGACACCGAGTAGCCGGATACAAACTGAAGCGGGACGGGGCCGGGCGCCAGGCCCTGCTCCGTAGCCTGGCCACCAGCGTCATCGAGCGGGAGCGCGTCATTACCACCGTCCCCAAGGCCAAGGCCGTCAAGCCTCTGGTCGAGCGCATGATCACGCTGGGCAAGGAAGACACCCTGCACTCCCGCCGCGAAGCCGCCCGGATTCTGTACACCCCCACCTCCGTCAAGAAGCTGTTCGACACGCTGGCCACCCGCTTCGGCCAGCGCAACGGCGGTTACACCCGTATCGTCCGGCTCGGTCCCCGCAAAGGCGACGGCGCCGAACAGGCCATGATCGAGCTGGTGGGCTCCGAGTTGGTCAAACGCGCCGCCGACCGGGCCAAGCGCCGCGAAGACCGCGAGCGCGCCGCCCGCGAAGGCCGCGAGCCCGGCGAGGAAGAAGAAAGCAAATAATTACCCGGCGCTTTTTTAAAACAAACCCAAGTATTTTCCGATAATCTGCTGCTGACGCTGCAATAAATTTGCGGCGAATTACACTTCATTGCAGCGGATGCCGCCGCCACTCCGGCGATGGCTCCGCGTCAAGCGAAGAAGAGGAGCAGACTAAATGGCAGAACATAAAAATCGCGTCGTCCTTCCAGGCAGTGAGCGCGCGGCCCGCCCGGGTTCGCGCGTGGTCGGAGCGCCCGACCCTGATGAGCGGATCGAAATCAGCATCCTGGTGCGGCCCCGCAAGCCTCTCCATACCCTCACGCCGGCTGAGGCATTGGGCTCGGCCGCGCCCCACCAGCGAAAGTATCTCAGTCGCGAGGAATTCGCCGCCGCTTACGGCGCCGATCCCGGCGATCTGAGTCAAATCGAGGCCTTCGCGCACGACCATGACTTGACCGTCGTCGAAGTGAGCGCCGCCCGCCGCACCGTGGTTCTCTCCGGAACCATCGCCGCCTTCAGCGCGGCATACGGCGTCTATCTGGCCACCTACGAGCACGCCGATGGCTCCTTCCGCGGACGCACCGGCCCCATCTACATTCCGGCCGACCTGGATGGAATTGTGCAGGGCATTTTCGGATTCGATAACCGGCCGCAAGCCCGTCCGCATTTCCGGCATTTCCGGCCCAAGGCGGACAAAATAAAACCGATGCGCGCCAGTTCCCAGGTCTCCTATACACCCCCGCAGGTGGCCGAGCTTTACAACTTTCCCACCGGCGCGGACGGCGCCGGACAGTGCATCGGCATCCTCGAATTCGGCGGTGGTTATACCGCGCGGGACCTCAGTACCTATTTCAAGCAATTGGGGATGGCGGTACCCTCGGTCACCGCCGTGTCGGTCGATCGTGTGCATAACAAGCCGGCTCCCGGGCAGGATAGCCCCGATACCGAGGTCTTTCTGGATATCGAAGTGGCCGGCTCCGTCGCCCCGGGAGCCAGGATCGCGGTTTACTTCTCGCACTTCACCGAACGCGGCTGGGTGGATGCGGTGACTACCGCAGTGCACGACAGCCAGCGCAAACCTTCGGTGCTTTCCATCAGTTGGGGCTTCGCCGAGGGCCAGGACATCTGGTCGGCAGCCGCCATTCAATCCGTCAATGAGGCGTTTCAAGCCGGCGCGGCCATGGGTGTCACCATCTGCTGCGCGGCCGGCGACGACGGTTCCAGGGACCAGATCACCGACGGGCACGCGCACGTCGACTTTCCGTCGTCCAGTGCCTTCGTATTGGCATGCGGGGGAACCACTCTGCACTCCTCCGGCAAGAGCATCACCGGCGAATCGGTCTGGAACGATGGCGTCGATGGCGGCGCTACCGGTGGCGGCATCAGCGACGACGCCGCCCTGCCTGCCTGGCAGTCTGGCGCCAATGTTCCACCTTCCATCAACCCCGGTAACCATGTAGGCCGCGGCGTCCCCGACGTTGCCGGAAATGCCGACCCCGAAACCGGTTATCAGGTTCTGGCCGACGGGCAATCGGGCGTGGTCGGTGGAACCAGCGCCGTGGCGCCGCTCTGGGCTGGCCTGATCGCCCGTATCAATCAGCTTCTGGGTACCCCGGTCGGCTTCGTCAACCCGTTGTTATATTCCCAGGTTGCCAAGGCCAAGGCCTTCCACGATATCACCACTGGAAACAACGACATCACCGGCGATATCGGAGGCTACCCGGCGCGTCCCGGCTGGGATGCCTGCACCGGATTAGGCAGTCCGGATGGAACCGCCATCGCCGCCGCGCTCACCGGAGCCGCAGCCGCTGCCGGCGGCAAGCAGTAGCGCCCCGCCGTATCATCTCTTCCTTGGGTACGGAGCCGGGTTCGATACCGGCTCCGTCTCCCTCCTCAGGCCGGCTACTCGCCGAATGCTCGCCGAATGCTCGCCGAATGCTCGATAGACACAGTAGAGTGACCTGCGCTACACTTTCAGAACGATCCAATGGGGCGATCCAAGGTGGACCATGACTGAAGTGCTGCTGGGTTTCTTAATCGCTGCCGGCGTCGGACTTACCGGCGTCGGCGCCGGCTCGCTCATGGCGCCGATTTTGATGCTCTTTTTTCGCGTTCCCCCGGCCGAGGCCGTGGGCACCGCATTGGCCTTCTCTGCAGTCATCAAACTCACCATCGCGCCCGTCTATATCCTGCGCAAACAGATCCACTACCGGACCATGCTGCTGTTGTGCCTGGGAGGCATTCCTGGCGTACTGCTCGGCGTCTACGCCATGAACGTGCTGGATGCCCGCCATCACCGCGGCATCTTGTTTATGACCATAGGTGGATTGGTGGCCAGCATGGCCATCTACAACCTGGTAAGGAACCTCGCCCGGAATTACCGTAACCGCGAGCTGCAGGACCGTTCCCGCTGGCTTCCGCTAATCGCCTTTGGCATAGGCTCGGAGGTAGGCTTTTCTTCTGCGGGTGCCGGCGCCCTGGGATCTGTCGCCCTGCTCAACCTGACGCCACTGGCTCCGGCCCAGGTAGTCGGCACCGATGTCATGTTCGGCCTGGCACTCTCTCTGCTCGGCGGAGGATTCCACTTGTTCCAGGGACATTATCAATCCGCCATCCTGATCCGGCTGATCATCGGCGGTATGGTTGGCGCGTTAATTGGCGCCAATCTGCTCAGTGTACTGCCGGCCCGGCCCCTGCGGCTGGCCCTCTCCGCCTGGCTGGCCTGCATGGGCGCCCAGCTTTGCTGGCAAGCGTTCGGCTAACCGCCAACTTATCAAATAGTTACAGTGCTCACAAACTCAGAGGCGTAATCCGCTGGCTAGTTCTTGACAATTAAGCGCTCATATTTTATTATTGTCAAAGGATGATATATAGAGCGAATGAATCCATCATCCAATCAGATCATCTACATATAAGGAGCATACGAAAACAAATGTCTGTCACCCATTCCGATCCATTAGCCAACTTCCGCGTGTTTGAAGACGCTTTTACCCGCCTCCTTAGCGAGCCTCGCACCGGTAGGCCCTGGTCGCCTGCCGTAGATATCTTCGAGACCGAGAACGAACTCGTCCTCAAAGCCGATCTCCCCGAGGTCCCCCTGCAGGATATTAACGTACACGTCGAAAATCAGACCTTGACACTGTCCGGCGAACGCAAGTTCGTCAGTGAAGATACCAGCAAGGGCTTCCATCGCATCGAACGGAGTTATGGCCAGTTCACCCGCAGTTTCACCGTGCCGGCTACCGTCGACGCGGAAAAGGTGTCCGCTGAGTATCACGATGGCGTCCTGACCGTCAAACTGCCCAAGAAAGAGGCAGCCAAGCCGCGGCAGGTCAAAATCGCTGTCAAACAGTGATTTGCTGTCAAATTGCTAACGTAAAGGCGGCGGACCGGAAAGGTTGCGCCGCCTTCGTCTTTTGGACGAGCGTTGAGAGAGTCGAGAGAAAGGAAGCAGGTTCCCCTTGATCAGATTTGATAAATTTACTCAAAAAGCCCAGGAAGCTTTGCAGCAGTCCCAGGAAGTAGCCGCCCGGTCCGACAGCCAGGTGCTTTATCCCTTGCACCTGCTCGTCGCTCTTTCCCAGGAGCGGGAGGGTATCGTCCGCCCGGTGCTCGCCAAGTGCGGCGTGCAGCCGGACGCCATTCTGGCCGAAGGCGAGCGGCTCTTGAAGAATATTCCTAAGGTGAACGCCCCGCCGCAGCCTGGCTTGTACGCCTCGCAGCCCTTTAATGAGGTAGTCGAGCGGGCCTTCGACGAAGCCGGCCGCTTCAAGGACGAGTTCGTCTCGACCGAGCATTTGCTGCTGTCTATCTCGGCCCAGAAAAACGACCCAGCCGCGCAATTGCTCGAGCGGGCCGGCGCCAGCCACGAAGCCATCCTGAAGGCTCTGGTTTCCGTGCGCGGCACGCAGCGTGTCACCGACCCCAATCCCGAGACCAAATATCAGGCGCTCGAGCGTTATGCGGTGGATCTCACCAAGGCCGCCCGCGATGGCAAACTCGACCCCGTGATCGGCCGCGAAGAGGAAATCCGTCGCGTCATGCAGGTGCTCAGCCGCCGTACCAAGAACAATCCGGTATTGATCGGCGAGCCCGGCGTGGGCAAGACCGCGATCGTGGAAGGCTTGGCCCAGCGCATCGTGGACGGCGACGTGCCGGATCAGTTACAGAATAAGCGTCTGGTCGCGCTCGATTTAGGATCCATGGTGGCGGGCACGAAGTTCCGTGGCGAATTTGAAGACCGCCTGAAAGCTGTCCTGAAGGACATCACCGAGTCCGCCGGCGAGATCATCTGCTTTATCGACGAACTGCACACCCTGGTGGGCGCGGGCTCCGCCGAAGGCGCCATCGACGCGGCCAATATGCTCAAGCCGGCACTCGCTCGCGGCGAATTGCGCTGCATCGGCGCCACCACCTTGATCGAATACAAGCGTGTGGAGAAAGACGCCGCCCTGGCCCGCCGTTTCCAGACCGTTTTCGTCGGCGAACCCAGCGTGGACGACACCGTCGCCATTCTGCGCGGCTTAAAAGAAAAATTCGAGATCCATCACGGCGTGCGCATCAAGGATGCCGCCATCGTGGCGGCGGCCCTGCTTTCGCAGCGCTATATTACCGACCGCTTTCTTCCGGACAAAGCCATCGACCTGATCGACGAGGCGGGCGCCGCACTGCGCCTGCAGATCGGTTCCATGCCCATCGAGCTCGACGAGAAGGAACGCCGCATCACTCACCTGGAGATCGAGCGGCAGGCACTCGGCATGGAAAAGGATGCCGCTTCCCGCGAGCGTATGCGGCACGTCGAAAGCGAGCTCGAAAGCCTGCGCGGCGAAACCGCTACTTTGAAGGAGCGCTGGACCCGCGAGAAATCGGCCATCCAGCGTGTACGCCAGCTCAAGGAAGCGCAGGAGCAGCTGCGCAAGGATGAGGAGCAGGCCTCTCGCCAGGGAGATTGGGAAAAAGCGGCCCAGATCCGCTACAGCCGCCTCGCGCAAATCGAAAAGGACATCCAGGCCGCCGAGCACGATCTCGAAGCCGTCAAGGATTTCGCCTTGCTCAAAGAGGAGATCGACGATCAGGATATCGCCCGCATAGTCGCCAAGTCCACCGGCATTCCGGTGCTGCGCATGCTGGAAGGCGAAACCCAGAAGCTGGTACAAATGGCCGAGCGTCTCAAGGAGCGCGTGGTGGGCCAGGACGAAGCTGTGCGCCTGGTATCCAATGCCATCCTGCGCAATCGTGCCGGACTCAGCGATCCCAACCGGCCCATCGGCAGCTTCATTTTCCTGGGGCCATCCGGTGTAGGCAAAACCGAGCTGGTGCGCGCGCTTGCCGCATATCTGTTCGACGACGAGAAAGCCCTGATCCGCGTCGACATGTCCGAGTATATGGAGAAGCACGCGGTGTCTCGCATGATCGGCGCGCCTCCCGGCTATGTGGGTTATGACGAAGGCGGCCAGCTTACCGAACAGGTGCGCCGGCGCCCTTATTCGGTGGTGCTCTTCGACGAGATCGAAAAGGCCCACCCGGAAGTCTTCAACTCCATGCTGCAGATTCTGGACGACGGCCGCCTGACCGACGGACAGGGCCGCACGGTAAACTTCAAGAATACGGTCATCGTGATGACTTCCAACGTCGGATCGAGCTCCATTCGCGAAGTCGGCCCCATCGGCTTTTCCGTGCACGCGAAATCGTCGCCCAACGAAATCACCCGTACGCGTCTTCTGGATGCTCTGCGCAGCACCTTCCGGCCCGAATTTCTGAACCGCATCGACGATATCATCGTGTTTAACTCGCTTTCCCGCGAGCATCTCACCGAGATCATCGACATACAGTTGCGCCGCGTGGGCAAGCTGCTGCGCGATCGCGGTCTGCGCATGGAGCTCACCGAAGCCGCCCGCGACCTGCTCATCCAGCAGGGCTACGATCCACAATACGGCGCGCGCCCCATGCGGCGGGCCATACAGCGGCTGATACAGGACCCCCTGGCCCTCAAGCTGCTCAACGGCGAATTCCAGGACGGCGACACTGTAGAGGTGGACGCCGATTCTGCCTCGGGCGAGCTTCGTTTTCACAAGCTCGGTCCGCTGGCGGCATAGTGTAGCGATATGTCGGCTACCAACACATTGAAGACCGTTTTCCTGCTCGGCTTGCTCAGCGCCATCCTGCTGTTTGCGGGAGAGGCGCTGGCCGGCCGCCAGGGACTCTACATCGGGCTCGGCATCGCCGTGCTCATGAATTTCTCGAGCTACTTCTTCTCCGACAAGATCGCCCTGTCGATGTACGATGCGCAGCCGGTCAGCGAAACTGAGAATCCGGAAGTCTACCGGCGTGTAGCGCCCATCGTGCAGGGCCTGTGCCAGCGCATGGGCCTGCCCATGCCGCGCCTCTGGCTGCTCCCCGAGGAGAGCCCCAATGCCTTCGCCACCGGCCGCAACCCCGCCCACGCCTCCGTGGCCTTCACCGTGGGCATCCTGCGTTTGATGGACGACCGCGAGATCGAGGGCGTGGTGGCCCACGAGTTAGGCCATGTACTCAACCGTGACATCCTGACCAGTTCGGTCGCGGCCACTATTGCCGCGGCCATCATGTTCCTGTCCCGCATGGCCTTCTTTTTCGGCGGCTCCCGCGACGACGAAGACAACCGCGGCGGTGGCATGATTGGTGGGGTGCTGATGATGATCCTGGGCCCTATCGCCGCTGTGTTGATCCAGATGGCCATCTCCCGCACGCGTGAATATGCGGCCGACGCCGCCTCCGCAAAGTACACCGGCACGCCCTACGAGCTGGTCTCCGCGCTGCAAAAGCTGGACACCTATTCCAAGCGCATCCCCATGGAGGCTACCCCCTCGACGGCGCACATGTTCATCATCAAGCCTTTTACCGGGCAATGGTTCATGCAGATGTTCTCCACGCATCCTTCGACCGAAGACCGCATCGCCAGATTGCAAGCCATGCGCTAGTCGTCAGCGCAGGCTGGCGAACATCGGTCTCGCGAGATGGCGCGCAGCGATCCCCCGGCGAATCAGGACCACATCCTCAGCGGTAAATTCCAGGTGGTGCGTCATCATCTTTCCGAAGTCGAAGCTGTCCCAATGAGCCTTCATGATTCCGTTTTGGGAATGACGGTCCGTACCTTCGAGCACGTGCGCAATCTCATGTGCGAGCACGTGCGCCAGTAAATTTACCCTTAGCTCGGGCGAAAACCTTCCGAGGCGGTCGTAGAACACGCGGATATGGCCGGTGAATGGTTGGGCGTAACCGAGTGCGCCAGGGTGTCTCACGTCACGAGGGTCGGCCCTGATCGTGACCACCATCGCCTGTTCCGGGTCGCCCGGGCAACCCCACTTGATTTCGGTTCCGATCTTGGAGTAGATCGTGCTGGTAAGCGCCCGGGCAAGCCCCATCTCGAACAGGCGGAAGCCCTCGTCTATGCAAACCGTGATGCCGGGTTCCGCGGCTGGCACGATTTCCGCAGCCCGTACATGCATGAGCTGCATTATGGCCAGCATCAGCACCGCGATTCGCATATCTCTCACCCGCACATTAGTGAGCGGAACCGTGAAAGAATTACGACAATATTTTTGAACTGCCGAACGGTGCCCTTTTATACGCTGGCGGGGGTTTGCTGCTCCGGCAGCTCACGGCCGGACTGCGTCATCGGCAGGCGCAACCGGAAACATGCTCCGCCGCCCGGCTCTGACTCCGCCCACATATCTCCGCCGTGGTCGAGCACTGTCTGGCGGGCGAGCGCCAGTCCCAGACCCAGCCCACTTTTCTTACCGGCGCTGACGAATGGTTCGAACAGGTTGTCGCGAATTTCCGGTGCGATGCCGGGGCCGGTATCCCGCACTTCCACCGTGACGAAACCGTGCGCGGCGCTGGCTGAGATCAGGATACGGCCGCCATCCGGCATCATCTCGAGAGCGTTGGCCGCCAGATTGGCGAAGACTCGCTCCATGCGGTTGCGCTCCAGTGGCAGCTCGATCGCCTCCGGAATCTCGACCTGCAGATGCACGCGCTGCGTATCGGCGGCGGTGAGCAGGGAATCGCATCCGGCCTCGGCCACCTCCCGCAGCTTGCAGATTTCGGCGCCACGGGCGCTGCCGCGCGAGACGTTCAACAGATCCTGCAGCAACTCCTGAATGCGGCGGGAGGCGCGGTAAATGTTAGCGGCCAGGCGCTTAACTTGCGGCGGCGTCAGCTCGGAATCCACCAGCATTTCGGCGCCCCCATAAACGGCGGCGAGCGGATTGCGCAGGTCATGCACGATAGAGCTGGAGAGCCGCCCGATAGTCGAGATACGCTCCTGGCGGATCAGCTCCTGGCGGGCTTGCCGGATGGAAGCGCACATGGCATTGAAGGTCCGCGCAAGACGCCCCAGTTCATCCTGGCTGTCGACTTTGACCCGATACGTGTAGTTCTGCCTGGCGACTTCGGCCGCGGCGCGGTCCAGCTCTTTCACCGGCTCGACTATGCGGCGCGCCAATACGTAGGTGATCCCAAGTCCTGCGGCGACCGCCAGAAGCCATAGCAGGATAATCTTGCGGCGCAGCGCGGAGATGCCCTCGCGGGCAGTTTCAAACGAGCGCAAAATCCACAGCCTGCCCACCGGCTGGCCGTCGATGTCCAGCAGCGGTTTGGGGCGCGCCGCGTACTCGATGACGCCGTCGCTTACCCGTTCGGCGTTGGGAGAAGACAGCCGCGAGGCCAACTGTGCGGTGGCGCGGCGATTCAACGTCGAGGCGATCACGCGGCCGCCCGAAAGAAACAGGAACTCACTTCCCCCGGTGGCGGCCTTGAGTGTTTGAGCCATCGGGTAATCCACCGAATACCCCGCCACCAGCACGTTGAGCAAGACGTTTCCCTGCGCCGATTGCACGTAGACGGGCGTGAAAACGGCCTGGTACAAGCGGCTCTCGCGCATGAGAAAGCCGGAGGCCTGGCCGGGAAAGTGGCGGGCCGCCACACGCACCACGTCGAGCGACTCGCCGGATGCGGCCGCCGGCATTCCTCCCAGCGGAGCAATTACTTTGCCGCCGGCGTCCGTTACCAGGAACATGGCGTTCTCATCCGAGATGCTGGCCCATAGCTCGCCGGCAGTATCGCGTATGGTGGCGGGATCCCGCGTGCCGAAGGCCGCGCGCACGTCGGACATGGTGCTCAGGATCAAACTTACCTTGCGCAGCAGGTCCTCATGCGCTTTCCACAACGATTCGTACGCCTGGAAGCTGGCGCCGACCTCGTGCTCGAGGCTCAGCGATGTCGTTTGGATGGCGTTGCGCAGCACGATCCAGCCAGTGAGCGCGAACAGCAGA
>Ga0302326_10018064_pt1 | contig 14646 bp, 13 predicted proteins | sample Palsa_T0_3_FD_202264 | JGI IMG/M metagenome (GOLD analysis project Ga0302326, IMG submission 202264) | Peat permafrost microbial communities from Stordalen Mire near Abisko, Sweden - Palsa_T0_3 | ecosystem: Environmental > Terrestrial > Soil > Palsa > Peat permafrost | place: Sweden: Abisko... | reverse complement strand
CACGGCCCGACGTGCCGCTTCCCGTAACTCTCACAACACCAAAAATAGGTCGAGGCCCGGCAATGGGGAATACCGTAGCGGGGGTACTTCGGCCGCTATTTCGCAGTATGGGTAGGTTGCCCCTAATAGCGGAATTCGGCCTTGACTACTTCGTCTTCCAAGGAGTGCCGCAGGGTGAATCCGAGCTTCTCGCAGATGCGCATTACATCCCGGTTATCCGGCAGGATGTCCGCTTTCAAGATGCTGAGTTTCTCGTCGCTGCCCACGATCACTAGGCGCGCGAGCAGCTCTTTACCCAGCCCGAGGCCGTGGAACCGGTCGCTGACCAGCACGGCCACTTCCGCGTCATTCGTGCCGAAAATGCGTGTCAGACGGGCGACCGCCAGAATCTCGCCTTGCCGCTCGGCGACCAGCGCCATCTCGCGGTCGTAGTCGATGAAGCAGATGCGCGTCAGGCGCTCGTGTGCCACCCGCTGCGAGAGATGCATCAAGTGGAAATAGCGCAGGTAGACGCTGCGCTCGGAAAGCGTCGCATGGAAGGTGACCATCATAGGCTCGTCCTCCGGGCGGATCGGCCGGATGAGGACATCGGCCCCGTCCTTCATGGTCCACGCTGAAACGTACCGGTTGGGATACGGCCGGATAGCGAACTTGGGCAGTTGCTCCTTCTCGACTTCGAGTCCGTGTACCACGATGCGCGCGTCCAGCGCCACCAGGCGTTCCGGTGTCGCCAGCAGCGGGTTGATGTCGATCTCCTTGATCCAGGGCTGCTCGACCACCAGGCGGCTGAAACGTACCATCACTTGCTCTAGCTCCGCCAGGTTCACAGGCTTGCGCCCGCGCACGCCCTTAAGCGCCTTGTAGATCGTGGTCTGCTCCATCATGCGGCGCGCCAGCGTGGTGTTGAGCGGCGGCAGACCCAACGCGCGGTCTCTGAAAACCTCCACCAACTGGCCGCCCGTGCCGAAAAGCAGCACCGGCCCGAACTGCGCGTCTAGGCTGCTGCCTATGATCAACTCATACCCGTCGCCGCTCTTGATCAACGGCTGCACCGTGACGCCTTGGAAATGCTCCGCGCCCGCTTTTTCGGTCACAGAAATTTGAATGCGGCGCCAGGCTCGCTCCACGGCTTCACGGTCCGCCAGGTTCAATTGCACGCCGCCGACGTCGGTCTTATGCGTGATGGTTTCGGAGAGTAGCTTGAGCACCACCGGGTAGCCCATGCGCTCGGACTGGTCGACGGCCTCTTCCAAGGCGCGCGCAACCACGGTGCGCACGGTGGGAATGTAATATGCGTCCAGCACCTGCTTCGATTCGGCCTCGGTGAGAATGGTCCGGCCGGCGGCGCGCGCGTTTTGGACGATCTCGCCGGTCAATGTCTTGTTTGGCGCATAATCGACCGAGTCCTCCGGCAGAGACGGCGTTTCGTAGAGGCTCTTCAGATTGTAAGCCCAGCGCCACATATAAGAGAACGCCCGCACGGCGGTATCCGGGAACTGGAAAGTGGGGATCCTGGCTTGGTTCAAGATAGCGATGCCGGCCGAGACGTCGGCGCCGCCCATCCAACTTGCCAGAATGGGTTTGCCTTCGAGCTTGGCGTACGGTTTCAGGTGCTCGGCGATCTGTGTGGGATCGGTCATGGCCTGCGGCGTGAGCACCACCAGCAGGCCGTCGCTATGGGGATCTTTCGCCGCGATCTCGACCGCCTTGGCATAGCGCTCCGGGCTGGCGTCGCCCAGCACGTCGATGGGATTATTGTGGCTCCAGGCAGCCGGTAGAACTTGGTTCAGCGACTCCAGCGCTTCGGGCGACAGCTCGGTAAGCTCGCCCCCGGAGGCCACCAGCGCGTCGGTGGCCAGCACGCCCGGACCGCCGGCGTTGGTCAGAATCGTTAGCCGCGGACCCTTGGGGCTGGGCTGCTTGGAGAGCACTTCCGCCATATAAAACAGGTCGGCGATGCTACTCACACGCAACACGCCGCTGCGCCGGAAGGCAGCTTCCAGCACTTCGTCGCTGCCGGCCAGCGAGCCTGTGTGGGACGCTGCGGCCTTAGCGGCAGCTTCGCTGCGCCCGGCCTTGATCACGATGATGGGCTTGTTCAGCGCCACCTCGCGCGCGGCCGAGAGGAAGCCGCGGGCGTCGCCGATGGTTTCCATGTAGATGACGATGCTGCGCGTGCGCGGATCGTTGCCCAGGTAATAAATCAGGTCGCCCCAGCCCACGTCCAGCATAGAGCCGACCGAGACAAAGGCGCTGAAACCCACCATCTCACGCAGGCTCCAATCCAGAACGGCCGTACACAGCGCGCCGCTTTGGCTGATAAAGCCTACACTGCCGGGCCGCGCGACGCCGGAGGCAAAGGTCGCATTCAGCCCCGTGAGCGGGCTCATCACGCCCAGGCAGTTGGGACCGATGATGCGCATGTTGCCGCGGCGCGCCTCCAACAGAATCTGGCGCTCCAGCTCGAGTCCGGCCGGACCGATCTCCTTGAAGCCCGCCGAAATCACGATGGCAGCCTTAACGCCTTGCTCCGCGCAATCGTGGACGATGCCGGGCACGGTGGCCGCCGGCGTGACGATGACGGCCAGATCCACCGGCTCGGGTACATCCGAGATGTGCGTGTAGGCCTTGATGCCCAGCACGCTGGGCCGCTTGGGATTGACCGGGAAGACCGTGCCGCCGAACGGACTGCCGACTAGGTTCCAGAGAATGGTGCGTCCCACGGTGCCGGCGGTCTCTGTCGCGCCGATGACCGCGACGGTCTTGGGAGCGAAGAATACATCGAGCGGCTGGGTGCCTTCCTTGGTGGCCATCTATTGACCGGCGTTGGATCCGTATACGGCCCGGTTGAGGGCGGCCACCACGTCCAGGCTGGAAACGCCGTTCTTGCGCGCCACGGTCTGGATATCGCAATCGTCGCAACTAGCGCGGAATCCCAGTTCCTCGAAGACCGGTATGGTCTCCGGGTGCGACTGCTTCACGTCGCGGACGATCATGTTGTGCCGGATTATTTCGTCGAATCGAAACATCATGCCCCCAATTCAAAGTGTAGCAGGAGTATCGGGCCGAAATATCAGGAACGTGCCGATGGGTATACTGGAGAAAATCATGACTTTCGAAGAACGCATGGAAGCCCTCACGCAAAGGCTGGAACTTATCGCCCACATGCAGCAGGCCGAAGAGAAGCGGGCCGCCGAACGCGACGCCAAAACCGACCAGCGCATCGGCCGCATTCTCGACGTCGAGAAGATGGCCGATGCCGTCGACAAGATGGCCGAAGGTATCGACAAGCTGGCCGCCATCACCCATGACCACGAGCAGCGCATCGAACGCCTCGAACACTGAGCAATAACCGCAAACCGAAGGCCTTTGCGCCGCGCTAGCTTATGGTATAACCATGTGACAGCTAGGGGAACGTATGCCGCAGATCCAGCCTCAAGAAAAGCTGAGAGCCTGCCAGCGCTGGCGCAGGCTCACTTTCGCGAGCGTAATTTCACCGCAGCCGAGCGGATTCTGTTGTCCAGCGCGCCCGGGGGCAAGACGGCAACGAGAGCAACCGCGATAGCCTTCTTGAACACATATCCCCCTTAGATTCGCCCGGCCTGTTACCCTTTCCCGGCGGCCGCCTGCGCACCATCTTTGGCGGCAGCTCGCGCGAGGCCTTTCACGGAGGGCGTTCGTTTGGGCGTTCGGAGCAACTCCTGCTCAAAGGCCGCGGCAGCCTCCGCCGGCCTGCCCGCTTCCAACAATACCTCTCCGTAGAACTCGAGTGCCGGTTTGATCGGATCCGGCGGCCCTGACGGCGCGGCCAGAGTCGCTTCGGTATCGGCCGCCTGTTTCGCGAGGCGCACCGCCTCGGACTTTTGTCCACGCGCCAGATAGACAGCCGCGGCGACCTCATTTTCCATGATGGCGAGCGGCTTTGCGGCGTATGCGTCGCCTGTCGATTCCACGTCCTGGCGCATCGCGGAAAGCTTGGCGCGCGCCTGGTCGGCCCGGTCCGGGTCGCCAAGTCTTGCTGCACCAAGGCCGGCGATGAAGATCCACGCTCCGCTTCCGGTGTACCCCGGACCTCCGGCTGACATACCAGACATGCCAGCCATCGCCTCGTGGCCGGCCGGAGCGTCCGTCGCCCCTTCCAGCGGAATCTTTTCCCACTTGCCGGTCTCCAGGATGTAACGCGCCCGCATGCTGCGGTATTGCTGCGCGATACTTGGGTTCTGCGGGTTTCGATCGGCGGCCTGCCTGGCGAGATCCATGTTTTTTTTCGCTTCGTCAAACTTCCCGAGCATCAAGTTCCCATACTCCAGCCAGGACAGCGTATGAAGATCCTCTCGCCCTTCGGGGAGGTGCATACGCGCGATCAGGTCGACCGCAGCCTTGTAAGCTACAACGTTGGATGCCACCACGTCCTGCCACATGCCGAGTTGGACGAAGATGTGCGACGGCATATGCAGCGCGTGCGGCGCAGCCGGCGCGATCCTGGCATACATACGCGCCGCCGGCAGCGCCAGAATCGCGTGATCCGGATCGTCGAACGCGTGGATGATGAAGTGCGCGGCGCCGGGATGGTTCGGGTTTTCCTGAAATGCCTTCAGGGCAATGGAAGCCGCCAACGCCTGGCGCCGGAACCCTTTGTCAGTTGGCCGGACGGTGCCGAGCAGGGAGACCGCATAAAAAATCCCAATCTCGCGATCATCCGGCCACCGGTCGTACATTCGCGCCATGGCCCCGCAATACGCGTTGTCCCGCGCCAGCTTGTCTCCGGGGGCGTAGAAGAGACGATCTACCGCTTCCAGATAAGCCTTCTCCTTCTCCGTATGCGCTTTCGCGAGGCGGCCTTCGAGCGTGGGCGCGAGGCGCTCCAGCGCCTTACGGGCTGCCGGCAGGTCGACCTGCGCCCATAGCGGATGGTTGTAACTCATGGCTTCGCCCCAGTAAGGCAGCGCGAAGCTCGGATCGAGCTGCTGGGCCCGATGGAAAGCCTCCGCCGCTTCGTCAAACTCGAAGCTGTGCAGGTCTTTGACTCCCTCAATAAACTTCGGCTGCGCGGCCGCCGCGCCGGAAGTCGGAAAATCGATGCTCCCGAGTTCTTGCGCGTTCAGACCCGCCCCAGTGAACACCACACCCGCCACAATCAACCTGCCAACGCATAGCTGCAATCTCCGCATATGGCCTCCTTTCGCCTGGAACAACCCACACATTTGCTCGGCGCTATCCATTATGGCGCAATCCTTCCAGGCTACCTCACCGCGTAACCACCGGCAGCATTCGCCCGGAATAGTGCCGCGCGTCGTCGTAAATCCGCCCGGCCTTCACCATGCGCGTCGAGGGTGAAGCTCGCTAGGCGAACATCGAAGCTGGGTGAAGCGCGCCGATATTGGTATAGCACTTGAAATCGGCTGCATCGAAAGTGAGGATGCTCTCGATGGCGTAGACGCCCATTGCGGCCACAAGCCTGGGTAGATCGCTGGGACTTCCGGCAGGAGAGTTAACAGGTTCTCAATGCGGCCGACTTCCAGGAGGGACTTCTTCGTGCGAGAATCCAAGGCCGTTCATCTCGACCGGACGAGTGGCGACATTCCAAAATTCGGTGGAGGGCGGGCAATCCTGCCCTGGGGTCCCCTCTGGGACGGCTTTCAGCCGGCTCTTGCCGTCTAAAAAGGCGGCTGCGGCACTGCCTGCAAGATGGATTGGCCGCCCCCCAAGCGTTTTCATCCCATTTGGTGGCCCGGAGGGCCATGAGGACAGGATCGCATCCTGCGCGCCGATTGGCATTCGGCGCAAACTTGCGGGCGTTACCAGCGATGGGCCAATTCACAATCGGCCTGCAGGATACCATCCTGCCCCACAGGTTACCGCAATGTTTCTGTGGTAGATTCGTGGAGACCCACCCATGCACGCAATCATCGAAGCCCGCAAAGTCGAAAAATCCTACGGCTCCGAAGGCGCCGGTATGATTCAAGTTATCGCGCCCATGGATCTGGCCATTTATCCGGGCGAAATCCTGGCCGTGCTGGGGCCGTCGGGCAGCGGCAAATCCACGCTGCTGCGCATCTTGACGGGCCTGGCGCGCCCCTCTGGCGGCGAAGTCATCCATCATGGACATGAAGTGGGCGGCCCCTGCGAGAACGTTTCAATCGTGTTTCAAAGCTTCGCGCTCTTCCCGTGGCTCACCGTGCTCGAGAATGTCGCGGCGCCGCTGAAGGCGCGCGGCGTGCCCGCCGCCGAACGCACCGAACGCAGCGTGAAAATCCTGGACACAGTCGGCCTCGACGGTTTCGAAAACGCCTATCCGAAGGAACTCTCCGGAGGCATGAAGCAGCGCGTGGGTTTCGCCCGCGCGCTCGTCGTCGAGCCCGAGGTGCTCTTCATGGATGAGCCTTTCTCCGCGCTCGATGTGCTCACCGCCGAGAACCTGCGCGGCGAGCTCCTGGAGCTTTGGCAAAGCCACAAAATGCCCACGCGCGCGGTCTTCGTAGTCACTCACAATATCGAGGAAGCCGTGCTGCTGGCCGACCGCATCATCGTGCTGGGCAAGAATCCGGCCACCATCCGGACCGACTTTCGGGTGGCGCTGGAGCGCCCCCGCGATCGCAAGGATGCGCGCTTCACCAACCTGGTCGATTACATTTATCGCGTCCTGACGCGGCCCGACCTGGCGGCCCTGGAGCCGGTAGCTGCCATCGCCCCGCGCGCCAAGCCCAAATATCAAATGCTGCCCCATGCGCGGCGCGGCGCGATAGCCGGTCTGCTCGAGATGCTGGCTGGCCACAACGGGCGCGACGATATGTACCGGCTGGCCGCCGCCCTGTCGTTTGAGATCGACGATTTGCTGCCGGTGGTGGACGGCGCCGTGCTGTTGGGATTCGCTAAGGTGGAAGAAGGCGACGTCGAAATCACGCCGGCGGGCCGCGCGTTTGCCGAGGCCGATATCCTTCGGCGCAAGGAACTGTTCCGCGCCGCCGCGCTTGAAAACATCGCGCTGATCGGCGAAATCACCCGTTCGCTCGAAGCCCGCGCCGATCATACTCTGCCCGACGGCGTCTTCGAAGACCTGCTCGATGAACACTTCAGCGAGGAGGAAGCCAAGGCGCAGCTCGAAACGGCCATCGGATGGGGGCGTTACGCGGAATTGTTCGATCACGACAACGACTCCCGCCAGTTTTTCCTTCCGGAAGAGGCGCCCGCGGCCGATCAACCCGAGGCGGCTGCGCATTGACACTCCGGCCGGTACTTTCCCGCGCCGTCGTCGGGGAGCGCACCTGGTCCGTGCTGCTGGACTTGGTGGTCTTCGCCGCGGTGCTGGCTGGGATTCAGGGCCTGTTGGTGATGACGCGATACTGGTTCGGCGCCATGACCCCGGCGGCCGAGATTTCGCGCTCGCCCCGCGCCTTGCCGCTGTACGCATTCTATTCCGTGGTCCGCATCTCACTGGCCTACGTTCTGAGCCTGCTCTTCGCACTGGTTTACGGCTATATCGCGGCGTACAACAAACGGCTGGAAGCCCTGCTGGTGGCGGTGCTCGACATTCTGCAATCCATACCGGTGCTCAGCTTCCTGCCAGGAGTGATGCTGGCCATGGTGGCGCTGTTCCCCACACGTCAGCTCGGCGTGGAATTCGGCGCGATCCTGCTGATCTTCACCGGCCAGGTATGGAATATGGCGTTCAGCTTCTATGCCTCGCTGAAAGCCATTCCGCGCGAGCTGCGGGAGGCCGCCCAGATTTACGGCTTCGGCAAGTGGCAGCGGTTCGTGGAACTGGAACTGCCCTATGGCGCGATCGGCTTGGTTTGGAACTCCATGGTGTCGGTGGCGGGCGGCTGGTTCTTCCTCATGGCCTGCGAAATGTTCGTGCTCGGCAAGCGCGATTTCCGGCTGCCGGGGTTGGGTTCGTACTTGCAAACCGCCGCCGGCAACGGCGACACGGCCGCCATCTTCTGGGGGCTGGGCACCATGATAGGCGTGATCCTGCTGATCGATCAGATTGTGTGGCGGCCGGCCATCGCCTGGTCCGATAAGTTCAAGTTCGAGCAGGTGGAGAGCGGCGAGCAGCCGTCTTCCGCGGTGCTGAATCTGTTGCGCCGGTCGAACCTGCTGGAGCGCTTCCGCATTGCCGTATTGGCGCCGCTATCCGAGCGCATCGGCCTGCGTGCGGCACGCCATGCGGAGATTGCGGAGACGCCGCAGCCGACGGCGCACTGGAAGATGATAGTGGGCATGGTGGCCGGCGCTCTGCTGGGCGGCGCCATCCTTTATTCATTGTTCGAAGCGGCCATGACCTTGAAGACGCTGACCAAGCCGGAACTGATTTCCACGCTGCAAGGCGCGGCCGCCACCTGGGCGCGCGTGATAGTCTCCCTGTTGATTGCGGCTGCCTGGACCATACCGGCAGGCGTTGCCATCGGCTTCAACCCCAAGCTGGCGCGCTTCGCCCAACCGTTCGCGCAAGTGGCCGCGTCGGTCCCGGCCACGGCGTTATTCCCGGTGCTGCTGCTGGCGCTGATCCGCATGGGCGGGGGATTGGGGGTCGGATCGATCCTGCTCATGCTGCTGGGCACGCAATGGTATGTGCTGTTCAACGTGATAGCGGGCGCGATGGCGATCCCCACGGATCTGCGCGAGGTGGCGGATGTGTTTCATTTCGGGCAGTGGGCGCGCTGGCGCACCGTGATCCTGCCCGGCATTTTCCCGTACCTGATTACGGGCATGGTGACGGCTTCGGGCGGCGCGTGGAATGCCAGTATAGTGGCTGAATATTTCCACTTCAAAGGGCAGACGCTGCAGACCGTCGGCCTGGGCGCCCAGATCAGCTCCGCAACGGACTCCGGCAACTGGGACCTGCTGCTGCTTTCGACTATCGTGATGGCGGTGCTGGTGGTGGGCGTGAACCGGTCTGTATGGCGGCCACTATACCGTTTGGCCCAGACGCGCTTCAAGCTGGAGGGCTGATCGTATCTTCTGTCCATTTCTGCCAATGTGGGGCGGGCCTCCAGGCCTGCGCGGGTCCTCCAGGACCCGCTCTTGTGGCTGGTGTTTCCAGCGGCAAAGGCGGAAATATGTTGTCTGAGAGGTATCACCATGCCAGCGGAAGAAACCATCGACTGGTCGCTATGTCCGTTGGTCGAAGTGAACCCGCGCGTGCTGAGCGGCGCTCCCGTGCTGTGCGGCACGCGAATGCCGGTCAACGCGATTGTCGACAACTTCGACTACGGCTTAAGCGTGGCCGAAATCTCGGAGCAGTTCGAAGTGCCCGAGAATCAGCAGAACTTCGCCGATCGGAAACTCGCGCTTGAGGTGCTTGGGTAGAACATCTGGCCGATCGTGCGCGAGCATGGCACGACCATAGCAGCCAAGGTCGGTGCAGCAACGCCGGGAAGCTGTGCCTTCATCGAAATGCCTCTTCCGCCGAGGTCCCGCAGGGGTCGGTGGGGAGGTAGGCGCTAAGAGCCATCGCGTGGCGCATCTCATCTGACAAAAACGTCTCGGCCGGCGTGGCTTCCTCGCGACTTCCCGCCCCAAAGGTTCATGCGGATTTCCAATCCACTACTAGCAATCCCGGAACGCGCGAGAATTCCACCGCATTGTTCGTAACCAAGGCGGCTGCGCGGCTGACGGCTGTTCCGGCAATCAGCATATCGAGAGGCCCGATCGTCTTACCTTGCTTCTCGAGTTCGACGCGGATGCCGGCGGCGGCCCGTGCGGCGGCGGAATCGAATGGTACGTGCTGAATATGCCCAAGTCCCGCTTCCAGTTCACGCCGGCGCCGGGCAGGGAATTTCGATCGGAGCGTTCCGTACTCCAACTCGTAAACAACGATTGCCGGTATTGCCAACTCGCCGCGCGAAGCGCTTTGGACGCGCGCCACGATCCCGGGGTCGCCCTTCAGATAGTGAATCATGACGTTCGTGTCCAGGAGCGTCAATCCAGGCTCTCCCGCGGAATGTCTTCGCCATAGCTTCTGCGCAGTTCGCCAGCGTCGGGGAAGTCCGGAAAGGACCCGGCCAAAGCCAGAAACTCAGGTGGCCAGGATGTCTCCACTGACTTCGCGATGCGGTCCGCCACCCACTTGCTCACGCTGACCTTCGCGGCCTTGGCTGCTTTGCGGACCCGGCGCTCCGTATCGTCGTTCAGATATATCGTCAGGTGCGCCATATATGTAGTATATCATCTACTACACAGCCGTCCCTGTAAGTAGGGCGCGTACTGGCGCGCCTCATTGGCGACCTCCTCGGCGCGATCAGTGCGGCCAGCGCATAGCAGCCCTGCCCGATTCTTTCGACGTGAGCTTCCGCGCGCCGAGGCTGCTGGGTCAGTCGTCTTGCGGTGCTTAAGCATGGCGGCAGGCCCAAATTTGAAGCCAATTTTCGGTAGTGGGGTCATAGCGTGGACACGGCTTTTCGGCACCGGGCCGGATCACCCGAAAAAGCTGAAGGCCATCAAGGCGATAAACCCGAGAAGAATAAGCCCTAGCGCCCAGACTCGCTTCAAGCTGGAAGGCTGAGGCGAGGTGGGACAGGCTTCAGCCTGTCAAATGACGAGCGCGGCGACGCGATTGTTTGTCCGGGGCGCTGGGGTTCCCGGGCGGCAAAATGGGATTATATATTGTCTGAGAGGTATCACTATGCCAGCGGAAGAAACCATCGACTGGTCGCTATGTCCCTTGGTCGAAGTGAACCCGCGCGTGCTGAGCGGCGCCCCCGTGTTGTGCGGCACGCGAATGCCGGTCAACGCCTTCTCTTGGGTTTTGAACGAAGAAAAAACCAAAAACCGCCGACTGCGTCGGCGAAGAAAAAGAGGACACTTCTATCGAGGTAAGGAAGGGGACGTTTCTAACGAGGCTTGACACCCCCAAAACTTTCCCCTTGACAATCTAGGGCAACCTGCCCCATACTACCCATAGATCGTCATAGGAAACGCACTCGTGGCCAAATCCGATTCCCCCATGCTGCTCCAAGGCACCCTCGATCTGCTGATCCTGCACGCCTTGCAACGCGGCGCCTTGCATGGCTATTCCATCGCCCAAACCATCCACCTGCTCTCCGGCCAGGCGCTCAAAGTAGAGGAAGGCTCGCTCTATCCCGCCCTATACCGCCTGGAACTCGACGGCGCCATCGCCGCCCACTGGGGAGTCTCCGAGAACAACCGCAAGGCCAAATATTACGAAATCACCAAACGCGGCAAGAAACTATTAGCCGCGGAGCAGGAAACCTGGAGCCGCTTGTCGCTGGGAGTCCAGCGAGTGCTCGCGCGCCAGCCCTAATCGCATAAGGAGAACGCATGCCCCGGCTTTTTCTAAAACTCTTCCGCCGCCGCTCCATGGAGCGGGATGTGTCAGCCGAGCTGGCCTTCCATCGCGACATGGCCGCCGCGCAAGGCAACCCCATCCCCATGGGCAACACCACCGTCGTCCAGGAGCAGGCCCGCGACCTGTGGCGGTTCACCCGGATCGAGAACCTGTGGCGCGATGTGGTATATGGCGCGCGTAGCCTGCGCCGCAGCCCGGCCTTGGTCGTCACCGCGCTGCTCTCGCTGGGCCTGGGAATCGGCATCAACACCGGCATCTTCTCCATGGCCGTAGAGTTTCTGCTCAGCCAGCCCTCGGTCACGAACCCCGGCTCGGTGGTCTCGTTGCGATTGGGCGGCAACAGCCACGCAAACAAGGAAGTCGTCGATTCCGTGCGCGCCAGCGGCTTATTTCAGGATGTGGTGGGCGAGAACGAAGAGGTCTTTATCAACTGGAACGATGGCGCCGATACGCGCCAGATCTTCTGCGTACAGACCACCGGGAACTACTTCGCCGCGCTGGGCGTCCCTATCGCTTACGGCCGCGGTATCCTGCCGCAGGACCCCGATGAAGTGGCGGTTCTGAGCAACCATTTTTGGCGTTCCCGTCTGCGCGGCGATCCCGCGGTGGTCGGCCGCACTATCCGTCTGGATGGCCGGCCATACACCGTCGTGGGAATCCTGCCGGCGGATTATCGTTCCTTGGTTGGCTTTGGCCTTTCGCCAGACGTATATGTGCCGCGTTATCTGGACGACACCCGCCTCGCCATGTATGCGCGCCTCAAGCCGGGCATGACCATCGGCCAGGCGGGCGCCGGTCTCCTGACCATCGCGCGGCGTCTCGACCAAGTCATGCCGGGGCCCTTTCCTTACGCGCAGCATATCCAAGCGGCGGCCGTCGGCGGCATGGACCGCATCAAGACCGAAACCGAAATGCAGACTATCGGCCTCTTCTTCATCACGCTGCTCGTGGTGGTCGGGCTGGTGCTGCTGATCGCATGCGTGAACGTCGCCGGCATGCTGCTGGCGCGTGGGTCCGCCCGCCGCCAGGAACTTGCCATCCGCCTTTCGTTGGGCGCGGGCCGCAGCCGCCTTTTCCAGCAACTGCTTGTTGAAACCGCACTGCTGGCGCTGCTGGGAACAGCCTTCGGCCTGATGCTCCGCCAGGCCATGGCCGCGGCCATCGAACTGTACAAGCCGCCTTTGCCGATTCCGATTCACCTGCACCTCACTCTCGATTGGCGCATAACCCTCTACGCCATCCTGCTAGCCAGTTTCGCAATCGTGGCTTGCGGCCTGCTGCCCGCGTGGCGTTCCATCCGGCACTCGATCGCGCCGAACCTGGGCCGCGAGGGCCGCATGCGGTTGCAGCGCGGGCTGGTCGTGGCGCAGTTGGCGATCTCCCTGGTGGTGCTCACGGTGGGCTTCCTCTTCCTGCGAAACCTCTTACGCTCGAACGCCATCAGCCCCGGATTCGATGTGCGGCATACCTTGCGCGCCGACGTGAACCTGCCTCCGGCGGCCTACAAGGACGTGCTCCGTAAGCGAGCCTATGTTGCGGAGTCGCTGCGCGCACTGGCCGCGCTGCCTGGAATTCAGGCGGCCGCCGCGGCCCGCATAATTCCGTTCACCGATAACACCAGCTTCGGCAGCGAGCTCACACTGACGGACACCGGCCGGAAAGTGCATGCGGAGTTCGCCTGGAACGCGGTTTCGCCGGACTATTTCCACGCGATGGGTATCCCCATAGTTCGCGGAAGGACGTTCTTGGCGGGCAGCCAGGAGACCGCCGCACGGCCCGTTGTCGTGAACCGGACATTCGCCGCGCGATATCTCGCCGATCGCGAACCCTTGGGCCGCACGTTTTTTTGGGGGTTCGACAAGACGCCCGTCCGAATCGTGGGAATCGTCGAGGGGACCAAGACCCTGTCTATCGGCGAGGATCCCCGGCCTCAGATCTACGAAGATCTGTCAAAGATCGATAACGATCGCGCGCGGCTGCAGTTCGTGTTGCGATCCGCCACGCCTCCGGGCACGCAGTTGCAAGCCGTGCGCGCAACTCTGCGGCGCGTCGAACCGAATGCCGGCCTGGAGGTGGAGACGCTCTACTCCAGTATTGGTCTGGCGTTTCTTCCCAGCCAGGTGGGTGCGGCGTTGCTCGGCGGCATCGGCGTGCTGGGACTCATGCTGGCCACCATTGGCCTCTATGGCGTGATGGTATATTCGGTCAGCCGGCGCACGCGCGAGATTGGCGTGCGCCTGGCCCTCGGCGCGAACCGGCGCGACATCGCCTTTATGGTCCTGGCGAGCGCCGCCAAGCTCATCCTGATCGGGTCGGCCGCCGGCCTGCTCTGCGCCTTCTTCCTGGTCAAGCCCCTGGCGATGTTCCTGGTCCCCGGCCTGCGCACCACCGATCCCGTAACCTTCGTGGCAGTGGCGGCGGTACTCGCCATAACCGGCCTCGCCGCGGCCTGGGCCCCGGCGCGCCGCGCCGCATCCGTCGACCCCATGTCCTCCCTCAGGTACGAGTAGCGCACGCTCTCGTGCGTGCCGCTTCCCCACTCTTGGGGACGCCTCCGGTTTGCTAGAAAAGCACCTTCAAAGCCAACTGTGTGTTGCGCGGAGCGCCCGGCCCGATGCCCGGCGCGCCAAACGCCACATCGTATGTCGAACCCACCTGTCCTAGATTGCTGCCGCAAACGCAGTTGGCCGGCCCGGAATAGTTGACGAAATTGAAGATATTGAAGATTTCAGCCCGAAACTGAACCGTAACGTGCTCGGTGATCGCGAAGTTCTTAAACACCGAGAAGTCGATCTGGTGAGTGGGAGGGCCATAGAATTCGTTACGCTTCTCATTCCCGTAAGTGCCTTGCGCGGGGTCCGCGAACGCCGCCGGATTGAACCAGAAATAGGTGCTGGTGGCTCGATCCGAGGCCGGCACATTCGCGAAGGGGTTGCCAACCAGCTCCGCCCTGTCGGCGTACTCGGCCGTGCCGCTGGAATCGTCGCCGGACGTCACTGTAAACGGTGAACCGGTGAAGAATGAGAACAAGGTATTCAACTGCCAGCCGCCTAACAGAGCCCTGTGCTGAGCCGGCTGCGGGAGCGAATAAGCCAGGAACATGGAAAACGAATTGCGAATGTCGAAATCCGAATTGCCGTAATCGCACCGCAAGCAATAGCTGTCCTGCGGAATGATGTGGCGCGCGTAGGACAAGTCGTCCATGGAATGCCCCAGCGTATAGCTGAGCTTGGTGGTAATACCGTGGAAATTGTTGGTCTTAACCGAAGCCAGCAGGCCGTTGAAATGGGCATTGGCGACCGACGACACTTCATTGATCGCAGCCAGATCGGGAAATT